>TARA_B110000881_G_scaffold214706_1_pt1 | contig 13473 bp, 9 predicted proteins | sample TARA_B110000881 | Tara Oceans TARA_B110000881 (sample SAMEA4398150) | marine metagenome | biome: Polar Biome; feature: [MES] marine water layer (ENVO:01000295) within the mesopelagic zone...; material: water (ENVO:00002006), including particulate matter (ENVO:01000060) such as......
AGGAATAGGTTCTCCAAACACAACTTTAGAGGAACTTAAAAAACATGCATTTAAGGTTATTGACTCTACGAGTGATCTCGCATCAGCATTTAAACCTAATTTAGCTTTTTTTGAAAGGTGGGGAAGTAAAGGTTTTAAATGGCTTGAGGAACTAATGGATTATTTTTCAGATGATTTAATTATAATAGGTGATGCTAAAAGAGGTGATATTGGTAATACTGCAAAACAATATGCTTACAGTTTATTTACTCACTTTAATTTTGATGCAGTTACATTAAGTCCGTATATGGGAAAAGATTCAATAACTCCATTTATAGAAAATGCTCAAAAAGGAGTTTTTATTCTTTGTCGAACCTCTAACCCCTCCGCAGTTGATTTACAAAATCAACTAATTAATGATGGCTCGTCAGATCAAGCTTTCAATAGAATTGATGCTGTATCCAAGGAAATGCTCTTTGATAAAACTGCTCAATTGTGTGTTGAATGGAATGATAACAATAATGTAGGTATTGTAGTTGGAGCTACATCCCCTAAAGAAATAAGCAGAATTAGAAAGCAGGCACCAAACCTTCCTTTTTTAATTCCTGGAATTGGCGCTCAAGGTGGTGATTTAAAACAAAGTATGTTAGATGGAAATAAAAATGGTGATGCTTTAATAAATATTTCTCGAGGGATTAGTTTCTCAGGTGACTTAAGCAGTAAAGCTATTCGAAATGCAGCTAAAGATTACCTAATGCAAATGCGGGAAATAATAGATATTTAGATAATTAAATAAGAATAGATAATAAAATTAACATGAAAAACTATCTCGAAATTTTTAGAAATACTGGTGCCTTGCTTGATGGACACTTTGTTCTTACATCCGGTCGTCATAGCGCATTATATTTTCAATGTGCAAAAGTAATGCAATATCCAGAGCACTTATTAAATTTTTCAAAAAATATTATGGATCATTTTTTAGATACAAGCATAGATACTGTTATTTCACCAGCTGTTGGAGGAATTGTTATAGGTACTGAAGTTGGTAGAAGAATGAACAAAAAAACTATTTTTGCTGAAAGAGAGAATGGTGAAATGACCCTTCGTAGAGGATTTTCTGTTGAAAAAGGTGAAAAGTTTTTAGTAGTAGAAGATGTAATTACAACAGGGGGCTCAGTTAAAGAAGTTATGAGCTTAATTGAGTCATTTGGCGGGATTGTTGTTGGTGTTGGGGTAATTGTTGATCGTAGTAACGGAAAAGTAATTTTACATGAAAATCAATTTTCTATCGTTCCTTTGGAAGTGAAAAGTTATAATGAAGATGAAATTCCTGAATCTCTCAAGAAAATACTTATTCAAAAACCAGGAAGCAGGAGTTTAAAATAGTGAAAAAACTAGTATGTTTAACTTTAATTGGAGTTTTATTTATGAGCTGTTCAAAAGAAGATGACGTGGCAGTAATCTCAACAAAATTTGGTGATATGGTAGTGGAGTTTTATCCAGATATTGCTCCAATGCATGTTGAAAGTTTTACAATCTTAGCAAAAGAAGGATATTTTGATGGAACGACCTTTCATCGTCTTATTCCAGGATTTGTTATCCAAGGTGGAGACCCTAATTCAAAAGATGATAATAGAATGAATGATGGGACGGGTGGACGAGCAGGTAAATATTTTGGTATTGGTCGTGAAGATGCCTCAGAGACTTGGTTGATACCGGGAGAGTTTAGTGATAGGCTCCACGTTAGAGGAACGTTGTCAATGGCTAGGACAAGAGACCCTAATAGTGCATCTAGTCAATTTTTTGTTTGTCATGCGGCAACACCTCAACTTGATAAACAATACACAGTATTTGGTCAAGTTATTAAAGGTTTGGAAGTCATTGATAAAATCATAAACGAGAATCGTCCAAAAAAAGAGAATCCAATGTACTCGGGTCCTGATGGAGATAATCCGTATGAAAAGATTGAAATGAAAGTAAATATCTTAAAGCGTAGTGACGCTTTAACTGATTAAATTAACTGTAGATTTTTTTGTTAAAAAAATCGAATTAGGTAGTATTTTTAGAAAGTAAAATGAAACAAATTTTTATATCAGTTATTTTTCTACTGAGTTCACTCTCCGGTCAATTTCAAAGCCCTGTCTCTTTATCTGCCAAAATAGATTCAAATGCCAGATCAGGAGAGGTAGTTAAAGTAGTTATTACTGCTGAAATGAATTCTGAATGGAAGATATATGCTCTTCGAGACCAAGGCGAAGGTCCTATTGCAACCAGGGTTACTATCTTAGGTGATATAATTAAAGATTCTGGATTAGTTGAAGAAGCTGAACCTATTGAGAAATATGATGATGGCTTTTTGACCGTTACAAAAACCCATCAGGGTGGTGCTGTGTTCACTGCACCAATTTTATTAAATGAAGATATTTCTCCTGGAGATTATAATCTAGAAGTTGTTGTTCTATTTCAAGTTTGTAATGAATCCCTTTGTTACCCACCTAAAGAAGAGTTCCTTACTGTTCCAATAACAATAGAGTCTGGAGATCCTCGTGAAGATAGATTAGATATTGTTTTGTTATCAAATGTTTTTGATAAATCAGGTAACCTCAATTTAGAAGCTGCTATTGATCAAGGATTCTTTTCATTTGTGTTATTAGCAATAAGTATGGGTTTTTTAGCTCTATTAACACCATGTGTTTTTCCAATGATTCCAATCACTGTTTCTTTTTTTACTCAACAAGGAGAGTCAGCTCAAGGTAAGCCACTTAAAAATGCTATTATATATACTCTAGGAATAATTGCAACTTTTTCAATTTTAGGATTTATTCTTGCTCTTACTTTGGGTGCATCCGGAGCAAATCAGTTAGCATCAAATCCTTGGGTGAATCTATTTATTGCAGGATTATTTATTTATTTTGCGTTATCTCTATTTGGCATGTATGAAATTGAAGTTCCAGCAAAATTAAGACAATTTTCACTTAAGCAAGAGGGGAGAGGTGGAGTAATCGGGACTTTATTTATGGCTTTTACTTTTACACTAACTAGTTTTACTTGTACGGTTCAATTCGTAGGGCTTTTGTTAGTCGCAGCATCTCAAGGCCAATGGTTCTGGCCAATGATTGGTATGATAGTGTTTAGTGCGGCATTTGCGTTTCCCTTCTTTTTTCTAGCACTTTTTCCACAATATTTAGCCAAAATGCCAAAGTCAGGAGGATGGTTAAATGCTGTAAAAGTAGTGATGGGTTTTCTTGAACTTGCGGCAGCTTTTAAATTTTTAAGTAATACAGATTTAGTTTGGGGTTGGGGATTTTTCTCACATAACGCAGTTCTTGCTGTTTGGGCTGTATTAATGCTCCTTGTTGGGTTTTATCTGTTGGGCAAGATTCAATTACCTCATGATTCTCCTTTAGTCTCAGTAAGTGTTCCAAGGTTAATGTTTAGTGCTGCCTTTTTAACTTTTGGCCTTTATCTAACTTCAGGTTTATTTGGCCAACGTATTCACGGCATTATTTATGCATATTTACCCCCCGTTGTTCAAGGAGATACCGGTGCAGTAAGCACTAATGGAAATTCAATGGTGGAAGAATTTAAATGGTATAGAGACCTTGATGAAGGTTTGATGGTAGCAAAAGAAACAGGTAAACCAGTATTTATTGATTTTACCGGTTATACTTGTACCAATTGTCGTTGGATGGAAGCGAACATATTTACAAAAAGAGAAGTTAAAGATCGTTTTAATGAAATGATTTTAGTTCAGTTGTATACTGATGGTGGACCAAATCATCGTGAGAATCAGGAATATGAAATTGAAAGATTTGGTACAGCTGCATTACCATTTTATGTAATAATTACTCCTTATGATGAAATAATCTCAACTTTTCCAGGTATGACAAGAGATCTAAATAACTTCCTTGACTTTTTAGATGAAGGATTAGCTGGTTAATTAAAATGAGTAAAGTGAAAATACTTATAATTATGTCAGTCTTATTAGCTGTTGGTTGTGGACAAAAAGAAAGAATGAAAATTGCATCAAAGCCAAAAGATATCAAGAACACAACTATTTCTCAAGGGGAACCAGAACGTCCTGAATATGCAATTAAAGCACCTGACTTTAGTTTAAGAACAGTCCAAGGTGATTTATTTAATTTAAGCGACTACAAAGGAAAAGTTGTTTTATTAAATTTTTGGGGTACTTGGTGTGGACCATGTCGAAGAGAAATACCCGATTTCAATAAATTGCACGATAAGTATCAAAAAGATGGATTAGAAATTGTTGGAATAACTATTACATCAGGTTCACCAGAAAATATTTACAGCTTTATGAAAGACTGGGATATTGAATACACTATTCTTACTGATATTGAAGATAATGAAACTCAAAGAGTTACTGCATATTATGGTCGTGCTATAGGGCAACCCATTACAGGTTTACCAACCACATTAATCATTGATAGAGATGGATACATAGTTAAAGGCTATATTGGTCCAAGAAATGAAGAACTATTCTATAACGATTTAAAGCCATACCTTTCGTTTTAAATAAAATGATAGAGGAACATTGATGAAAACATTTACCCTCATATTAATACTTAATTTATCTCTACTGAAGGCAAATGAGTATTGGCAGCAATTTGTAACATATGAAATGAATGTTCGACTAGATACTGCAGAGCATACTATTAGTGGTCATTCAACAATAACATATAAAAACAATTCACCTGATACGCTTTATAATTTTTATTTGAATCTTTATGCAAATGCATTTCAAGAAGGGACAGTCAAATATAGAGAATATTTAGCACAATTAGGTAGGGCATCTAGGGGTGCTCGATTTAAAAAAGGGATGGAACCATACTTTAGTGAATATGATATAAGTAATCTAATCATTGAAAGTGATGGCTCAACGCTTTCAGATACTTTTCTAATTGATGACACAATTTTATCAGCTAAACTTTCTAAAGGGTTAGCACCGGGTGCATCTATGATAATTGATTTAGACTGGACTCAGCATGTTGGAGAGTTTTTAGAAAGAGCAGGACGTGTTGGGGAGCAATATAACTTTGCTCAATGGTACCCGCGTGTGGTGGTTTATGATGAGAATGGATGGTTCAATGAACCTTTCCATGCAGAAGGTGAATTTTATGGAGAGTTTGGCACTTATGATGTCACGATGGATGTACCCAAAGGATATATTATTGGTTCAACAGGAATAGTTACAGTGGGTGATCCCGGATGGGAAGAAGTCCGCGTTGATACTAGTCAAAATTTTAATAAATGGCTTGAAGATTTTAAAAAAAATCGTTCTAATTACAACGAAGATGAAAGACGTATTGTTACTTTTCATGCAGAAAAAGTTCATGACTTTGCATGGGTTACAACACCAAATTTTGTTTATGAAAGTGGTAGCTGGAATGATATTGATGTTCATGCATTATTTAATCAAAAGAACGGAAAAAAGTGGACTAAGAAAGCTGTCTCTAGAACTGAACGTGCGATTGAATGGTTAAGTACAAAATTTGGTATGTATCCTTATCCACAAGTTACTAATACAGATAGGTTGGCTGGTGGAGGAATGGAATATCCAATGCTAGTAATGGATGGAAGCGAGTCAGAAAGTCTAATCTTACATGAGGTAGGGCATATTTGGTTTTATGGTATACTTGCAAATAATGAAGTTCGTGAAGCATGGATGGATGAAGGTTTCACCTCTTTCCAAACTCGATGGTATATGATGAACCGTTATGGAGAACAGGGCTTCGATAAAAATGGAGGTAGACTAAAAGACTGGCAAAAAAAATATTGGAAGTTTGCAAGTAGTTTAGGAAATACTCAATGGGGTATGATTGATTTTATGAAAAGTGGTCAAGATGAGCCAATAAGTCGCTCAACCTACATGTTTAAAGGACCTAGGGCCGCAGGTGCGAATGCATATACTAAACCATCATTAATGCTTGATGAATTAAAATATATATTAGGGGAAGAAACTTTTACTAATGGAATGCAGGAATATTACAAACGTTGGAATCTAAAGCATACAAATGAGAGGCGTTTTATTAAAACTATTGAGGATGTAAGTGAAGAAGATCTTGATTGGTTTTTTAGACCTTGGCTTCATGATACTCGATTACTTGATTATGGAATTAAAAGTTGGGAAAAGACTCAAAAATCTGATGGGTCATGGGATATTACATTAGAAATAGTGCGGTATGGAAAAAGAGATATGCCGCAACTAATAGAAACTACTTTAAAAGATGGTTCATTACATAGAATTTGGTGGAAAAATCATAAGTTTAGAACATCAGATATCTTTACATACAATGTTCCATCAGAACCAAAAAATGCAACATTAGATCCAGATGCTCAAACAATGGATATTGATTACAGAAATAATTTTACGGGTACTATGAAAAAAGAGATAATGTTCTATAGACCTGGAATGCGTTATAATCCGCGTAATAGGTATGTTGTTCAGTATCATCCAATACTCCATTATTTAGATAAGGACGGTTATCTTCCTGGTTTTAGAACTAAAATTTCATATAGTACGTTGGAATATGTTGAAGCTGATCTAAATATTGGTCTGAAAACAAAGAAACCATTTTATTTAATTTGGGGCGGGAGAAAGAGACCCTTCAAAGATATAAATCTAATCAACTATTATATATTTGATCTTCAAGGTGTCAGAGGTAGCGGAATGAAGTTAACAAAAGAAATTGATCAAAATTATTCTATCAATGGTCTGAAAAGAATAGAATTTAGTTACTATGAAAATCAAGCTAAAGATACGAGCCGCACACATTTATTTGATGAGGGTAAACTATTAGTAAGCTCAACAACAATTCACTCTGTTTTTGCTAAAATAAATAATCAGATAAATTTTAGCTTTACGCCATTTAAATCCTCTGATTGGTCTTTTAATCGAATTACTGTTACTAATTCCTTCGAGCAAAAGGTGGGTCTCTTTGGCACTCGTTTTAGACAGATATATGGTCAAATTTGGTCAAATCAAAATGATGTGCCACTTCAAGAAAGGTATAATGTCGAAGGTGCTGGTTCAGGGGATCTATATACGAAAAGTTATTTAAGAAATAAGACTAGTTTCTATGGCAATAAAGATTTTTTTGGTAGTTATCATCTACCTGGAGATGCAAATTTAAGAGCTTTTGGGAATCAAGGTTTAGCAGGAGTGGAGCAGGTCTTTGCAATAACTTTAGAAGGTTTCTTCTCAAAAAATCTTTTAGGGATCAACTTTGAATTTGCAGGCTTTATTGATCAAGGTAACCTCTCTGGTTCAAAATTTGTAGTTGGAGATAAAGGTTTTAATAATAGTACCTTAATAGATTATGGTTTTGGAATAAGACTCTCAACTAATATTTTTGGTCAGCCTTTGTATCTTAGAATTGATAAACCTATTGATGCTACTGTCGATGGTAAATCAATAGATAAAATGAATGAATGGATTTTTAGTTTTCAAAAATCTATTTGATTTGGAACTAAAATAGTTTTATTGCATTAAAGTTAGCATTATGAAAATAGGAAAAATGATGAAAAAATTATATTTTACAATTCTTTTTATTAGTGGATTGTTTGCTCAAAATAGTATTTTAAAACAATTTAGTGACCAGTTTGCAGATATAGCTGAAAAAGCAAATCCAGCAGTGGTAACAATTCTTACAGAAAAAAACATTGATTTAAGTCAAACACATAAAAATATTCCACAAGATAACGATATGTTTCGTTTCTTTTTTAATCAGCCACGTCAGCGAGAATTTAAATCGACCGCATTAGGTTCAGGTGTTATTGTTGATGCACGTAAAGGTTATATAATTACTAATAATCATGTAGTTGAAGATGTAGATGAAATTACTATTAGACTGCTAGATAAAATGGAGTATAAAGCAACAATTATTGGAACAGATCCAAAGTCAGATTTAGCTGTACTTCAAATTGAAGCTCGTGGATTATCTGATATGTCATTTGGTGACTCTGATAAATTACGTGTAGGAGAATGGGTCATAGCTGTTGGCAGTCCATTTTCAGCAAACTTAAGTCATACTGTTACGGCTGGAATTGTCTCTGCTAAAGGTAGAGGAAATATTATCCAAGGTGATGTTTATGAAGATTTTATTCAAACTGATGCAGCGATTAATCCAGGAAATAGTGGTGGTGCATTGCTTAATTCTGCGGGGTATTTAATTGGAATAAATACAGCTATTTATACAAATGGTTTTGATCGAAGTAATAAAGGTGTTGGATTTGCAATCCCAGCAAATATGGTTAAAAAAGTAATGTCAGACTTAATTGATCATGGTAAGGTTTTGCGTTCATGGATTGGAGTTCAAATACAGCCAATTGATGAAACGTCAGCACAAGCATTAAATTTAAAAAAACGAAGTGGAGCACTAGTAGCAGATATTGTAGCTGATGGTCCAGCTGAAAAGGCTGGTGTCGAAACTGGAGATGTTATTATTGAATTCAATGAGGTTGAAGTGAATAGTGTTGATCATTTAAGGAATACTGTTTCTTCATCTGCTCCAAATAAGCAGTATGATCTGATTGTAATTCGTGACGGGCGTAAAAAAACAATTAAGGTTACTCTTGAAGAGTTACCTGGAGATGAAGTCCTTTTATCAAGTAATCAATCAGAGTCAACAAATGAATTAGGACTTCAGGTATCTGAACTAACACGTTCATCTAGAAGAGAATATGGTATTGGTTCAAGAGATGAAGGCGTTATTGTGATGTCTGTAAAAGAAGGAAGTGTTTCTGCAAACGCAGGTATACAAGTCGGGGATCTTATTACAAGAGTTGGTACTAAAAAATGTAAAACACCTCAAGCATTTAAACGATTATTAGAACAAACTAGAAAACGTGATATGGTTATGCTTCATTTAAAAAGAGATGGCGTAGCTCGCTATATGACTTTAGAGCTAGAAGACTGAAAGAAATAATTAATAATAATCAAGATTTATGAAAAGAAATAGTTTAGAACTCATTGGATTTATTAGTGTTATAGCATCTTTAATCTTTGTAGGGATGGAGATTAGTCAAAATACGACTGCCGTAAGAGGAGCGACTAACCAGGCTATCTCAGATCAGGCCAGCGAGCTTTACCTTACTATTGCTACAGATAGAAATCTAGCAGGTCTAGTGAAAAAATTATACGATGATGTACTAAGAGAAGATTTTGATTCAATTGACGATATGCAATTATTTATGACCGTCTTGACTGGTCTTCGTAGGGTTGAAAATATATATCTTCAAATAGAAGATAATATACTCGATGATAGAGCATTTGATAGGATTGGTCTAAGTTTTTATCGTTCTAAGTATGGTCGACAAATTTGGGAGGAAAATAAACAGTTTTTTGATCGAAAATTTGTTCCTTTTTTTGAAGAATTATTAGATAAGAAATAATTCTATAATCATTCTAAATTTAAAAAGGGAAGTATTTATACTGCCCTTTTTTATTATCTATTCCTCATTGCTTGCACAATAGAAAAAAGTTAATTTTTCACCCTTAACTACTATGAATAAAATTTAATTATGATACAACGCGTTAATCCACAAGTTGACTTCATTGCTATTGAACATGAAGTATTATCTTTTTGGAAAGAAAAAAATATTTTCCAAAAAAGAAGAGAAGCCAACGAAGGTAATCCTAAATGGTCATTTATAGATGGCCCTATAACAGCTAATAATCCAATGGGTGTTCATCATGCTTGGGGAAGAACATTAAAAGATCTCTACAATCGATTTAAAGCGATGGATGGTTTTGAGTTAAGGTATCAGCAAGGTTTTGATTGTCAAGGTTTATGGGTAGAAGTAGAAGTCGAAAAAGAACTTGGGTTTAAATCAAAAAAAGAAGTTGAAGAATTTGGGATAGAAAAATTTGTAAAAATGTGTAAAGAAAGAGTTCAAAAGTACTCAGGGATTCAAGCTGAGCAATCTAAACGTCTTGGATATTGGATGGATTGGAATAACTCTTATTATACAATGTCAGATGAAAATAATTATACAATCTGGGGCTTCCTTAAAAAATTATTTGAAGAAGGAAAAATTTATCGCGGTTCTGACGTGGTGCCTTGGTCAGGACGCTCTGGCACTTCTTATTCTCAAATGGAAATAATTGAAGGGCGTAAATTAGTTGCTCATAAGTCAGTCTTTGTACGCTTTCCACTTAAAGATAGAAAAGAAGAATATTTACTAGTTTGGACAACAACTCCCTGGACGTTAACCTCAAATGTTATTGCAGGAATAAATGGGAATTTAGATTATGTTAAAATAAAAGCTTCTGATGGCTCCATTTATTACTTTGCAGAAGAAAATTTAAATTTTAAACGATTAGACAAACAATTTAAAGATAAGAAACAATGGCTTGAAGGGGTACCAAAATTAAAGACAATATCACAAATTTTTAAAGAAAGAGGCGGATTTGAGGTCTTAGGTACTATTAAAGGTGAAGAAATGGTAGGCTGGACCTATGAAGGGCCTTATGACCATCTTGAAGCTCAAGATATTCCTGGTGGCTACCCTTATGTTGATGAATCCTTAGAGATTCAAGGTGTGACTAGTAGATCGCAGCATCAAGTTGTTAATCCAGGAAAAGATAATGTAGGGAATGATATAGTTGTTGCAGGAGAAGGAACAGGTATTGTTCATATGGCTCCAGGTTGTGGAGATATTGATAATAAAATTGGTAAAAAGTTAGGAATTGTTAGCCTTGCTCCTCTGGATGAAGAATCAAGATTCACAGATAAATTTGGATGGTTAGCTGGAAAATGTGCCACTGATAAAGAAACGGTGGAAGAAATATTAAGTGATTTAAAGAAAAGAGACTTTTTAGTATATGTTGAAGAATATCCACATATATATCCTCACTGCTGGCGTTCTGGTGATGAATTAGTTTTTCGTTTAGTCGATGAGTGGTATATAAATATGGATTGGCGTGGAAAAATTAAAAAAATCGTTGATGATATAAACTGGATTCCAGAATGGGGTCAAGAAAGAGAGCATGAATGGTTAGATAATATGGGTGACTGGATGATTTCCAAAAAAAGATTTTGGGGGCTAGCTCTCCCAATTTGGACTTTTGATGATGACTCGTATTATGTAGTTGGTTCTAAACAAGAATTAAAAGACTTAGCTGTTGAAGGTTGGGATGAATTTGAAGGTAATACTCCACATCGTCCGTGGATAGACAAAGTAAAAATTAAACATCCCGTGAGTGGTCTTATTGGAAAAAGAGTTGAAGATGTTGGAAACCCTTGGCTAGATGCAGGAATAGTTCCATTTTCAACATTAAAATATAATACTGATAAAAAATATTGGAATGAATGGTTCCCGGCTGAATTTGTTGTTGAATCATTTCCAGGGCAATTTAGAAACTGGTTCTATTCACTTTTAGCAATGTCAGCTATGTTAGAAGAGAAAGCTCCTTTTAAAAACTTGTTAGGGCATGCGTTAGTAAAAGCTGAAGATGGTCGAGAGATGCACAAGTCCTGGGGGAATGCAATTTGGTTTGATGATGCTGCTGAAAAAATGGGAGTTGATGTTATGCGATGGCTCTATGCTTCTCAAAACCCAGAGCATAATTTACTATTTGGTTATAGTCATGGAGATGGAATTCGTAAAAAATTAATACAATTTTGGAATTCATATTCTTTTTTTGCAACCTACGCAGAAGTTGATGGTTTTGATCCAAGTAAAACAAATATTATGGATGCAGATCTTAATATTATGGATAAATGGATAATCTCAAAGCTTCATCTTTTCATTAAAGAATCAAATGAAGCTTTAAATGGTTTTTCTTCAGAAAAAATGATGAAAAAATTTGAATTATTCCTTGATGAACTGTCAAATTGGTATATTCGTCGTAGTCGACGTCGCTTTTGGAAAAGTGAAGATGATAGTGATAAACAAGCAGCTTATGCTGTATTATATGAAGTATTAACTAAAACTATTAAAATATTAGCTCCTGTTATACCCTTTGTAACAGAAAATATGTACCAAAACCTTGTTAAAAATGTTGATGTATCAATGCCTGAAAGTGTTCATCTTTGTGATTACCCAAAAAGTGATGAATCAAGGATAGATTTATCTTTAATGGATAAAGTTGATGCTTTAAGAAGAATAATTGAATTAGGAAGGTCAGCGAGAAATAAAGCAAGTATCAAAATACGTCAACCGTTAGCTAAGCTAGCTTTTTTTATTAAGGATGATAATCTTTTCAATTTTATAATGGATCAGCAGCAGGTTGTTTTAGATGAGTTAAATATTAAAATGATTATACGAGTAGATAATGAAACTGAACTTATAAAGTATAAGGTTAAACCAAATCTTCCATTATTAGGTCAAAAATATGGAAGTGAATTACAAACAATAAAGCAAAAGCTTAATGTAATAGATGAGAATGAGCTTTTAAAACAAATTAGAAATAAAAATAAATATAAAATTGAATTAAAAGATGATGAAATTTATTTAGGTAGAGATGATTTAATTTTCGAATCTGAATCAACGGAAGGCTATACATCCTCAGGCGACGATAACTTCACGGTAGGATTAACTACACAATTAAATAAAGAGCTGATTCAAGAAGGTATAGTGAGGGATATAATTAGACATGTGCAAACTATGAGAAAAAATGCTAATTTCGCGGTTGAAGATAGAATTAAAATATATTCATTGGTTGATGGTCCTGTTTGGGAAGCGATTTCTTCATTTGAAAAGCTTTTCAAAAATGAAGTTTTAGCAGTTGATTTGATTAAAGAATCAAAAACTGGAGAGTATAGTGAAACTTTTAAAATTGGTGATCAAAATATTCAATTTGGAATTGAGCGAATTTAGTTATTGAAAGGAATTTAGTTATGGGAAAAAAATATTCTAAAGAAAAGTTGAAGAATTTTAGAAAATCTATTGAAGAAAAAATGGGAATTGTTTCTGATGAAGTAGATACCTTAAAAGAAGGTTTAGGTACAGCATCGAATAAAATGGGAGGAGTTACTCCAGATTCAATATTTAGTTTACATATGGCAGATGCGGGTACGGACTCCCACGAGCAAGAGAAGAGTTTCATGCTTTTAAATAGAGAAAGTGATTACTTTAAAATGTTAGAAATAGCATTAGAACGAATTGAAAATGAATCTTTTGGCTTATGTAAAATCTGCGAAGAACTTATTCCTGAAGAAAGAATGATGGAAGTTCTGAATGCAACTAAATGTGTTAGTTGTAAAGAAAAAGAAAAGCTTGGATTAATATGAGAATTCTGTTTGTGAGTGTCTTTTTGGTATTCGCAGACCAAATTTCAAAAATATTGATTCGTATGAATATGATTTTATATGAATCAATACCCATTATTACTAATTTTTTCAATTTAACTTATGTAACAAATGATGGAATGGCTTTTGGAATTAACTTCCCTTTTGGTATATATATTTTTTCTACTATATCACTTATTTTTACTATTTTTTTATTTTGGTATCTTTGGACAATAAAAGA
>TARA_B110000881_G_scaffold221392_1_pt1 | contig 13405 bp, 12 predicted proteins | sample TARA_B110000881 | Tara Oceans TARA_B110000881 (sample SAMEA4398150) | marine metagenome | biome: Polar Biome; feature: [MES] marine water layer (ENVO:01000295) within the mesopelagic zone...; material: water (ENVO:00002006), including particulate matter (ENVO:01000060) such...
CGTATCCAGGCAATTTTCAAACAGGCCTATGCGCGTGAAGCGACCCCTGAAGAACTCGCAGCTTGCCTAAATTACCTCTCCGGAAAGACATCAGACAGCAGCGCCGAGCTTTCGACAAAACACGATCAGCTCAGTAAAAAGATCGCCAAACTACAACAGAAACGCAATGCCCTCGTAACTCCCACCCGCGCCAAACTGCAAGCGAAAGTCGACAAGAAAAACGACGGAGCCAAGAATCCGGTCGATCTCAAACCGGTCGGACGCTGGGACTTCGAAGGCGATGCCAAAGACCGAATCGGCGAGATGCACGGACGACTCCAAGGCAAAGCTAAGATCGAAGGCGGGGCTCTAGTCTTGAACGGTGGCATGATGACCACCACGACGTTTCCAAATAAACTGGGTGCCAAATCGCTCGAAGTCCTATTGCAGCTCAACCCGATCACCCAGCGCAAAGGCGGCGCGATGAGTGTGCAAACTCATGATGGAGGTGTCTTCGACGGCATCGTCTACGCCGAAGTAGATCCACAGACCTGGCTGGCTGGCAGTAATTTCCACCGCCGCACACAGCGCTTCCAGGCCCCACAGGAAAAAGACGCCCACAAGCGCCCGGTGCGCCTCATCTTCACCTACCAAACGGACGGCAGAATCACAGCTTACCGCGACGGCAAACCCTACGGGAAATCATACAAGGCCGCTCCGTTAGCATTCGCAGCAGGCAAATTCCACGTCGTTTTTGGCATACGCCATGGGACTAGCCCAGACCTCAAACGCGCGCTCACGGGTAAAATTTTCGAAGCGCGCCTCTACGATCGAGCTCTAAGCCCAGAGGAGGCAGCTGCCGCAAGCTCAGGCGAGCTGAAGGACATCGTAACCGACCAGATGATCGCCAAGGCGCTACTGCCAGATCAGGCGACCAAGCTTAAAGCACTCGATCAAAACATCGCTAACTTCTCTGCTGAGGCAAACAAACTCGCTAGCGTGCTGGACTCACGCCGCTCCAAAAACAAAGCCTCCAGCGACGCCCTCTTCCTTATTACCCACGCCATCCTGAACTCCAAAGAACTAATCTATGTCTACTAACAACCACAACCGTCGCGAGTTCCTCAAGTTGACATCGAAGGGCGTAAGCGGACTCGCACTCTCGAGCTTACTTAACGGCAACAGTTTCGCGGGTGAAGCGAAACCCAAGCTGCACCACACGCCCAAGGCAAAATCGGTCATCCTCCTCTACATGTCCGGCGGCGTGTCACACGTCGACTCATTCGATCCTAAACCGCTGTTGAAAAAACTCCACGGCAAACCGATGCCGGTCGAACTTGAGCGCACTCAGTTCGATGCCAATGGCAACATCATGGCCTCTCCCTGGGAGAGTAAAAACTACGGCAAGTCCGGACTCGAGCTGACCAACATGTTTCCAAAAATCGCCGAGCGCGCCGACGACCTCGCGATCTGTCGCTCGATGACAGCTAAGTTCAGCGAGCACGCACAGGCCAACTTCTTCATGCATAGTGGCTTCCCCTTCCTTGGCTACCCGAGCGCAGGCTCATGGGTCAACTACGGTTGCGGCACAGAAAACCCGAACCTCCCCGGCTACGTAGTTCTACAATCACAACGTGCGAAAACACCACACGGCGGCGTCAGCATGTTCGGCAACGCATTTCTTCCCGCAACCACCCAGGGATCTATTTTTAACATCTCACAGAACCAGGCTGTGCCAAACATCAACCCGGCGATGCTCAAAGCTGAACAGCGTCGCGCGCTCGATTTTATCGGTAAACTCGATCGAGGATTCGCCGATCGAATCGCGGCCAAAGACGCGGTGATCTCGTCGATCAAGAATGCCGAGACAGCCTTCCTCATGCAGGAGGCCGTGCCGGAACTCACAGATATCAGCGGGGAAAACGAGACCACCAAGGAGATGTATGGCATCAATAGCAAAAACGAGCACAAGGCCGAGTACGGCCGGCAGTGCCTCATGGCGCGACGCCTCGTCGAACGCGGCGTGCGCTTCGTCGAGCTCTCCTGCTCCAGCGTCGGTATCGGTGCTGGTGGCGCAGGTAACCCGTGGGACCAGCATGGCGATCTCAAAAAAGGCCACGGCGCGATGGCCGAACAAGTTGATGGCCCGATCGCCGCGCTACTCACGGATCTCAAACAGCGCGGTATGCTCGACGAGACGCTGGTCATCTTTACTGGAGAGTTCGGCCGCACGCCATTCTCGCAGGGATCCAACGGCCGCGACCACGATCCATTCGGTTTCAGTCTGTGGATGGCTGGCGGCGGCATGAAAGGCGGCACCGCCTACGGCTCGACCGACGAATTCGGCTACAAAGCGCTCGAAGATGTGTCTACCGTCTACGATCTCTGGGCAACCACCCTCCACCAGCTCGGCATTGACCACGAGAAACTCACCTACCGCTGGAGCGGTCGTGACCTGAGACTAACAGACGTCCACGGCCATGTGTGGAAAGACCTCATCACGTAAAGAATTCCCATAAAACTCCCAACAATACATCCAACAAACAATATGAAATATATAATTCTTGCAGCGATGCTATTCGGGTTTCCTGTATCAGCAGAAGTTAAGACGGCATCCGGAAAAGCAGTTAAAAGTGACAACCTCGGAGTCACTAATATCGGGGTATGGTGATACTCTGTCGGTAAGCGGGCAGTTGTCCGTGAAAAAGTAGTGTTTGATGTCGTTATGCAACTGCGCAACAAACCTTTTGGCGAATGAGTTCTAATTTACTTTGATAAAACTAAAAAAAATGAAGTGGAGCTCCTGAAACCGATCAAAACAAATGGATGTAAAAGAGCTTCCATTCAAAGAGGTAAGCCGGTTACTGCTGGCAACACAACTGCGACCGTCATCAATCCTTACATGTGTGCTGGAGATATCGTGGCCGTCGAAATCAAATCGAACGGCAGAGAGAAAATACCTCTTAAACTACCGCGTGGATGGAAGGCTGACGTACCTGACAAAGTTAATGGCAACATTACCGTATTTATTCAGACTGCCAAAGCAACAGGTCAGAGGGCGACTTCTTTAAAACTTATTGCTGGCAGTAACAGCGCAGAACTGCAATGCCACCTAGTTAGAATGGTAAAATGATTCGTTGGGCATGACTTGCTTATTATGTTAGATCAAAGCGATCAAGGTTCATCACCTTATCCCAGGCTTTGACAAAGTCCTGGACAAACTTCTCTTGTGAATCCGCAGTGGCATAAACTTCAGCCAAGGCGCGCAGCTCCGAGTTGGATCCGAAGACTAAGTCGACACGTGTGCCACTCCAAATTTGCTCTCCTGTAACGCGATCGCATCCTTCAAAAACGTCTCCCGCTTCCGAAGCCGCCTTCCACTCTGTTCGCATAGCGAGCAGGTTCACAAAGAAATCATTGGTCAACGCCTCAGCTCGGTCAGTAAACACTCCATGCTGGGTTTGTCCGAAGTTTGTATTCAAAGCACGCATGCCACCCACCAGAACTGTCAGTTCGGGTGCTGTTAATGTTAGTAGTTGTGCTTTGTCAATCAGCAGCTCTTCGGCCGATACGGTGTAATTGGCTTTTTGGTAGTTCCGGAAGCCATCTGCAATTGGTTCAAGCACATCGAAGGACTCGACATCGGTTTGCTCCTGCGAGGCGTCCATGCGGCCCGGCGTAAATGGAACGGTCACATCCAGACCGGCATTTTTCGCAGCCTGTTCAACGCCCGCACAACCAGCTAACACAATCAAATCAGCCATCGAGATTTTGTTTTTAAAACCACTCTGGATCGCTTCGAGAGCTTGTAGCACTTTCGCCAATTGATCAGGCTGATTCACCTCCCAATCCTTCTGGGGTGCCAGACGAATACGGGCACCGTTCGCACCTCCACGCATATCAGAACCGCGGTAGGTAGAAGCAGAGGCCCAAGCGGTGGATACCAGCTCGGAGACTGACAGCCCAGAATCAAGGATCAGGCCCTTGAGAGCGGCTACATCCGCATCATCAAGCAGATCATGATCCAGCTCAGGGATGGGGTCTTGCCAGATCAACTCTTCGGCAGGTACTTCCGGTCCAATATAACGGGCACGAGGCCCCATGTCACGGTGGGTCAGCTTGAACCAAGCACGGGCAAACGCGTCAGCGAACTCATCAGGATTTTCGAGAAAGCGTCTGGAAATTTTTTCGTACTCTGGATCGAAACGCAGAGACAGATCGGTGGTTAGCATCGTTGGCGCGTGGCGTTTTGTGGAGTCATGGGCATCTGGTATGGAATCAGCACCCGCACCATCTTTTGCTGTCCACTGATGCGCACCAGCCGGACTCTTGGTGAGTTCCCAATCGTAGCCAAACAGGTTCTCAAAGAAGTTGTTACTCCATTGGGTCGGTGTGGTGGTCCAGGTAACTTCCAAGCCGCTGCTGATGGTGTCGCCACCTTTACCACTGCCGTGACTGCACTTCCAGCCTAGACCTTGATCCTCAATTCCAGCCGCTTCAGGCTCAGGGCCAACCTGTGCCGCATCACCGGCTCCGTGGGTTTTACCGAAGGTATGCCCACCCGCAATAAGAGCCACCGTCTCTTCGTCATTCATTGCCATGCGATCAAAGGTATCACGAATGTCTTTAGCGGCAGCTATCGGATCCGGATTTCCATTGGGTCCTTCTGGGTTGACGTAAATGAGGCCCATTTGCACAGCCGCAAGTGGGTTTTCAAGATCCTCGTGATCACCTGAATAGCGTTGATCATCTAACCAAACTTTTTCAGCACCCCAGTAGATGTCCTGTTCCGGCTCCCAGATGTCTTCGCGACCACCGGCGAAACCAAAGGTTTTGAATCCCATCGATTCCAAGGCAACGTTACCCGTGAGAATCATCAAGTCAGCCCAGGAAATTTTCCGACCGTATTTCTGCTTGATCGGCCAGAGCAACCTACGCGCTTTGTCGAGGTTAACGTTATCAGGCCAACTATTGAGTGGGGAAAAACGCTGATTGCCTGTGCCGCCACCGCCTCGACCATCAGCCGTGCGGTAGGTGCCAGCACTGTGCCAAGTCATCCGAATGAACAAGGGCCCGTAATGTCCAAAATCCGCCGGCCACCAGTCCTGTGAATCGGTCATCACAGCCATAAGATCCGCCTTGATAGCTTCGTGGTCAAGACTCTGAAATTCTTCAGCGTAGTTAAACCCCTCATCCATGGGATTGGACATAGAGGCATGCTGGCGCAAGATACCCAAACGCAACTGGTTAGGCCACCAGTCTTGGTTCGATGTGCTTGCTGCTGCTGTGTGACCAGCGGTGTGATTGAACGGGCATTTACTTTCGTTAGACATTGGTTTATTTGGTGTATTCCCTAAAGGGTTAAAGATTCATTTTAATATGGACTAATAGGATTAAACTTTTGATGTCCATTTGGCAAATTATATTTGGCCGTAATGAGGTCGACATTGAATTAGCGCCTACACAGCAGCCGATTTCCTATGGGATATATGATCAAGATCGGCCTTACGCATGAACACTGATTTGAGGTCGCCGCTGAAACGAGGCTCCAAGTGAAATATCAACACACGGATTTCCGTATGCGTCATTGATGAACATTTAACGTTTATCGCCTATTACGGTCGAAGACTCGATCAACACATTGCTAAATTTCATGTCCAAAAATCAAAAACCTCCTCGTCTCACTTTCTTCAAATACACCACCCTGGCTCTTCTAACATTTCTACCACACGGCTTAAGTGCTCAGGAAAAAAATGCCCCACCGGGCCCCATCGCAATTTTTGATGGCAAAACCCTCAGCGGATGGAATGTCTTCTGTCCCCCCGAGGACAAGGAGAAAAAATTCTGGAGCGTCGACAACGGGACCATCCAATGCGATTCACGCGGCAAGCCAAAACACAAATTCAGCTGGTTAATTCACCAAAGAGAGTTTGATGACTTCGAGCTCCAGCTCAAGGTTCAGTGTTTCGAGGCCAAAAAAGGTAACTCGGGTATTCAGATTCGTTCGCGATGGAATCCCAACATCGGCAAAGGATGGCTCAATGGCCCACAGATAGATATCCATCCTCCCTCACCATATCGCACAGGTTTCATTTATGACGAGACCCGTGGCGTAAATCATTGGATCTCTCCAGTGCGCCCCAGCCACAAACTCACTGAGAAAGAAGCCTTCCCTAATGGTAAACCCAAAGGGTGGATTTTTCATTATGCCACTGAAGAAAAAGATCTCTGGAATGAGCTGAAAATCCGTGCTGTAGGGACTCGCATCACCACTTACCTCAATGGCGTGCTGATCACAGATTATGACGGCAGCGGTATAATGGATGACAAGCTTCACAAAGATGCCAATGTTGGCATGAAAGGCTACATCGCCCTTCAACTCCACTCTCGTGATCAGTTGCTCATCCGCTTCAAAGATATCACCGTACTACCGCTCACTAAGAAGTAAGTATCAGCCATCATTTACTAGATCTAGCCACGTAGATACAATGCCTCGCGCGCTTTGACTTCTCATGTGGCTTGGCCGCATGTTCTTCGACCTGAAAACCAGCCTTGATCAGGCATTTCTTAAACTTAGGAGCGGGCTCAGATAACCAGTAGGCGACACATCCGTTTGGCGTCAGCACGTGTTTAATTTTAGCAAGAAAACTCTGGGAATAGAGCCGTGCATTTCCTGAGGTGATCAGGTCGTCCGGTGTATTGTCGATATCAAGAAGAAGCGCATCATAGCTGCCCTTCCCTTTGCGGGGGAGAATATCAAACAGATCGCCTTGAGTGATCTTCGTCCGTGGATCTTCTAATAAGGGACCGTTATGCTCGACGAGATGTGTCCGATTCCACTCGATCAAAGGCGGCATCAACTCGGCGACCTCAACCGTCGCTGGACTCCCGACCAACTCCAGAGCTCGTTTAAGTGTAAATCCAAGTCCTAGTCCACCGATCAAAATATTGGGATGTTTAGGTCTCGATGCCTTGCCCTCATAGAGCGCCGCACATCCAACCTCAGCGAGCAATTCCTCAGAGAAAGTCAGCGCCGTGCTCATCAGATCAAAACCGTTGTATTTCAGGTAAAATTTCCCATCGTGTTTATGCAGAGAGAATACCGTGCCATCAGACATTGTCGACTCACCGAGTTTTACGTAGGGCTTCATGCGGATAACCTTCACTAAATATCGATAATGAACAAGCCTAGGGGTGAGCTGATGCGTCATTATTATCGCGGGCAAAACCAACAGCAGGATTACACGGCAGGATTACTTTACCCTACGGCCTTGTCTGAGCGTGGTTCTCCCCCTACCTTGCGGGAAGCAACACTTACCATGGCTTCCCCTTCCCTAACTACCGGCCCCCTACCCGCTCATATCCGGCGGATTGCCTTGCCGATGAGTATCGGGTTTTTCTTTAACACGATGTATAACGTCGTGGACTCGTTATATGCGGGGAAAATCTCCACCGAAGCGCTGGCTGCGATGGCTCTTTCGTTTCCTATTTTCTTTATTATCATTGCCGTGAGTGAGGGTATTGCCCGCGGGGCATCGGCCCTGATAGCCAACGCCATCGGCGCCAAAGATAACGACAAGGAAGCTGAACTCTCAGGGCAGGTTTATTCACTGGGATTGATCTGTGCGATTGGCGTCACCATAATTGGACTCGTTTCAGCGGAACCACTGTGTCGTTTATTAGGAGCAACAGGCACCTACCTTGATTTGGCATTGGGTTATATCAGGCCGCTGTTTATTGGGGCTGTCTTTTTCCTCCTCAGCAGTATGAGTAATTCCATCCTCTTGGCACATGGCGACAGTAAAACCTTTGGCAAGGTGTTAGTGATCGGGTTTTTCATGAACCTCATCCTCGACCCGTGGTTCCTCTACGGTGGCTTCGGCCTACCTGCGATGGGAATTCAGGGAATAGCCTGGGCAACGATATTGATCCAAGCCATCGGTGGGCTCTACCTAATCTCCGTTGTCATTAGGAAAGGGTTCCTCCCCAACAAGTTCACTGAAAATCTCATTCCAAACTTACGCGTCTACGGCGAGATTTTACGCCAAGGAATCCCGACAAGTTTTAATATGATGTCGATTGCCTTAGGGTTCTTTGTGACGACATATTATCTCAAATTTTACGGTGAGGCAGCAGTTGCAGCGTTCGGAGTTGGCACGCGGATCGAGCAAATCGCCCTACTACCAGCCATCGGACTGAGCTCGGCCATTGTCGCCATCGTAGGCCAAAACAACGGAGCAGGTAAAACCGAGCGCGTGCGTGAATGCATCCGACTCTGCTCGCGCTACGGACTGGTGCTCATCGCCATGGCATCGCTGCTGCTATTCATCTTCGCAGCCCCCTTAGTCCAGCTCTTCACTGACGATCCCGAAGTCATTCGTTTGGGTAAAGAATACGTGCGCATCGTTACCTTCATCCAATGGGCCTACGTCGCGGGCTTCATCTACATCGGTTGCCTCCAGGCATTGAAACGTCCAATGTATGGATTTGTGGAATCAGTGGTGCGTAAAATCATTTTACCCCTTCTGGTATTTCATATCGCGGTCCGCGTATTCGATATCGACCTGACTGGTTTGTGGTGGTGTATGGTTGCCATCAACGCCGCCATGGCGGTGATCACCATTGCCTATGTGCGATCCGTGTTAAAGCGTCTTCACATTTGAGTGTGATCGATGTCCCTGTATTGACAAAAGCGACCTTCTAGCAAGGGTCACTTTTTTATTACCCGTGGGTCAATCGATCAATATCCGTGGAGATTGATATCTTCACTGTGGAGCATTTTGACACGTTTCCCCATCTTCTTTTGGATCACTCTGAAGTGGTGCATCTCGTCTGGAGAGATCAGCGAGATGGCATCGCCTGGTGACCCGGCTCGACCCGTCCTGCCAATCCTATGAATATAATCCTTGGGAGACCGAGGAAGCTCGTAATTGATTACACAGGGGAGAAATTCGATATCAACACCACGCGCTAACAGATCAGTAGTAACAAGAACCCGTAGCCTTCCTGATTTAAAATCTGCCAAGTTTTCACGTCGGCCCGTCTGACTTATCTTGGAATGAGCCTCGGCCACATCGATGTCATTTTTTCTGAGCTTATTCGCAATACTGTCCACCATCCGAGTGGATGAAGCGAAAACGAGAACTTGTTGTAAATCACCGCTTTTAATGAGGTAACGGAGTAAGGGGCCTTTCTTTTCGTCAGGAACGAAGTAGCCTAGCTGGTTAATAAGTTCGGAAGAATCGGCCTCATCCCCTGCTGTAACTTCCTCCTCGGAAATTTTAACAACCTTGGGATCATTGAGTAAAACTTGCTGCATGGAACTCAGGTCATCACTGAGTGTCGCTGAGAACAAAAGGTTCTGTCGCTGTCCCTTACCTGGGAGCAGGCTGAGAATATGGTCGACCTCCTCTTTGAATCCAAGGTTCAGCATCTTGTCGGCCTCATCTAACACGAGAGTGGAGATGGACGATAGCTTAACGGCATTTTTTGCAATGAGATCGATCAATCGACCAGGGGTGCAGACGATAATATCCGCTTTACCGATCGCCTGCATCTGTGGATTGATCGAGACACCACCATGAACTGCGAGGCAGCTGAACCGCTCTGAAAGGGAAGGAAGGAAGTCTTGAAATACACTAGAGACTTGGAGTGCCAGCTCGCGAGTGGGGACAAGCACCAGCACGGTGGGTTCGCGATAGCGTGATCCTGACCTTTCTTGCTGCTGTTCTAATCCTTGCAAAATAGGCAGCACGTAGCTTGCTGTCTTTCCAGAACCGGTCTTGGCAATACCGAGGATATCACGACGCTCCAGTGCAGCCGGAATGGAATCCTTCTGAATGGGAGTAGGGACTGTAATGCCCTGAGCCTCCAGAGCATTGATCAGGGATTGCGAGATACCGAGAGGTGCAAACGACATAGGGAACAGACCATGACCAGAGATGGCAAACTTACAATCACGAACCAAGACAAGAACCATGACCTTCAGTTGACATTGCCATCAAAGTGATACAAGAAGTTCGTCTGCCAAACCGCAGAGAGCTCTGTCGGTCATTAATTTGATCAACAGGGCATTGTTAACCCGCAATTAAATGATGACTACTTCGGTAAACATCATGAAGTTCGGGCTAGAGGCCTCCGGCTGCTCCGCCGGGGGCCTCGCTTTTTCTACGGATGTCAATTTCGCTCAGTATAAACTACTCCTGTTAGGAAAGCGACGCAGGTCAAATGGCATCCTAGCAAGCCAACAGACTACTTGTAAAACTTCTGTTGATGCTTCGTCGCTAGCTGTTTTAATTTATCGGCAAGCTCAGGATATTTCTCGATGAGATTTTTTTCTTCGCCTGAATCATTCTTGAGGTCAAAGAGAGACAAACCTATTTTTCTTCGCTCATATATACCATCATTCCCATCGACTCCAGGTTTCACAACATGTCGATAAGTATGTGGCAAATGCAGCTTCCACCGACCATCACCGCTGATCACGGCATCTAAATTCCGGCCCGTTGAAATAGGGTAATACGCATGGGGGTTGGCGGCACCATCCTTCCCTACGATCAGTGGCCAAACATCCCGACCATCAATTTCACCCGCCGGAAGTCCAGCGCCTGTTAACTTACAAAATGTCGGCAATAAATCCACCGAACAGAATGTTGCGTCCGATGACGAGCTTGCCTTTATCTTGCTCGGATACTTGATGATACAGGCCGATTGAACTCCGCCGTTAAAACCTGTGGCCTTGAACTCTCGGAAGGGAGTTTTGCCAGCATGATCCCCATACCCGGCCCACGGCCCATTGTCGGAACTAAATACAACCACCGTATTTTGCTCTAGACCGTTGGCTTTGATCTCGGCCAAAATTCTACCCATGGAATCATCAAGCTCCATGATCACGTCTCCATAAATCCCAGTTTCAGATTTCCCTTTGAACTTATCGCTGCAGAACAAGGGCACATGGGGCATCGAATACGGGACATAGAGTAAGAATGGCTGTTTCTTATGTCGCTTAATAAAATCGATCGACCGCACAGTCGCACGCTCAGTGAGCGACTTTTGAAAATCCTTTGTGACGTCCTCCACAATGACTTTACCATTGCTCCAGTATTTCAGGGGAAACTTCCCCCAGTGTTTTGGATTTACGGGGTGATGTTTCCACATGTCATTGGAATACATTAGTCCAGCAGACTCAGTGAAACCTCGAGCGGCAGGGCGGGTTTCTGGTTGATCCCCAATATGCCACTTCCCAAAAATAGCCGTCTTGTATCCATGGGCTTGGAACACCTCACCCATGGTTGCAAATTTCGGATCAAGACCTTTTGCGTTAGGACCATGAGCACCAAAAATCTTGGTTCTCCCTGGGTAACAACCCGACATCAATGCCGAACGCGAGGCTGAGCAAATTGCCTGTGGCACAAAGAACTTATTAAATCTGCACCCTTCTTCTGCAAGCTTCTCAACATGGGGTGTGGCATAGGCCGGATCACCAAAAGGATGGAAATCAGCCCATCCCGAGTCATCGAGAAAGAAAATCACAATATTCGGTTTATCCCCGCCCAATGCTCCCAATGCAGTCGCAGCACAAGCCCACAGGCTCATCCAGATGATCATTTTTTGTTTCACTCTCCCCATGGAAGCACTTCAACAAAGAAAATCAATCTCGCCAAGAGTTTCTTCCACAATCCACTCATCGCTCCCCTCTGCCTGTAAACGTATGCCATTTCATTTTAAAAATTAGGGCCGCAGGGACTTGAACCCTGGACAAAGGATTTTTGAGTGACGGAAACCGAGTTCCATACTTTCTTTCACTTACATCGGCCCCTTTATATTCGGTTAAACCTAGTCCGTATTACGTTTAAATATAACCAGTCCATTGTTATGATCAAACGCTTTCCACATCACTAAACACGCAGCCGCAAGGCCTTCACCTTGATCGAACTCCTTGTGGTAATTTCCATTATGGCGGCCCTTGCTGCAATCGTTTCCTCCGTGGCAATGCGAATGTATCACAAGTCGAAAGTGACCGAGAAGATGTTGAGGTATAAACAACTCTACATCGTATCCGAAGGATATGCCGCCGACCACGGCTGGAGTGTCTGCCCAGCAAAGAATGGCAGCGAGCTCTGGTCGATCATACTCAGCCCTTACCTCAGCGATCGAGGCAACAAAGAGGAAATATTTATCGATCCCTTGTGGAAAGGCTGCGATCCTAAGAAGCCATGGCTCACAGGTATTGGTATGGCATTCAAACATCGGCTCCCTGATTAAACAAACCCGGGTGACTGACTCTGAAAAATTACGGGACTGACTCATATCCTAGTTATCAGTTAGCCCTATTAGGGGCTAAGGCTCGAGAACTTGCACACGGTAAAAGTTTCGTGCATCTGCCGGGCTGAGGTCAATGGATGTGGTATCCCCTGTTGCTTAGATCTGATCCAGCTCAGTAATCCAGCTACCTACTGCCAGATCAACCCCCTATCTCCTCCTCGCATGATGCTCTCGAACACCTCACCCAAAAAGAAAATTCCTAGCAATCAGAGGCTCGTGTCGTGGCTAATGATACAGAACAGGTGTTGAACGCTCTACGTTACATCATGTCAGGATCACTTGAGCAGTAGTCCATAAAAATAGTGCGGAATGATTGTCACAATTTCACTTTAATGTGACAATAGTCTGCACAATACCTAAACAAATGATGAAAAAAATTAACAAATCAATCGTCGTCAGCCTGCTGACCCTATTTTTTCTACCTACAGCCTACGCTCAGGATGTGATTTTGCCAATCATGCCAGTTGAGAAAGCCAACCTCACTGACGCAGCCACTCAGTTAGCAAAACTGACAGCTCCTATTAAAATTACTGATGTAAAGACTGCTGAAAAATACCTAGAAGGGGAGGCTCTAAAAGCAGTAAAGGCTGTTGACTTTAAAAAGGTGAAGGTGCTTGTGTTCTACTGGGCTGGCTCTGGTGGTGATACGTTGTCGTATGACATTCTCGAGTCACATCCTGAACAGATTAATTTTAAGATGCAACGTGGTAGAACTAAAGACCTACGCAGGCACAGTAAGGTTTTCATTCTTCGTGAAAATGTTACCTACTCTGCACCTAAATAGTCAGGACTTATTTTTTTTACGACACTTACTCTACAGCGGAGGCCACTTGAAGAATAGTTTCTTCTCCTAGATGTGGGCCAAGAATTTGAAGACCGACGGGAAGTTGCTTTCCGTCGGCTTCTACCTTTCCTACTGGCAGACTTATGCCACAGATGCCCGCAAGGTTAGCTGCGAGGGTGCAGATATCAACCCCCTTATCACCCCATGAAAGCCCCTCCGAACACCTCACCAAAAAAGTAAATTCCTAGCAGTCAGTCTAAGAAGACTGAAACTCCAGCTGCGGCAGAAGGTTCAGACGACAGCAACGAAGGCGGTTGA
>TARA_B110000881_G_scaffold41674_1_pt1 | contig 13070 bp, 7 predicted proteins | sample TARA_B110000881 | Tara Oceans TARA_B110000881 (sample SAMEA4398150) | marine metagenome | biome: Polar Biome; feature: [MES] marine water layer (ENVO:01000295) within the mesopelagic zone...; material: water (ENVO:00002006), including particulate matter (ENVO:01000060) such as......
AAGAAACCGAGGTGAATTATTTTGGTATAATCCTTACATACCGATAAGAACACGAGAAATTTGGCCTAATCAGTCAACTTCGGTGCAAGCAGGTAATGAAACTACAGATGTTCTGGTTTTGCGATATCGTAAAAAATCTCATCAAAAAAATATAGCCAATGATTCATCCTGGGTTGGTATTTCCACTTCTTTGTACTCAGGTGATTATGACCAAACTCAAAGTAAGTTTTTTGAAATATGGCTCAAAGGAAATGAAGGAAAACTATCAATAGATCTTGGTAAAATAAGTGAGGATTGGGATGGGAACGGTGTTTTAAATACAGAAGACATTCCTGAGGCAGGATTAACACTTGGCAATGGTTTTCTTGAAGACCCCGAGGACACTGGGCTTGATGGCTGTTTTGATGATTACGAAAACGGTTGGGGTGGCTGTTTAGAAGAAAATACTTATCAATTTTATGTAGAGCAAAATGAAACTGATGTTATAAATGCCGGGTATGATGTTGATCCCGATGACCCCAATGGGGATAACTGGAATTATGATCAGGGAAGTAATAACTATTCCAAAGCGAATGGAACCGAAGGCAATGGTACGGGTTCCAAGATACAAGAGGGTGGAAAGTATCCAGACACTGAAGATTTAGATCGGTCAGGATTTATTGATAAAGTGAATGATTATTTTTCTACAAGTTTTGACCTAATTGACACTACTTATTTGGCTGGACAAACAGAAAAGAATGGTATAGAAACTGGATGGAAACTATTTAGAATACCGCTCTCAGATTTTAAAAACTCTGGGTCTACAGAATGGAATGAGATTAGGTATGTAAGAATGTCAGTATCTGGTTTTGATTCAATTTACTCATCTCTTCAAGTAGCAAAAATTGAAATAGTCGGGAACGAATGGCAAGAGTTAGGAGTTTTTTCTCAATCAAATGATAGTCAAGACAACAGCACGGTATATTTAAAAAAAGAAAATAGAATTTCAAATTCTTCCTCCAATTTTTCAATGGATAATGATGGAACACCCTCATTTCAAATTGCTGTTATTAATACAGAAGACAATGCGGAATATGTGCCTCCTGATGGAGTAACCGGCGAGTATGATAGGATTAATCAAATAAGATCAAAAGAACAATCGCTGGTGATGCAGTTTGATAATTTGCCTCCGCTTCATTCTGGCTCTGCTCAAAAAACACTTTATACTTTAAATGATGATCAAAAAAGAAGTTTTATGACTTATGATTTAATGAAGATGTATGTCTATGGAAATAGTCAATGGGCGACGCATCTTAATACAGATATTGAAATATTTCTTCGTTTTGGTCTTGGTGATGATTATTATGAAATAACACAGCCAGTTTATAGTGGTTGGGATGAAGATAAAGGCAGAAACAGCATTGAGCTTGAACTGGATTGGTTAGCAGAGTTAAAACTCAAAGATTCTGTGACAGTCGAAAGGTATAAAAAGACAGATGTATTTATTGATTCTGCCGATGTAAAAAGATATTTGTATACTGATGATGAAGGAGTTGAAACAGGAAAAAGAATTTATATCAAAGGCAAGCCGGCATTAAATAGAATTCAATATTTTATAATGGGAGTGACAAATACATCTGATGAGATTGTTGATGGTGAGGTTTGGGTTGATGAATTAAGGCTTAGTGGTGTTAAAAAAAATAGAGGTGTAGCGATGAGAGTCCAGTCCTCTTTGAAACTTGCAGATTTAGGTTCCGCGAACTTTACTTACAGTAAGCAAGATGCCGATTTTCATCGATTACAAGAAAGGTTGTCAAGGGGAACAAGTACATCTGAAAACTTTAATGTATCCGGGCGATTAGATTTACACCGCTTTTTACCAAGGTCTTGGGGATTTAGTTTACCTGTAAATGCTTCTATAAGCAGCGCAATAAATACACCAAAATATTTCCCAGGAGAAGATATTTTAGTCAATCAAGATGCTGTTCCAGACACAATCATAGCACAAAATCAATCTATAAGTTTCAGTGCATCATTGGGGAAAACTTCAAAATCAGATAATAAGCTGGTAAAGTATACGCTTGATAATATAAAAACTAACTTCAGTGCATCTCAATCAAGATCTTCAGATATAACCTATACTCAAAAATGGTTAGAATCCTATTCTGGTAAGGTTAGTTATAGTTTACCTTTCGGACGTGATAATTATGTAAACCCTCTGAAATGGGTAAAAGAGTTTCCGCTAGTTGGACCTCTAAGTGACTGGCAAATTTATTATACACCATCTGGATTTAATACTGCTATGAGCTTTACAGAAAAATTATCATGGAATGAGACAAGATCATCCATAAGATCTCCAGATAGTTATAACTTTGGTTTAAGTAGAAATATGAACCTAGATTATAAAATTACAAATAACTTATCAACGAAATACGCTTGGACAGGTTCCAGTAAATTAAATGATTATCGAGGATATGCCTGGGTTGCATTAAAGAACCTTGATCCAGGCTTGGTTACAAATGTAACTGAAACTATGAATACAACTTACAGCCCTAAGTTTTTACAATGGTTAAAACCAAATTTGAGTTATTCTGCTAGCTACCGCTGGACTGATGATTTATCTAGAGAAGGACAAAATATTAGTTCAAATCTTAGATTTAATTCGAGTTTTACAATAACGCCTGTTCAAATGGTTGAATTTTTTTATAAACCGCCTAGAAAGCAGAGCAGGAATAGTACTAGTTCTAGAGGTAGTAGGTCTAGGTCTAGATCCAGGGGCGCTCAACAAAATGAGAGCTCAAATAAAAAGAAGGCATCGAAAGAAATTAAAGCACTCACTTTTATTCATGGCCTCGTAGATAAAGTAAACCCAATCTCTTTGAGCTATACTGAAACTTTGAATCGGTCCTCTAACCAAGTCATCGGGGATGTGCCAGCTGGATATAAGTTTGGGTGGATACCGGAGCATGGTTTAGTGCAGTCTTCAGAAGTAGGTTCAAGCCTTGGAAGCTGGGACCATAAAAGAGATGGCTCCGTCCGTTCAGGAATTAAACTTTCTAGATTAGTAACCGTTAATTTCAATTTTTCTCAAAACTTTTCTAGCGTTATAAGCGGTTCGGGAATTGAGCAAAGAACAATGTCTAGAGACTACATTGCGGTAGATGAATTATTCAGTACAGGCATGCCTTTTCCAGGCTGGAGTTTTAGATTATCAGGTGTAGAAAAATGGCCAATAATTAAGTGGGTAGCAAAATCTGCTTCCATTGATCATAGCTATGCTGGGAAAGAAACTCGATCTTGGCAATTTGAGGATGTTACACCTGATGATATTAATTTTTTTAAATTAGCCAATTTTGTTGATGATAATAAAGATTATGAAAGATCTTCAAGAATTAATATGAACTTTTCTCCTTTGATTGGCTTTAATATGAGTTTGAAGAAAAATATTTCCGTAACGTTTAGGCACAACAGAAACTTATCGTTAGATGAGCTACCGACTGGGCTTACAATAAGAAAAGATCATAGTTATACATCTACGGCATCTTATACCCACAGGGGCGGAATGACTATACCGTTACCCTATTATGGGAATATCAAATTAGACAACAATATAAGTTTTACTTTAAATTTCGATATGAATGATAGTAAAGAGTTCAAGTCAGGCGACAAAATAGATCTCGAAGAAGGCGCATTTTCATCAAATTGGAAAACGGGCTTGAGAATTTCATATCAATTTTCAAATAAGATTTCTGGGGGTCTAAGATACGAATACAGAGAAAGTGACAGTCGAACGATGGGGAAGAAAGTAGACAGAGATTTTGGCTTCGATATTAACATTGCAATAACAGGATGATGCGTTTAACAATAATAGTTTTCATTATATCCATGGCAAATCTTGGTTGTGAAACTGTCATGCCTATTTTTGATGAGAAAAAAGCATTCAATCACCTTTTAGCTCAGTGTGAATTTGGCCCTAGAAACCCCGGTTCTGATGGGCACATTAAAACAAAAAAGTACATATTAAATTTTGTTCAGAATCTAGCTGACACGGTCATTATCCAAGACTTTTCATTTGAAAGTGCTCTTGAAAATAAAAATTATAATGGAACAAATATCATTGCTAGGTTTAATCCAATGAGCAAAACTCAAATTCTGATCGGTGCGCATTGGGATACTCGCCCACAGGCTGATCAAGACAAAGATAGTAGAAACTATGAAAAGCCTATTTTGGGTGCTAATGATGGTGCATCGGGCGTAGCTGTTCTTTTAGAATTAGCTGACCTTTTAAATGATAATCCTCCTGATATTGGCATTAATTTTGCTTTTTTTGATGCAGAGGATAGTGGCGTTTCTGGTGAGAATGAAAGCTATTGTCAGGGCTCTATCTTCTTTGCGAAAAACTTGCCGATAAATAATATAAAAGAAGCAATAATTTTAGATATGGTAGGAGATAAGCAGCTTTCTCTTCCTATAGAAAGAAATTCTCTAAATTTTCATAGTCAACTAATTCGAAAATTATGGGATAGGGCTAAAATTTTAAATCTAGATGCTTTTAAAGGTGTAGTTGGTCCTTCGATTTATGATGACCATGTGCCGTTGTTTCAGTATGCAGGAATACCATCGATTGACATTATAGATTTCAGATATCCAAATGCTTTTAAAAATTATTGGCATACTGTTGATGATACTCCTGAAAACTGCAGTGCTAAAAGCCTTGGGCAGGTAGGTATGTTAATGGTGGATTACATATTTAATCGTAGATTTTATCATAGTAATTAAAATGTTTAAAAGTATTATGAAAATAAAATATTATAATTATATCGTTGTATCTCTTCTCATCTTAGCTGTCGGTTGTGGTGTTACAGATACTGATGATAATGCAGAAATTTATATTTCTGATACTCAATTTAATTTTCACCAAAATACTAATGAATTATATATTAGTTCTAAAGTTGAACCTGAGTTTGAGGGTAAAAAACTCGATGAAGTTATGGTAGAATGGTTTGGGACTGACTTAGAAAACAGGCCGGATAGTTTAACTCTCTTAGATGACGGTACAAGCGGTGATATTATATCTACAGATAATATTTTTACCATTAAAATAGACAATGATAGTTTAAATATTGAAAATACTTTGGGAGATGACTCTGGCAGTGTTTACCTAAATATTTTAGCAGTTTATGTTGGAGAAACTGAACAACAATCTTCCTCTTTTAGAATAGGCAATATCATACCGCGAATAATTAGTATAAATGCTGATTCAATTATTACTCGGCCTAGTGGAGCGACTCTTTCTTTACATTTAGTGGGGGCTGAAGTTTTTGATGCAGACGGATTAAATAACCTTAAATGGGTTGGGTTTACCTCTTTTCATATTGAAGGTGACTCTATGATGAACAGTGGTGATTACATTTATTTATATGATGATGGAAGCAGTAACGTGATTTATTTACCTGATATTACCAGTGGGGATATTTTAGGAGGAGATGGTATTTATAGTTTTAAAATCCCTGTATTTGGCAGTGGAAACACTGATCCAAACTATCAAACAAAAACAGGTACATTCCGCTGGGAATTTGTAGCTCAAGATAAAAATGATGAATATAGTTTAAGTGCATCTCATGAAGTTGTCATACAATAGAATAGTTATTTATATATTGCTCTCAGCACTAGGCTTTAGTCAAAACCCTAGTCCATACAGATACAGCTTAAAATCGACTGCTGATGGAGAGACGTCGTTTTTTGAAGAAGGTTTTAATAGTAATGTAGTCGCAGAAATTAAACTAATGAGTGATTCTTTGACCTGGTTTGGAACGGGGAGGGGACTATCTTTATACGATGGGAAAAGTGCGTTCACATATCAATCTACCACAGACTCAATCGTTGATATATTCACAAACCCTAGCTCCGTAACGAGCGTGTTACCAAGTGGTGGCGTTTCAGCAATTGCAGTGTCCAATGATACTCTTCTAGTTGCCTTTGCTGGAGATGATAATAATACACCATTGGGGCTAGGCCTTGCGATAGCTCCTAAGGCAGGCTCCTGGTATGAAACAGAACCGACTAACATAATGTCTTTTGATTTTTTATGGGATAGTCTCGCTGTTGATACTATAAACGGTATTTATTTTGGATTTGACAGTGAATATGAAATAGGAACGGGCTATTCAGGAACTTTTATTGTTTTAAGCCCATTAACAGAAACAGCGAAAACAATAATCTCGGACAGTGTCAAAGCTAATACTGTTATTAAAATCACTAATTCTGATTTATCTAAAACATTAAGCTTTACTGTTCAATCAATAATAGATTATAGTACAGCTCAGGTTCAATTAATTATTCTGCCCGGATCAATAAATTATAGCTCAATTAATGATGTTGGTTTTTTAAATAGTGAAACAGTTAAGCTAAACATAACAAAAGCCACAAAGGCTATAGAGTGGCAGTTTCTTCCTCAGCCAGTAGATAGTGATTTAGATGTGGAAGTTCCTTTTGGTGAAGGTTATTTTTGGCAATTGCCTGTTACTGTTCCTCAGGCAAATGTCACTTATGATGCTTCAATTTCAGGTAAGTATTTATATGTAGCCAGTTGGGCTGGGGGTCTTCGTAGGTACGACTTATCAATCAGTTTAAGAAAGCCTCAAAATATTCCAATGCCTATGGATTGGCAATCACAGTTATCTACATGTCAGGATAGCGCTTATGTAGATACTTTATCAAAAATAACGGGAGAGCCTATTCCTGTTCTGAAAAATTATTACTTAAATCCGCGTGATCCTGCTGACGGAGGGAACCACAATCACAAAGCTTTTTCAGTGCTAGCCTACGATGACAAGGTCTGGGTAGGGACTGCAAACGGTCTTAATAAAGGCAGAATTGTTGAAGAAATAATTCAAATATCGGAAAATGAATATGAAATTTTAAGTTGTATAGAGTGGGATCATTACAAATACCCCTCAAATGGAATTTCGGGTAACTTTGTTGTTGCCTTAGGAAAACAAGTGTGGAATAATCAAACTACAATTTGGGCTGCAACTGTAAGTACAGGCGAAAATGGGGAAAGCCAAGGTTTGAGTTATTCAAGAGATGATGGAATTTCATGGAAAACAGCTTTGCTCGGAGAGAGGGTATATAATATTGATGCAAAAGATTCTTTGGTTTTTGTATCTACTTCTTCTGGTCTCTGGAAAAGTTTAGACGGTGAAAATTGGGCTAAGTTTGACCCGGCAATCGAAAAAAGTCTATTAAATCAAAGACAAATTCTTACAAATATTGTTTATACTACAAAAATTGATAGTAGAGATTCAATTCCCAGGCTTTGGGTTGGGACTCCAGACGGCGTAGCTTTATCTCAGAATACTCAAGGCAACGATTGGAAAGTTTTTCAAGCGAATCATGATTCTGAAGAGGTCTATGCTTACCCGAATCCTTTTTCGCCTCTCACTCATAATATGCTAGATAACGATGGGTATGTTCGATTTCATATCGGAAATATTGTTAATAAAGAAGTTAAAATAGATATTTTTAATTTTGCTATGGAAAAAGTTCATTCAAAAACTTACAACCTTAATTCTTATTACGGTGCGATTAAGTGGGATGGTAGAGATATGCTAGGTAAACATGTAGCAAACGGAGTTTATTTTATTAGAATTAATTATGCAAAATCCAGAAATCAATCTCCTGGAGATAATTGGACTAAATTAATAGTTGTAAAATGAAAAAATATTTAATTCAAATTATATTTATTTTCTCATTTTCAATGTCGCAAGATTATGCCGGATTATCCGGTAGTTTTTTAAGAGTTGGTATTACGGCAAGGTCTATCGCAATGGGTGGCGCATTTACAGCAGAAAAAGACCATGGATTTTCTACTTTTTATAACCCGGCTTGGGCTGCTTTTTTAGTTGATAGGCAGGTTGGTCTTTCCTATTCTAGTATGTCATTAGATAGGAGATTGTCTGGGCTTAGTTTTGCTACTCCCCTTCCTCCAACAGCTGGTTTAGGTATCGCCTGGGTTAGCGCTGGAGTTACAGATATTCAAGGCAGAAGTAGTGCTGGAGAGAAGACCACTATGATGCAAACGAGTGAAGATGCTTTAATGATTTCTTTTGCTCAAAGAATTTTACCCTGGTTTTCTTTTGGCGTAAATATCAAAATACTTCAAAACCAGTTACCGATTAATGAGTCATATAAAGGCAGTGGTATTGGATTTGATGTTGGACTATTGTTTAAATCTGGAAAATCGACAACTTTTGGTTTAATGATTCAAGATATTAACTCTATGTATAATTGGGATTCAGGTGATTTATATGCTCAAGGTAGAATTTATAGCGAATATTTTCCAACTATATATAGGTTTGGCACAAAGTTTAACTACAAGAGTATTAAAGTAGTTGCGGACGCAGGTTTTATTACTAATTATAGGATTGGCAAAGAACTATCTGAGGACATATTTGTCAACTTAACGCCCAGGGTTGGGGTCGAATACACCTATCAAGATTTATACTTCTTTAGAGGAGGAATAGGCAACGGGCGAATAGCATTTGGTTGGGGTCTAGAATATGATTTAATAAAAAATCATGATTCTCGTATAGATTACACATTTTCAATGGACTGGGCATCTCAGTTAGCGCACACATTATCATATGGATTTAATTTTTAGAAAGACTTTTTTACTTTTTTGTATATCCCAATCTATATCTTTAGCGTTGGGAACTAATTTTTTAAATTTTGCAGAGAATGCAGATGATTTGGCTTTAGGAACGCACCCTTCCTTAGGAGGGTCAGCGGTAGTTAATCCTTCTCTTATTAGGCAGGTGTATGAGAGTCCTATCTTTTTTGTTAACTCTGGTAATTGGTATGGGGATATTTCTATTTCTGGGCTTAACTATTTTCACAAAATCGGAAATTTAAATAATAGACTTTTTTTGAAGCAGGCAGAAATTAACGATTTGGAATTTAGGGGTTCGGAGCCATCAGATGATCCGAATGCAATGTTCTCTGCATATGGTTTTCAATTAGGTTCTGGATTTTCTATAAAAAATACTCTCGGAGATTTCGGCGTCTCGCTAAGCTATTTATCCATTGGTATTTATGATCAAAGTTCTAAAGGATTTATTATCGATTTAGGATTTTCCAAATTACTATCTAATGGATGGGGTTTTGGCCTATCTGTTTTAAACCTTGGTCATATTACAAAGTTGTATCAAGAAGTTCCCAAATTACCTACTTTGTTTTTAATAGGGGGTTCTAAGGATTTTAGGTTCCTTAAAACGAATAATAAGTTTTACACAACAGCTGAATATTCAGCTGTTGATACTATGTGGAAATTAAAGTTAGGTTTAGATTTTGGATTGGAAAAAATAAAAATATTAACAGGCTATTCTATTGATGAGCATACAACATCCTTTTCATTTGGAGGGGGAGTTAGTTCTGGCCGTTTTGGAATTACATATGCTATTAAATTTGGTTCTCAAAAAATAGGGAGTCCTAAAGTTCTGAGCCTTAGTTACATATTACCCTAATGCAACAAGATTATAAAACATTAATTATTTATGTATTAACGCTATTTGTAGTCGTTTTACTAATTGTATTAAAAAAACAGCAGGCGCATGTTACCGAACTTGAAAACGAAGTTGTAACACAACAAGACTTAGAGACTGTTTTAGATTCGATAGACCAGGAACCAATTATTGAAGATTCGATTGATAAGAAAAGTACTCCAATGCGTGGGGTTATTGCGCTAATTATTGATGATTTTGGTTATCGGAATGATCATATATCTAATGGTTTTTTAGAGTTACCCGGTAAGCTAACTTATGCTATCATACCAGGGCATGACCATAGTCAGCTTTTTTCTAAAAAAGCCTATGATGCTGGTTACGAGGTTATTGTTCATATGCCCATGGAGAATATTGGAAAAACCTATGGTGAAGAAGAATATGTCCTCATGTCTTATTTTCAAGAAGATGAGATTAAAGAGCGAATTAATAAGTCATTTGAGCATCTTCCTGAATCAATTGGCTTAAATAATCATCAAGGGTCTAGGGGCACAGCGGACTTAAGGATAATGACACTCCTCGCTAAGGAAATAAAAATGAATAAGAAGTTTTTTATTGATAGCAGAACGACAAGGAATTCTTTAGCTGAAGAAACTATGAGAAAATATGGTGTACCAACCAATGCGAGGGATGTTTTTTTAGATAATGAATTAGACGAAGAAAAAATCAATGCTCAACTTTTAAAACTAGCAGATGTAGCCGAAAGAAAGGGGCTCGCGATAGGAATTGGCCATGTAAAGCCGCAAACATTGAGTGTCCTCCAGAAAGGGATACCAGACCTTCAAAGCAAAGGTTTTCGTTTTGAGTTTGTTTCTAGCTTGGTTTATTAATTTTAATGCCAATTCTTTGTAGAGTTACTCGTGGAGATTTAACAGAAAGTATTCATGTTTTATTTGCTACGGTAGTAGATGATTCAGGTCATATAGTTTTTTCTACTGGGGATCCAAATTATTTAACGTGCATAAGATCATCACTCAAACCTTTTCAGGCTGCGGTGTCTATAAAAGCTGGAGCTGTGGATGCTGCTGGGTTTAATGAAAAAGAAATTGCACTCATGTGTGCATCTCATCTGGGTGAAGATGAGCATATAGAAACAGCACAATCGATGTTAGATAAGTTGGGTTATACGGTAGATGACTATGAGTGCGGGGTGCATTTACCAGCAGATATATCATCAAGGCATACATTAATTCGTTCAAAAATTGATGCAAATCCATTACATAATAATTGTAGTGGCAAGCATGCGGGCATGCTTGCGTTAGCTAAATACTTAGTTAATAACCCTAAAAATTATATTCAGTCTGAGCATGAAGTCCAAAAAACTATTTATAAGGCTTTGCAAGAATATTCTGGCATTAAGGACATTCCGATGGAAACAGATGGCTGTTCTGTGCCTACAGCTTTTTTCACAATGGAAACGATTGCCAAACTTTATCAAAAACTGTCATCAGGCGAACAACCGGAATTAATACGTGTTTTCAACGCTATGAATTCTTATCCATATAATGTAGCCGGGAAAGACCATTTCGACACTAAATTCATTACTGCTTTAGGTGGAGATGCTGTAACAAAAGGTGGCGGAGAATCTATTCAAGGCATAGCTTTAAAAAATAGAAATGGAAAAAATCTAGGTGTCTCTTTAAAAGTATTAGATGGGAGTCCTAGAGCAATGCCTATTGCCGTAATAACACTTTTAGAGCATTTAGACTTGCTTACGAAAAAAGAACTGTCTAATCTAGATGAGTTTAGAAAAAGAGATCGTAAGAACTGTCGCAATAAAAAAATTGGTCAAATAGAAGTATATATAGAATCTTAGTTAATCATAATTGGAGTAATCATGTCAATTTCTAAAACGTATAATCATTTTATAATTACCATTACTTTTTTGATTTCTATCGCGTTATCTAATTCTGGAGGTGTTGGTGGTAATTATGCAAATAATGCGCCAAATTCATCAAACTGCACTTCATGTCATTCTGGGAGTGCTAATTCCGGAAACGGGAGTGTTTCGATTACAGGTTTGCCTTCTGGTGGTTATACTCCTGGTGATACCTACAGCTTAACTATTAAAGTCGCGGGTACTCATAGAGATGGATATGGTTTTCAAATGGCATCTCAAGTTGGTAACAATAATGCTGGAACATTTTCTTTGGCTACAAATTCTCAAAATGCTGAATTGAGTGGCAATAAAGTTCAACAGAGTGCCAGAACAATTTCAGGTGAATGGATTGTAGAATGGTTAGCGCCATCATCTGACATTGGAGATATTACGTTCTCTGCTTCTGGTTTAGCAACGGGTGGTGCCTCAAGTAATAGTGGAGATAATGTATATACATCTTCAATTAATGTGCCCGCTTTTGTGCCTCAAACAACTGAATTATTCATTAGTGAATATATTGAAAGATCATCAGGAAGTTATAAAGCTATTGAACTTTATAATCCTACGGGATCAGCTATAGATTTAAGTAATTATACCATTAAGCAAGCTGCTGGTGGAGCAGGCTGGGGATTTCATCCTTCTAATGGGGAAGTATCTGGATTTACATACCCACTCGCTGGGTCGATAGCTAGCGGAGATGTTTACGTTTTAGCAGCAGATCAGGCCAGCGACATAGAGTTAGCTGTTGATGTTGAATTAAGCTATCCAAGTGTTTGTCACTTCGCAGGAGATGACGCTGTCGGTTTATTTTATAATGATGAGCTTATCGACGTAATTGGATTTCCAACTGTTGACCCTGGAGCATCTTGGGATGTCGCTGGGGTATCAGGCGCAACAGAAGATCATAGGTTGGTTAGAAAGTCTACAATTACATCAGGTAATATTGATTGGGATAGTTCTGCGGGCATAAATGCTGATGATTCTGAGTGGGTTGTTGATAATATTTCAAGTTATGTGCCATCTGATTTTCTAGTTACCCTAGGTTCCCATGTTATTGCTGGAGGTGAAAACATATCTCCAATTGCAAACGCTGGCGGAAATCAAACAGTCGTACTTGGAAGTCTCGTTACTTTAGATGGCTCTTCAAGTGTTGACCCTGATGGCTCGATAGCATCATTTCTATGGACTCAAACAGCTGGCGCAACAGTTTCATTAAGTGCTACAGATGTTGCGGAAGTGACTTTCACAGCGCCTAATGCTGCTGATAGCTTATCTTTCACCCTTCAAGTAACCGATGATGATGGCGCAAGTTCATCTGAGACTATATATGTTAAAATAGCATCACCTAGTCCAATTTTCTTTAGTGAATATGCTGAGGGTGGGGCAGGATATCATAAGTATCTTGAAATTTATAATTCTTCAGATGCAGAGATTGATCTTTCTGGTTACGCAATTTTAGGCAATGGCAATGGAGGCCCTTATAATGATACCCTCAGGTTTGATGCTAATACAATGTTAGCTAGCCAAGAGGTCTATGTTATAGCTCACGCTGAGGCTGATCCAATAATATTGGCTGAAGCAGATAAAGTAATAGCTAACCCTTTCAATAATCCTGAAGGTGATCCAGATTCTTACATCGTTTCTTTCAATGG
>TARA_B110000881_G_scaffold122843_1_pt1 | contig 13062 bp, 8 predicted proteins | sample TARA_B110000881 | Tara Oceans TARA_B110000881 (sample SAMEA4398150) | marine metagenome | biome: Polar Biome; feature: [MES] marine water layer (ENVO:01000295) within the mesopelagic zone...; material: water (ENVO:00002006), including particulate matter (ENVO:01000060) such as......
ATTCTTTCACTTGATTTTTTTGGAAGTAAAATAAATAGAATCTTTTGAATCATTTTGGAATCTTTAAGAAAAAAGAAAGAAATAAACATAACTGAAAGTATGCCAATTGTTAAGTTTCCTAGTGTTTTTCCAATAGAGTTTAAGATCTCTGTTATAAAAGTAAAGTCAATGTTGTTAAGCCAATCTAAATTAAAAATAGTTTTATCTAAATTAATATTAAATTGATTTAGGTAGTTTGACATTTCAACATATAAATATTTTATATTTTCTTGAAAAGAATCTACATCCAAAAGTGATAGGTTTTTTCCTTGTTCTATTATAAGGGGAATAAATAGTGATATAACTCCTATAATCAGGCCTATTAATAGAAACATAGTTAATATAGATGCTGAAGAATTTTTAAATTTTAATTTATTCATTAAAAACTTGACAATAGGTCTTCCAATTAGAGATACTATTGCAGCAATAAGGACATATGAAATAAGAATTTTTATTTCATTAAGTAGATATAAACCAATTAAAATTCCAGTAATTATTAATATTCCTTTTACTATTTCATTTTTTGACATACACAAATATATTACATATTAACAATTGATACTGTATGGCACGCTATAATGCCTGCAGTTTCAGTTCTAAACCTTGAATTTCCTAGACTAACATTCTTAAACCCTGCCTTATTGGCTAATTTAATTTCATTTTCTGAAAAATCACCTTCAGGGCCAATTAAAATTAAATTGGATGACTTTGGTTTAATTGAACTTAACAGTGTTTCCTTTTTTAATTTATCACAATGAGCAATAAATAAATCTTCTTTAAACTCAGAGTTTAAAAATTCTTTCAAAGAAATAACAGGGTTTAATAAAGGGAGATTAGATTTTAAAGATTGTTTCATTGCTGAAACAAGGACTTTACTTAATCTCTTTTCATTGATATACTTTTTTTCTGTTCTATCGCAAATTATAGGAGTTATTTCAGAAATTCCAATTTCACTAGATTTTTCTAAAAACCATTCAAACCTTTCCATTGACTTAATAGGTGAAATAGCTATATGTAAATCGTATGAAAGGGTGGACTTTCTAATAACCTTATTAATATAAACTTTACAATGATTTTTTGAAATTGAAGTAATTGATACTTTAAAAAAGAAATTTAATCCATTTGTAATATTTAATTTATCTCCAACATTTTTTCTTAAAACTTTAAATATGTGTTTACTTTCTTCTTTGTCAAACTCAGCAATTTTATCATTTTCAAAAAGATTTGGTAAATAAAATAGTTGCATATTAATATTGATATCTTGCTTTAGCTCCTTTTTCGATTGATGAAAAATCTTTATTCTTATATTTCAGATAGCCAACCATAGCTATCATTGCTGCATTATCAGTTGTGTATTCAAATTTTGGAAAAAAAGATTGATAACACTCCAAAGTCTCATTTTCTTTAAACTTTTCAATGATTCCACTATTGCAAGAAACACCACCGCCAAAAACTACTCTTGAAATATTAGTTTGTTTTAAAGCTAAAAGTACTTTATGGTATAATATCTCTACAATTGTATACTGAAGAGATGCACATAAATTGTTAACCTCTTCTTGAACGAAATTTGCGTTTATTTTAGTTTCTTTTTCAATAAACCTTAAAAATCCAGTTTTTAAGCCACTGAAGCTATAGTTTAATCCTCCAACTTTCGGTTTTGTGAACTTATATTTTAATGGATCTCCAAACTTTGATTTTTTATCAATTACTGCACCTGCTGGATATGAAAGTCCCATCATTTTCCCGCATTTATCAAAAGTTTCTCCAATAGCATCGTCTAAAGTTTCGCCTATTAACTCTATTTCGAAATAATTTTTGACAATTACTATTTGGGTATGACCTCCAGATATAGTTACTCCAATAAACGGGAATGAAGGTTTAGTAAGGCCACAATCTTCAATAAAATGTGCTAATAAATGAGCTTGCATATGATTGACTTCAATAAGAGGAATTTGTAACCCTAGTGAAAGTGATTTAGAAAAGGATGACCCAACTAGAAGTGACCCTAGTAACCCAGGTCCTCTTGTGTAGGCTATAGCATTTAATTGATTTTTGTCGATATTTGCTTTAGAAATAGCCTGGTTTACAACTGGAATAATATTTTGCTGATGAGCTCTTGATGCTAGCTCAGGGACTACACCTCCGTAGGACTTGTGAATTTCCTGATTAGCTACAAGATTTGACAATACTTTTCCATCACATAACACTGATGCTGAAGTGTCATCACAAGACGATTCGATTCCTAAAATATAAGTAGGCACAATATTTGTTTATTAACAAAGATAATACATATAAATATCAAATTTTTTTTAAAAAAATATAGAACATTAATTATTTCAATAATCACTATTGTATTTATAGTTATCTTTTTAAGCACAACAACTAGTGTTCAAACTTTTTTTGCTCAAAAAATAGCCAATATAATTAATAAGCAATATGGTACTGAATTAGAAATTAGCAGGGCAGAATTAGATTATTCGGGAAAAATCGATTTAAATGATCTTCTTATTAGAGACCACAAAAATGATACTTTAATATATTTTAAAAGTTTTTATTTAAGCCCAACTAGTTTAGGAAGAATGCTTTCTGCAGACTTTAACTTTAACTCACTTTCTTTAGAAGGGCTGAATCTGAATATTTATAAATATCTAGATGAAGATCAAACAAATTTAGAAATTTTTCTAGATAAAATTAATAGACAAAACGAAGAAAATTTAACCAATGTAGATTTAAATTATTTAATAGATAAAATTGAATTTTTAAATGCAGTAATTAAATACAAAGATTTAAATAGTAACAATAACTTGATTGTTTTTTCTGAATTAAATTTTTTATTAAAAGATTTTAAGTTTAGAAATAATGAAATAAATTTCGAACTTGATAATCTAAGTTTAAAAAATAATTATACAATAGATTTAAAAAATGTATCATCTTTTTTTACTTATAAAGACAAGAAACTTCAATTAAAAGATTCTAAAATCCAATTAGGTAGTTCAAATTTAAATGTTGATTTAGAATTTGATTTTTCAAAAATTAATGAAATGACTTTTGAAAAAATTTCTGATTTTTTACTTTTTGATCTTGATTTTAAAAATTCAAAAATTATAACATCAGATTTCAATTTATTTTACAATAAAATAAACAGTTCATATGTTTCTGAATGGGTTTTAAACGGAAAATTAAAAGGAACTTTAAATAATTTATATTTAAATAAAATCAATTTTACTAATGATGAGAATAGTGTAAAGTTCAGCTCTTCGATAAAGTATTTGTTTAGTAAAGAAAAAGACTATGATCTGTTTATAAATTTTAACAAAATAAACACTTCATCTAAAATAGTTGATTTAATTTTTCCTAAAATTTTCGGAACTATAATTCCTTCATCTTTAAAAAACTTAGGAAGGTTTGAGTTGGGTGGAATTGCTAAAGTTAGTTCTAACAAAGTTGAATCAGATTTTGATTTAAAAATAAATGATGGGTCGATTAAATCATCATTAAAAATATCAGAATTGTCAAAAATTGATAATGCAGTTTACGAGGGAATTATAAAAGGATATAATCTTGATTTATCAAAATTTATAAATATTGTTGGAGTTGGTAGATCCAACTTTGAATTTGATATTTCTGGAAGAGGTTTTACTACTGATTACTTAAACTCATCTGTAACAGGGGAAATTAATAATATTTCATATAAAAATCGAATTTTTGAAAATATTGAAATATTTGGACAGGTTAAAGATCAAGTTTTTGATGGAAATTTAATTTCTAATGATGATAACTTGAATCTTGTTTTTAATGGTTTAGTCGATTTTAGAAAAGATTTAATTGACTTTGATTTTAATACAACTATTAATAATGCTGATTTGTATACTTTAGGTTTCGATCAAAAGGGTAATCTAAGTGGTGAAATTACTGTTAAACTTAGAGGGAGTAACATGAAGGATTTGATAGGAGATTTAACTATAAAAAATGCAAAATATTTTACTAGTGAAAAAGTTATTGATTTTGATAATTTTTATGCTCAGTTAAGAAATAATGAGAATAAAAGAATTATTAATATTTCATCAAATGACATTATAAATGGAATTTTAATAGGAGAGTTTGATTTTTATAATTTAAAATCTTCTTTATTTAACAGCTTTGGAAACCATTATTCAAATTTTAAATTAATTACGCCTTATAATACTCAAAACATATCTTTTAGCTTAAACTTAAAGCCAAAATTTTTTAATCTACTGAACAGTGGTCTTTTAATTGATGAAAATACTTTTGTCAAAGGAATGTTTGGATTAGATGGGTTTTATCAGTTAAGTTTAGAATCTTCAAAAATGGAATACAACGATATAGCTTTAGAAAGTGTAGAATTAAACATTAATAATAATGAAGGGTACATAAAAGTAGGAGATTTAAAATCTAAACTTATAAATGGAAAAGATTTTAATTTAAAATCAAATTTTATCAATGACACTCTGTTTATTGCTTCTACATATAATTCCATGGTTCAAGATGTTAATAATTTAAAATTTTATCACACCATAGACCAGAGTAATAAATCAATTATTGGGTTTACTGATTTAGATTTAGTTGTAAATAATCAAGATTGGTCTTTAGACAAAAGAAATACCTTTTTAATTCCTAAGCTTGTTTTTGACAGAAGTATCAAAGATTTAGAATTATTGAATGCTAATTTTATAAATAATAATCAAACCATAAAGTTTAACATAATAGAAAAAATAAATAGATCTGACTATTCTTTTTCTTTTAAGGATGTTAGTCTAGAAAATTTTACTTCTAAAAAAGATGATATTTTATTTTCTGGCAATATTAATGGTGACTTAAAACTTAATAAAGAAAACAACCTTTATAAAGGTAATTCAGAGCTTAGGGTTGATGATTTAAAAGCGAATGATCATGATTTGGGTGTTGCTAATTTAAATATAGAAGCCTCTAAAGACTTAAAAAGTTTTAACCTGTCTTTTAATATTCTTAAAGACTCTTTTGAAATTTTAGATTTAAATGGAAACTTTAGTTTAGAAGAAGAGTTTATTCCACTTAATATGAAATTAGTAACGAATAATTTCGATATTAGTCCATTTTCCAAAATAGGTAAGAATGTAATTTCAAGTTTTGAAGGATTATTTAATTCAAGTGTATCAATTTCAGGCACGTCGAAATTTCCAACTTTTTCAGGTTCAATTCAGACTGATAATGTAAGTTTTAAGATACCTTACTTAAATGTTCAATATCAATTAAAGAATAATCCTATTTTTATTTTAGAAAATCAATCATTTTTCATTAATAACTTTACTTTGTATAATGAAGAGTCATCTTCAGAAGGTTATATCTCAGGTGAAGTTTTTCATAATAAGTTTAAAGATTGGAATTTAGATTTAAAAATAATATCTGATAATTTAATGATATTAAATACTAATGCTAGCCCGGACCTTTTATATTATGGAAAAGGAATGCTTAATGGTAAAGTTATAATTAATGGTCCTGGAAATGATCTTTCAATTAATGTGAAAGGATCTACAAATGTGAATACAAAATTAACTATTCCTATTAAAAAGTCACAAAATACTGGAGATTTGAACTATCTAAATTTTATTAGCTCAGAAAATAACAATGAGTCAGATATTACTTTAATTAAAAAAAATGGATTAAAAGTTGATCTTAATATAGAGTTTAATTCTTTTGCTAAGTTAGAAGTGATATTAGATTCAGAGTCTAATTCTAAAATTGAAGGGACTGGAAATGGAAATTTAAATTTTCAAATCAATACACTGGGTAATTTTAATATTTTTGGAAATTTCATAGTACAAAATGGATCTTATTTTTATAAGTCACTAGGTATAGTAAATAGAGAGTTTGATATCATTAAAGGCTCTACTCTAGTTTGGAATGGAGATCCATATTTAGCTGAAATTAATATAAATGCTAATTACGAAGTTCCTGGAGGTGCCAATCCAGCTATATTAATTCAGAATACTAATTTTAATAGAAAAATACTTACTAATGTTAATGTTTTTCTTTCAGGAAACTTGATTGAAATGAATACACCAAGTTTTGAAATTAATTTCCCAAATATAAGTGGGCCAATTAAGTCAGAAATTGAATATTATTTAGTTGATAATGAAAAAAAACAAAAACAAGCTATTTCACTACTTTATCAAGGAACCTTTATAGATGAAGTTTCTTTATCTTCAGTCTCTTCTCAGGCCATTACAAATAATTTATTTCAAAAGGCTTCAGGAATCATTGATGATATATTCACAAACTCAGATGATAAGATGAATATCGGAATAAATTACTTGAAAGGCGATAAAAATGCTGCATCATCTTTATTAAACAGGGACAGGCTAGGCTTAACTTTAAAAACAGAAATTAGTGATAAAATCCTAATTAATGGTAAAGTTGGTGTTCCGGTAGGTGGGATTGAAGAAAATGTAATAATTGGAGATGTTCAGATTGAATTTCTTTTAAATGAAGAAGGTAATTTAAAAGCTCGATTTTTTAATAAAGAGAATGAATATCAGTACTTCGCTAATGATATTGGGTATACTCAGGGTTTAGGAATTTCTTATGAGTTAGAATTTGATAGTTTTAAAGAAATTTTTAAAAAAAAATCAAATTTAAAACCAAATAATTCCAAATAAATATAATCTTATTATTGTTTTAAAAATTAGTTTGTAATTTTACATTTAATACTTAGAAGATGAAATTAAATAAAATAGCTGTATTGACATCAGGTGGAGATTCTCCAGGAATGAATACTGCTTTAAGAGCTGTGGTTCGTACTTGTGCTTTTTACAAAATTGATTGTTATGGTGTTTCTAGAGGGTTTCAAGGATTAATAAACAATGATATAAAACCTTTGAAAACTAGAAGTGTTAGAGGTATTATTAATCGTGGAGGGACGATGTTGTATTCTGCAAGATCAAATGAGTTTAGAGAGAAAGAAGGGAGGATTAAGGCTTTTAAAAATATTAAAAAACACAATATTGATGCTTTAGTAGTTATTGGTGGAGATGGCTCTTTTACTGGAGGTTTGATTTTTCAAAATGAATTTAACATTCCTGTTGTTGGGATTCCTGGAACGATTGACAATGATCTTTATGGAACTACACATACTTTGGGTTATGATACTGCATTAAACACAGTTATGGAGGCTATAGATAAAATTAGAGATACTGCCATTTCACATGATCGTCTATTTTTTGTTGAAGTAATGGGAAGAGATGCGGGTCATATAGCTTTAAATTCTGGAATTGCTATTGGAGCTCAGGAAATTTTAATTCCTGAAGAAAATATTGGATTGGATGTTTTGATCTCTTCTTTAAAAAAAAGTAAAAGTGCAGGAAAAACATCGAGTATCATTGTCGTAGCTGAAGGAGATAAGACTGGTAAAAATGTTTTTGAATTAGCAAAGACTGTTGAAGATGAATTTCCTAATTACGATATTAGAGTTTCTGTGCTTGGTCATATGCAAAGAGGAGGAAGTCCATCTTGCTTTGATAGAGTTCTTGCTTCAAGGATGGGGGTAAGGGCAGTTGAATGTTTAATGGATGGAGAGAAAGGCAAAATGATTGGTATAAATAATGGTGAAATTAACTTGACCCCTTTAGAAGCAGCAATTAAAGGAAAGACTAAAATTAATCCTGAGCTTCTTAAAGTTTCTGAGATTATGAACACTTAAGTATTGAGATAATCTTATTTATTGCCTTATATTTTGTGATATTCTCAAAACAAACAAAAAACTTACTTTAAACAATTAGTATTGAGGGATTTTTTTTTAGGTTTGACCTCGTCAATTTAAATATATAAAATAATGTCAAAAATTAAATTAGGAATTAACGGATTTGGAAGAATTGGTAGAATGGTTTTTCGTTCTTCTTTAAAAAGGGAGGATGTTCAAGTAGTAGGAATTAATGATTTACTAGATGTTAAACATCTGGCTTATTTACTTAAATATGATTCTGTTCATGGGACTTGTGACGCTTCAATTGAAGTTAAAAATGGTAATTTAGTAGTTAATGGCAATGTTATTAAAATTACAGATGAAAGAGATCCCAAACAAATAGGTTGGGATTCTATTAATACTGATGTTGTTGCTGAATGTACAGGTATTTTTACCTCTCTTGAAAAAGCACAGTTACATATAGATGGAGGGGCTAAAAAAGTTGTTATTTCTGCTCCATCTCCAGATGCTCCAATGTTTGTGGTTGGTGTCAACCATATAGATGTTAAGCCTAGTGACATGATAGTGTCAAATGCTTCTTGTACTACCAATTGTTTGGCTCCTGTAGCTAAAGTATTAAACGATAAATTTGGTATTTCAGAAGCTTTAATGACAACTGTTCATGCTACTACAGCAACTCAATTTACCGTTGATGGTCCATCGAAAAAAGATTTTAGAGGAGGAAGAAGTTCTCTTCTTAATATAATGCCAGCTTCAACTGGCGCAGCTAAAGCTGTTACTAAAGTAATTCCAAGTTTAGCGGGTAAAATTACAGGTATGGCATTTAGAGTCCCTACAGCTAATGTATCGGTTGTTGATTTAACTGTTAAATTAGATTCAGAAACATCATATGACAAAGTAATGGAAGTCTTAAAAGAAGCTTCAGAGAATGAATTAAATGGTGTCTTAGGTTATACAGAAGATTTAGTGGTTTCTCAAGATTTTATTGGAGATACTAGAACATCTATTGTTGATTATAATGCAGGACTTGAATTAAACAGCTCTTTCTTTAAAATAGTTACTTGGTATGATAATGAAGCAGGATATTCTAGTAAGCTTATTGACCTAGCTTGTCACGTAAACTCTTTATAAATTATTATGAAACTTATTGTTGATAGTGGTTCTACTAAAACTGATTGGATTGCAATAGATGATAACGGTGATAAATTATTTGAAACTCAAACCTTGGGTTTAAACCCTCAAGTTCTAACAGAATATATTCTAGAAGAAAGAATAATTAATAATTATGATCTTTACCAAGCTAGAAAAGAAGTTACTAAGATCTATTTTTATGGAGCAGGATGTGGTACAGAACCACCTAAAAAATTGTTATTAAAAGTATTTGCTCCAATATTCACTAATGCTGATTTTGATATTAAGGAAGATACATATGCAGCTGTTTATTCGTGCTGTAAACCTGGTGAAAAGGCAATAGTGTCGATTGTAGGTACAGGATCTAATTGTAGTTTTTTTGATGGAGAAAAAGTACATCAAAAAGTAACTTCTTTAGGTTACGTATTAATGGATGATGCAAGTGGAAATTATTTTGGAAGACAACTGTTAAGAGATTACTATTTTAATAAAATGCCTAAAGAATTAGGGATTAAATTTAAAAATGAATTTAATCTAGAACCGGAAGTTATTAAAGAGTTTCTTTATAAAAAACCTAACCCTAACACCTATTTAGCAAAGTTTGCAAAATTTCTTGTTGAAAATAAAGATCTCAAGTATTCTAAAAAGCTAATTAAAAAAGGATTTAATTTATTTGTAGAAAATCAAATTTGTCAATTTGAAAATGCGAATGAATTACCACTACATTTTGTTGGCTCAATTAGTTTTTATCTTCAAAAAAACTTAGAAAAAATTTTAAAATCAAAAGATTTTAAAATTGGTAAAATAGTAAAAAAGCCTATTGATGGTTTAGTTTCTTATCACCAATCTATTGCTTAATTTATTTTTTTTGCTATTACTGATATTTCAATTTTAGCATTTTTAGGCAAAGCTGAAACTTCAACGGTTTCTCTTGCGGGTGAAGTTTTTTTATTAAAATATTCTCCATAGACAGAATTTATTTTACTAAAGTCATTCATGTCTTTAATGAAGATTGTTGTCTTAATAACATTTTCAAAAGTAAAATTAACTTCCAGAAGAATTGCTTTAATATTTTGCATTACCTTTTTTGTTTCCTCTTCAATAGTTCCTTCAATCATTTTCATACTTTGTGGATCAAGTGCAACTTGACCAGAAACATAAAGTGTGTTATCAATCATTATTGCTTGATTATAAGGCCCTACAGGAGCAGGAGCATTTGTTGTATTTATAATTTTTTTCATATTTGTTTATGAATATATATTTAATAATAAAAGAATTAAAAGTATATACCTCATTTTAAAGTCTTTTGTCAGGTAACCTTCTTTTGTCATATTTTAAATCACTAAGTAGACTTGATTTTATTCCAATAAAGAAATACCAAGAGGCCCTAGTGCTAAACGGAACCCAGTTAAAGTTCATTTTCCAACTATCTAAATCTCTTTCAAATCTTAGTTGAGTATAAGTTACACCACTATTTTTAAAATCATAGCCTGATGATCCTCCAATTTTCCATTTTTTTGATAATGAGATATTACCAGAAAACATTAAAGAATTATTGGTTATTTGTTTTTGTGCCTTATTATTTGAATAGGTTAAAGAATGAGCAAGCCTAATATCCCAAGGCATTTTATTGTTATAAAATTTTGAGTCTTCTTCTTCTTCTTCTTCTTCTTCTTCTTCTTCTTCTTCTTCATTAAATGAACTGTCTGCAAAATCATTTACTCTTCCAAACAAGTCATCATTTCTTCCTCCACTTCTAGTGTTATTAGATCCAGAATTAGAAGATTTATCATCTTTAGAGTTTTTACTTGAAAAAGAAAAACCCATATTTATATTAGCACTAGTCATTCTAAAGAGTCCTCCATTATCATTAATATTTAATTTATTAATTCTTGAACCATTTTCATTTATGGCATATGGATCAAAAGTAGCCCCTATGTTTATATTTAATTTATTATCAAATAATGAAGTTCCGGTAGTCATTCTCACAGGACTCCAATTTAAAGAATCAGCAGCTATATTATAGCTAGTTGTTAAGTTTAAATTATTTAATAATTTAATTTTTTTTGGTTCAACTATAGTGCTATCAGGGTCTCGAACTTTAGCCTCTAAAACATTACTTAAACTTAAACCTACAGAGCTAGAAAAATTATTTCCAGGAGCTCCAAAAAATCCCCCTTCAAATCGTGTATATTCACGGGTATTTCCATTAGCATCTATTATATACTTATCATAATATTTTTCAAAACTAGGATTTATCCCATAAGTTACAGATGGGCGTATGACATGTCTTATGGATTGTATTCTTTTACCTTCTTTAAAATTAAACACACCATAGAGGGTTGTTCCAATACTGGCATTAAAATTATATTTACTGAACCTATCAAAACCTTTTATTGTATCTTTTTTCCCTTGTGATTGTGTTATAAGATCATAGTCATTCTTTTTTATAGTCTGACCTGCCCATACCTCTACAAAATTCCCACTGACACTAACACTTAAATTCTTAAGTACCTTGAAGTTTGTGCTAATTGGAATAGAATGTTTCATTCCATAGGACGCATCATTAAACATTTCTTTTTTTAAAAAAAGCGAATCAGATGTTTGAATTCTGTTCTCTCCTCTAACAGTATACTGAAAATTTATGTTTTTGAAAAACCCTTTTTTTTGACCATTTTTTTTAACAAAAGGATATATTCTCTCCATATTAACTTGAAGAGTTGGCAGACTCATATTCACAGTTTGAGTTCTTGTATTTTGTGAGTGTGAAGCAGTTAATGAAAGGTTAACTGAAGGATAAGATCTAAAAGTTTTTGAATAAGAAACGGATGAGTTTAAAGTGTTATTTAAGAAGTTAGGAGTATTTAGTTGATTTACTGATTCTCTAAAATAATTACTACTTCCTAAATTTACAGAAGCTGAAAACCTACTGTTTGGGTTTGATTTGGAATCTTGACTATGTGACCATCTTATATTATATATATTTGTTTTAGAATACCCAGGTAAACCTCTCTCGCCATTAATAAGATTTTCAAACCTAAGACTTAACGATCCATTGAATGCATATCTTTTTTTATATTTTGATTCAACTCTAAACCCATAACTACCGTTTGTATAATAATCTCCTAGTAATGTGATGTCAAACAAATCACTTGGAGCAAAATAATACCCTCCATTCTGAACAAAATATCCTCTGTCATTATTTTGCCCAATACTTGGGAAAATAATACCAGTCCTTCTGTTTTCAGTTAAAGGAAAATAAGCAAAGGGTAAAAAAATTGGGGTTGGTACGTTAGCTATGTATAAGTTACTTAATCCAGCTATTATTTTACTATTAGGGATAAACTTCCCCTTTCTAATTCTTATATAATAATCAGGATCAACAGTATTTTTTGATGTTGTTACTTTAGCTTCTTTAATAAAATAGACAGAGTCATTTTCTTTTTTAGTAGTTAAAGCAGATACGTTCATTCCATCTTGTTCACTTTTTGAATTCCATATAATAGCTTTTTTTGTATCAAAATTGAACCTTATTGAATCAGGATTAACTTCATTACCTGCTTGCTTAAAATAGGGTGGTTGTATTAATTTTCCAGATGAATCTTTTATTCTTCCAGCAGCTACTTCATTATTATTATAATCTAAAACGATTATTCCAGCTTTTAATTCTGTATCTAAATAATATAGCTCAGCATTATCATATAGGTATAGTTTTCCCTCAGCTTTGTCAATTTTAATATACCCTTTTGCATTTCTAGTTATTTTACCAAGAAGAAGAGGAGGCTTGGTTATGGAATCATTAGAAACGATAGAATCATTTACTTTAATATCTTGTGAATAATTAATTTTTATATTAAACAATAGTGTGCAAATAAAAATTAATTTAACAAATCTAGATATGTGTGATTTTTTTGTCTGCAAGAACAATTTAATTTAACAGTAAAATTACATATATTTTTGGAGTCATAATTTTATATGAATAATATAGTTAAATATATTTTTAAAGTTCTGTTAACTGTTTTATGTTTTTTCTACAGTCCTAATGGTTTCTCTCAAGAAAACAGAGAAAAGTTTACGGTTGTTTTGGATGCTGGTCATGGAGGAAGAGATCCAGGTAATAGGGGGAATGGGTATTATGAAAAGAAGATTGCACTAAACATTGCTCTTCAAATAGGAAAAATACTTAGCGAAAA
>TARA_B110000881_G_scaffold221669_1_pt1 | contig 12951 bp, 8 predicted proteins | sample TARA_B110000881 | Tara Oceans TARA_B110000881 (sample SAMEA4398150) | marine metagenome | biome: Polar Biome; feature: [MES] marine water layer (ENVO:01000295) within the mesopelagic zone...; material: water (ENVO:00002006), including particulate matter (ENVO:01000060) such as......
TGGTTCTGTTACCGACCCGAGAGCGTCACTCCATTTTCATCCCCCGATCTGCCGCGTGATCTCCAGGGCAATTGCCAGAGCATCAGCGCCTTGTTGACCGGTCACCGCCGGAGTTTTTCCTTCGCGGACACTTTCCGCAAAGGCCGCCAGTTCCAGCTTCAAAGGTTCATCCTTTTCGACCTCCACTTTCGCCTGCTGAATCGCGCCTCCTTCTTTCCAATACATCTCCCCAGTCTGCTCCTGATAATCAAGCGAGAGGTAACCATCATCCTGAAACACCCGGATTTTCCTCATCCGTTCCGGACTAATCCGACTCGCAGTCACGTTCGCCACACAGCCGTTCTCAAATCGAAGCCGGGCATTGGCAATATCCTCGCTTTTCATGAGCACGGGCACTCCCACCGCATCAATGCTGGCAACCGGAGATTTCACAAGATGCAAAATGATCTCCAGATCGTGGATCATCAAATCCAGCACCACTCCGATATCGATACTCCGGTTTGGAAACGGTGAAAGCCGGTGAGATTCGATGAATTTAGGATGATTCAACTTCGCTTCCAGCTCCCTCATCACCGGATTAAAACGTTCGATGTGGCCAATCTGAAGAATCCGATCATGCTCGGCCGCTAAGGTCACCAATTCCTTGGCCTCTTCGACACTTGGCGCAATGGGCTTTTCCATCAACACATGGACTCCTCGCTTTATCAAATCTCCTCCCACTTCCAAATGCGCAACCGTCGGCACCGCCACACTCGCCAAATCACAAGCCTCGGCCAGTGCTTCCAATGAATCGACGGCCTCAGCCCCGAATTCATCGGCCACCGCTTTGGCGCGTTCCAGATCGGCATCGTAGACCGCCGTAAGCTCGACTTCTCCCAATAAAGAGTAGCATCTGGCGTGATTTCGCCCCATTGATCCTGACCCCGCAACTCCGGCTCTCAAACTCATGTTCGAAGTCCTCGCAGATCCCATCTTCTTTGCCAATCAACTTTCCTCTTGAAAAATTTGATTTATCCCCAAGATTCCTGAACAACTTTGAGCGGCACATCGCTTACAACGTGCATACTAAGCAAATTGACATCCCATGATTGAAGTAACCGGTCTCACCAAACGTTTCGGCTCAAAAGTAGCCGTCGATGATCTCTCATTCTCAGTCAACAAAGGCGAAGTCCTTGGATTTCTAGGGCCCAATGGCGCTGGCAAGTCCACCACCATGCGCATGGTGACCGGATTCCTGCCCGTCTCCGCAGGAAAAATTAAGATCTGCGGCATCTCCATGACCGGCAGACCAAAGGCCGCCAAGCGCAAGATCGGATATCTCCCCGAATCTGCTCCTCTCTATAAGGATATGACCGTTCAGGGGTTCCTGAAATTCTGTGCCTCCTTGCGCGGACTCGGTGGCTCGGCAAGGCGACAGGCCGTCGAAAAATCAATCGAGACCTGCTTCCTCGAAAATGTTGCCCGCCAATCCATCGGCACCCTTTCCAAAGGATACCGGCACCGAACCTGTCTCGCGCAATCCCTCCTTCATGACCCCGAGGTTCTCGTTCTCGATGAACCGACCGATGGGCTCGACCCCAACCAAAAACTTGAGGTCCGTAAACTCATCAAAAATCTCGGCAAAGAAAAGGCTATCCTCTTCTCCACCCACATTCTTGAGGAAGTCTCAGCCGCCTGCACCCGCGCCGTCATTGTCGACCAAGGCGTCATTGTCGCCGATGGCACCCCGGAACAACTCACCAAAGAAGGCGGAGGCTCGCTCTACGACCTCTTTCACAAAGTCACCACTTTTGAAACCCCTGCTGCTTAATCATTCCCCTTCTTTTTCAGCATGAACACTTTGACCATCTTCAAACGCGAACTAACGAGCTACTTCACGCAGCCAACCGCTTACGCCATCGTCATCATCTTTGGATTCCTCTCAATCCTCCTTGCCTTCACGATCGGAAACTTCTGGGCCATCGACGATGCCAGCCTCCATGGTTCATTCTTCCGCTCCATTCCCCTCCTCCTCATGATTCTCGTCCCTGCAGTCAGCATGAGACAGTGGTCTGACGAGCACTACACCGGCACAATCGAACTTCTCGGAACGTTCCCGATTAACCTACGTAGCGCCATCTGGGGCAAGTTCCTCGCTTCAGCCATGGTCTGGGCCCTCGCCCTCGCTCTCACCTTCCCCATCGTCTGGGCCGTCAACTACCTCGGCGATCCAGACAACTGGACCATCTTCTCCGGCTACCTGGGGACCTTCCTAGTCTGCCTCACCTTCCTTGCCATCACCACCTTGGTTTCGGCCTTCACTCGCGACCAAGTTGTTGCCCTAATCGTGTCAGTCGCGATCTGCTGCCTCCTCACCATCTGCGGATGGGAGCCTGTCATCAATGAAGTCCGCCGCACTGGTCCAGACGCGGCCCAAGCTGTCGACATTATGACCAAGTTCGGCATCTACAGTCACTTCTTCGAAGCAACCCTCGGTAAGATCTCGATCACAAGTCTCCTCTACTTTTTCGGACTCATCATCATCTGTCTCCTCGGCACCAACCTGGTTCTCAAATCCCAGCGCTCCTAATCATTCTCTCAACTCCAAATTCATCACATTAGAATCATGAATCCCTTGAAGCCCATCCTTATTGGCCTCACCGGCGTTGGTCTCCTCTTCTTCGGCCTTTCCTTCGGCAACGAAGGTTTGGAACCCTACCGCTGGTTTTGTCTCCTCTTAGCAGTCGTCGCCCTTTCGTTCGCCCCGAACAGCCGGCTCATCAGAGCGGCCTTCGGAATCGCCACCCTCGCCACCATTGTTTTCTTTGCCACCCAATTCATTTCCAAGACCTCGGTCGGCACCAAGAACATCGATCTCACCGAGGACAATCGCTACACCCTCACCGAGGGAACCCGCTCCATCCTCTCGGAACTCACCGAACCCGTCACCATCAACTACTATGTCACTCGTGACGTTGACGGCACTCCAGCTCACTTCAAGCGCCACATTCCCCGGGTCGATAATTTCCTCAGAGAGATCGAAAATCTCGCGGAGAACGATTTAATCACCCTGAATTTCGTCGACCCCGAGCCGAACACTGACGAAGAAGACGCAGCTCTTCTCGATCAGGTGCAGCAAATCGATGTCACTCAGGATGATAAAATGATCTTTGGAGCTTCCATCAGCTCTCTCGATAAAAAAACCGTCATCCCCGTCTTCGACCCTGATCAGGAAACCCAGCTTGAATTCCAGATCATCAGCGCCATTGCCGAGGTCACCACCCGCAATGCTCCAGTGGTCGGCCTCATGTCCGCCCACAACATGGCGATGGGCGGACAATCCCAACGAGGCTGGCTTTTCCATCAAGTCCTAAAACGTAGCTACGACCTCATCGACCTCGGCATGATGCCAACAGCGTCTCTCGAAGATGCCTACGAAGACCGTAAATGGGGCGAAGCTCCCGACTACCTTGATCCAGAAAGAATCCCTCTCATGCTTGTCATCCACCCGGCCGGCATCACACCCGGGGCTGAATTTTCCCTCGATCAATACATCCTTCGTGGAGGCACCGTCATTGCCTGTGTCGACCCCATGTCGATGGTCGCTCAGCAATCCGGACGCTCGCAGATCCCGGGAATGCCACCTCAAGGTGGCACCCCTCCGTCCTCCACCCTTCCTGCAATCTTCAAGAAGCATAATATCGAGTTCAGCGAATCCCAGGTCATGATCGACCGGGCCTATGCCACGAAACAAAATCCGGGCGTCCTTCTCCTCAACAAAGAGGCCATGCCGATTGAGGACGACATCTCCCTCTCCTCCATCCAGAACCTCGCCCTCCTCTTCTCAGGAGGCTTCTCAGGAGCCAATGGAAAGCCCATTGGAACTGGAGTCGAAAGCTCCCGCCTCGTCGAATCATCCTATCAATACACCTTCGTTGACGGACAAACTATGACCTCCCGTGAGGGCGCCGAGCAACTCCGCTTCGCTCTTGGAAGTCGCCGCGAGGACGATGAAAAACAAGCCTTCGTCACCCTCCTCAGTGGCATCTTCGAAACCGCCTTCCCGGATGGTGATCCCGCCACAAAAGAAGAGGAAGATACAAAAGAAGAGGATGATACAAAAGAAGGAGAGCAGAACGAGGAGGTGAAACCAAAGTCCTCCGGTCTCGCAACCGGAACTGCTCGCGGAAATCTCTACCTTATTGCCGATTCCGACTTCCTCTATGACGGCATGGCCTACCAATTCCAACGATTCGGAAACAGCGGCTTCATGCAGACCGTCAGCGGAAATGGACCGTTCGTCTTGAATATCATCGACCAAGCCGTCGGTTCAAAATATCTCATCGGCGCCCGCGCTCGCACTCCGGTCTATCGTAACTTCACTGTTCTCAAGGACAAGGAAGCCGAGCTTGAAAAAGTCGCAGGAGAGCGCATCAAGGAATTTGAAGCCAAGGCCGCTGAGGCCGCACAGGAGATGCAAAAGATCCGCTCTCAGCTGACCCAAAATAACTCGGCTCAACTGACTCCTGAATATCAGGCCCAAATTGCAGAATATCGGAAAGCCGAGATCGATGCCCGCAAGGCCATCCGTAAAGAACAAAAATCTTATCAGTCCGAAATCGATGCCCTGAAAGCGGGCGTCTTCTGGAAATCTATTCTCATCGTTCCCCTCATCGTCATCATCATCGGCCTTGCCGTCTTCTTCTGGCGTAGAGCTCAGACCAACGCCCGCTAGAAAATCTCATCTCTCTAAATTCTCGAACCAGTCATTGAAACCATGTCACGACTACACCTCTTGATTCTCTGGATCCTAGCCATCGGCGCCGGAGTCTTGTTCCTCAACAACAAAAAGACCCTCGAAGATGCCTCTTCGGAAACCAAACTGGAAACCGGGTCTTCCCTCTTCAAAGGAAGCTTGGTTGATACCATCGATGGTCTCAAAATTGAAACCAGCGAAGATTCAGTCAGCCTCAAGAAAGCCGAAGGCAAGTGGGTGGTTGGAGAACAGCAGGACTTTCCCGCCAATCTGAATTCCGTCACCCGAGTCATCGAAGCTCTCCGCGACACCAAGGTGGCCCAAGGAGTTATTGCCTCCGACGAATACTACGATCGCTTCAACCTCGACCCTGAGGCGGAGGACACTACGGAACGCCCCGAAGTCATCACCTTGATGATCGAAGGCAAGGAAAGCGGAAAACTCTACCTCGGAAAATCCCGTGAATCAACCGGAGGGGGAGGCAGCACCGCCGGCCGCTTCGTCCGCCTCGCAGATGACGACAGCGGCGTCTACATCGTCCAGCAAGATTTTGGTTTTCTCGGAGCCAACCCTGAAAACTGGATCAACAAAGTCCTCTCGCCCCTTGAAGAAGGAAGCATCAAAATGGAAGTGAGCGCCCCCAACGATGCAAACTTCAAGCCTTGGACAATCTCCCGCAAGTCCGTTCTGGACGACTTCCTCATCGAAGGACTGAGCGAAAAGGAAGAGACCAAGACCAACGAAACCGCCACCCTTAAAAACGGCTTCGCCCGCGCCACTTTCATTACTCTCCTCACTGAGGAAGATGCTAAGAAGCGCTCCGATGAGAAAGGAATCCGTGAGCTCAAAGCCACTGACTCTGCCGGATCCACGTTTCTGATCACCATCATCCCGGAAAAGAAGGATGAGAAGAAAGAGGACGATAAGGACAAAAAAGATGAAGCCGCTGTGCCCCCGGCCATTAACTTCATCCTCACCGTTAAAGTCCTCGACGGCCCCACCAAACCCGAAACACCGACCGCGGATGCCAGTGTTCAGGACAAGGCCGTCTATCAGCAGCGCGTCGAAAATCTTGCCGAACTTTCCGCCAGCGTAAACCGCATGCGCGAGACCTATGAAGGCCGCTACTTCCTCGTCAACACAGCCGCTATTGGCTCTCTCACCAAAAATCGTGGAGAATTCATTAAGCCGAAGGTAGAAAAAAGAAAGCCAGTTTCTGTAACGACTGATCCCATCCCGGTCCCCACCCCGAGTTCCTCCGGTGCCCCGAATCTCATCATTCCCGGAACTCCTCCCCCAGGCATCGCCCGGCCAGTGGAAAAACCAAAAATCGAGGCCGTCACTCCGCCAATTCAAGTTCCTCCCGCCAAAGTACCAAAAACTCAACAAGATCCTCCCCCACTTCCCGGTTCTCAACCTACTCCTGAGCCTCCCAAGAAGCCGGAAGAAGCTAAGAAGCCTGCCGAGAAGGAGAAAACCGAAGAGGTCGAATAGAACTCATATTTCAAAGAACTTCAAACGCCGATCACCTTGTGTGATCGGCGTTTATTTTTGCCAACGTGTGAGCGACCTCAATCCTACTTATCAATCACAAGCGGTGAACCACCCGCAATACTCTGGACGTAGCATCTGGAGGGCTAATTGTTCATGAAGATCCCAGAAAATGAGAAATTTGTCAGAAACAGACGTTCTTCAGCCTAAGGAAGCGGCAAACAATCATCCAGATCTCTTCTCGCAGCGACTCCCTGACTAGCTCAGCCCCCCACGTCGTCGGATCACCCACTCTGCGGTCAAGAGAATCGCAAGAAGCAGAAACACCGGCCAAATATCCCAAAGGGAGGTTTCCCGCAACTCCGTGCGAGTTTCATCACCACGGAGAAAAAGTTCAGCTAAAGTCCCCTCTCCGTCAAAAACACGACCACCCGACATTCTGGCAATCGAATCGAGGAGCGGCTGATTCAAGGTCGTTTCAGAAAGTTCCACGGCACTGCGGGCTCCCACCACCCTGAAACTTGTGATGACTTCATCGCGAACTTTCACCTCATACGTTCCAGGCCTTTGAAACGGGCCGGCCAGGTTTTCATAAAGTCCATTGGAGTTTTCACGGAACTTCAGCGGGACCTGCGTCACCTCACCGGACTCGTGAGTGACTTCGGCAACCGGATCCTGATCCACGATCGGGTTAAGATTGTTGTCCCGCAGACGGGTCATGATGCGGACACGATCATCGCCAGTGTAGGTCAATTGATCAGTGCCAAGGCGGATTGTCTCAGTGCCTGCTCGGAGATTTGGCCCCGCTCCCCAACGGACAAGTTGCCCCCAAAAACGATGATGATAAATGTCGCCCACACCTTCACGAAGACGCCAGGTTCGGTCCGCCAAAAGCATGGCCACCTTTCCAGATCCAGTCTGGCGAGTCACTAAGAGCGCATTTTCAGCTTCACGTACCCGACGCTTGGCCACCTCCGAAAGAGCGGCCTCAAGGCTTTCAGCCGAGGTCACCTTCGTCTTCTTCTTATTGGCATCCTCGGCATAAAGGAGCACCTCAGCACCAGGCTGCAGTCCCTTCACCGGATGACGCCAACGAATGACCGGGAATTCCTTCCATAGCTTTTCATTGTGCATCTGCCCCTCCACCTGAGCTGTGATGGGATGATTGCGGCCTGTATTCGTCAGCGCAAAACGGAAGGTCTCATCACTTCCATAAAAAGTTCTCCGGGAAGATTCGTAATTCACAGGAATCAATTCCTTGGCGACATCCGAGTCAAAAGCGTGCGGCATCGATTCAGGACCGGCCACCAGCACAAGCAAGGCCGCACGCTCCTTCACACAGTTCGAGAGGATATTCCATTGTTCGTTACTGAGGGAATCTGGCCCGATGTCCCCAATGATAATGACATCAAATTTCCGCCATTCATCTTCGCTCTCCGGCAGGTGGGTCGCATTGGCGTCTCCAAAAGGACGACTCGCTGATGCCACAACCTTCGGAGGGGTGTGGCCCGAGATCCGATCGGGCTTGAGAAGAACTGACTGCAGGTGAATGGACTGATCCCTGCCGTAGAAGAGGTTCCGCAGATAACGAAACTCCCATCGTGGATGCTGATCAATCAAAAGCACGTTCGTTCGGGCATCACTGACCACCGTTTGGAAGTTCCATTGATTGTTGTTCTCGAAAGTCTCATCTTCCAGCCCACTCAAGACGACCCGATACTCCCCCACACCACCTTCTTCAGGAGCATGACGAAATTTCACCTCTTCGCGGTAGTTGTCTTGTGGAATTGATATCTCCCGCGAGTCCAGTTCCTTGTCTCCGGCAAAAAGTTGGAGCTTAGCTTTCTTTCCCCGATACCCGTCAAACTTCAGGAGCGCTCCAACCCGAATACGATCCCCCAAATAAACCGAATCCGGCGAGCGCACCGAAATAATGGCTGCATCCTTGGGAGGAACATCGCTCCCCGAAGGAATGACCGCAATTGGTGCATCCAAAATTCCAAAACGCCGTGCGACATCCTCCACACTCCCCGGTCTGTTGTGACGTCCATCACTCAGCAAAACGACACCCGCCAATTGATCGGGCGGAACCTGATCCAAAACAGTCTCAAGTCCTCCGGATAAATCAGTGGCCTGATCCCAGCCTTCCACTTCGGTCTTGTCATCCATGAGAGCACGACGCGCAGCCCTGATCTCCCGAATCCCGACTTTTCCGTCCAGCTCCTCAAGCACTCCGCTGGCTTCCAATTGCTCACGAGCCAACTCCAACCGAGTCTTGGTTTGGCCATCATCAACCAAGTCCATTGAGGCCGAGTCATCAATCATGATAATGACTTCACGCTCGATTTCGCGTTCGACAAAACGGCTCCACACCGGCTGCAAAAGAATCCACAGCAAAAGACCCAACGTCGCCAGTCGCAGCCCCAATAGCCACCCTCCGCGACGGGGACTAACTGCCGTTCGCTCGTAGCGGTAGCTCCAAAACACCAGCTCGGCACCAAAAGCCCCAATCAAGGGAATCACCCAGGCCGGCCAAAATGGATTCACCTCCAGCCAACGGGAGAGAAGAATGATGACACCCAAAAGCACAAAGAAAATTGCTGTTCCGCGAAGAATCACTTTCATAATGTTCCTCCTTTCGTCCCTTTGGTTTTGGCCACTGATTTTAAAAACGCCTCGGGAATTTCGTCCCGCTTCTCAAAGTCCACCTTCACTTCCTCACCTGCTTTTCGCGACTTGGAAACCCAGCGGGCTAAAATTCCCTCCAAGAAAAACAAAGCCAAAGCCGCGATTGCGAGAACTTTCCAAATCTCCCGGCCAAATCCCTCGCCCCGCAAAGCCGCCAAGACATCCTTGATCGAACCAAGCTCAATCAAATCGATCTCACGACGAATCAGACTACGGTCATCGTCATTCCATGCTTCGAGTCGACTCTCACCACCTTCACGGAGAACGACCAGTGGAACTTCCTTCTGATCAGAAAGTTCCTCTCGCACGCTCTCGGGAATCTTGACGAGATATTCGCCGGGAATCGCAGAGCCATCCACTTGTAGAGATTTGCCACGCCGACCGAGAAGAGCCGCGACGTCCCGGTCACGCCCCATGGGATCGCGGGCTGAAGACTCCCCCAGAATCACACTTCCTTCTTCCTGGCTAACTGCCATGAATGCCGAAGAAGGAACGATCTCCTTCACTCCATCAGGCCGGACCCAGCTCAAGGTCACATAAGCATTGCCCCAATCTTCCGTGTAGGTCGCCGAAATCGAAACCGGCTTCCCGGCCACCAACGGGATCTTGTCACTGCGACCTTCAGTTCCCTTGCTCTCGTAGATCGTGTCGGCATTAAGAACAATCGTCATTTTTTCATCCGCAACCACCACAAAGACATAGTCGCCGGACATCGGAGGTAATAAGGAACCAGTCCAGGTCACTTGAAACTTATCCTGGCCCAGTTCTTTAGAGGGCGCTCCTCCTTGCCAATTGAAGTCAATGACCGGGTCAATACGATCAAAGCCATCACGACGTCCTTCCAAAGGACGATACTCGGCGCTTAACCCCCCACCACCGGGCAAGCCAAGAGTCGGACTCCAACTGGCACGAACGTTTAGATCGACCGACTGTCCCCCAGCCAACCAGTTTGTCAGCTCATGAACAAAGGGAACGAAACTAGGACGCGCCGGGAGGTTTCCCATTCGGGCATCCAAGGCGGTAGTTGTGACGATAATGCGGCCGTTGCCGTAGTCCCGGGTTGCTAAAAATATTTCACCATCACTGTATCGCGCCGCCGCGATCGCGCCCTCAACGAGATCCGATGAGCCACGATACCCATCGATCACAGCATCCCCCAAATCCTGTCCTGCTTCATCTTTGAACAGGCGAAGCACCGGATGATCAAAACTCCCGGGAGCAGCCTGCACTCCGTTCTTGGGTAAAGTCATTTCCCCGATCTTCAGGGGCATCACCTGTCCGTCACCCCCCAGCCATCCCTGATAAAACTCGGGTTCTACCTTGGGGCCCGCAATCACCCACAGGCCGCCTCCCTTAATTACAAAATCGGAAATCTTGGAAGCTACCGAAGCAGGTAATCTCGCCACATCAGCCAGAATAATGACCGCGTCATCTTCCAACTTCTCCCGGGTCAGAGCCGCCGCATCAATGACTCTCGGGTCAACAAAGGTCTCTTCCTCTCCGCTCACCGGAGCCAGGGCAAGACCAAGGTATCCGCCTCCCCGTTGGAAGAAGGATGCCCCGCTATTCCCTTCGACAATCAAAACCGGCAGCGTCTTTTTGACCCAAATCGCCCGTTCAGCAGTATCGTCACCTGCCAAGTCATCATTCCCTTCAAGATCCACTTTGATCACCTGTGGCCCGACTTCCGGAAACTGATACCGGTAGTCAAGAATGGTATTCTCACCCGGAGTCATTTGACCAAGCCCCTTCGGTTCAAGCTCTTCTCCTCCGGCCGTGACACGCATAATACCCGGTGTCACCACTTCAGTTCCCGTATTTTCCACGCGCACCCGAATTGCCACTTCACGATCTGTTCCCACCACATCGCGGGACATCTCAATCCCGATCACCGAAACATTTCGAAGTTTTTCAGGTGGAGCAAAAGTCCGGAGCAAAAGCCGCGGTTTTGAGCCATCCGGCAATCCATTCCAAGCATCACCGAGATTCCCCCACGAAGTTGCGCTATCAAGCTGCCAGCCGATTCGTTGCAGATCGGTAAACACCACCAGGTCCTTGGTACTCCCACGGCCTTCGGCAAGAGACAAAGTCGCGACGCCGAGAGCGTCGTGTGCTCTAAAAGGGCCACCGACAGGCTCCAATTGATCGAGCACTTCGAGAACATCCGCCCGATGAGTCAGAGGCGTTCCGGTTTTTAACTCAGGAGCAGGACCGCCCAGCACCACCGAAAAAGCCGTCCCCTTGGGTGCTTCTTTCACAAAGTCACGGGCTTCTTCGATCGCCCGCTCAAAGGCAGTCTTCCCGCTATCCCGTAAAAGCATCGAAGTCGACCCATCAATCACGATCGCCACGTCTCGGCGCTCGCTGGTCTGAAAACGCTTTAAGTTCAGGTTTTTCTCCTGCCAGATGAGAAAGCTCGCACCCACAATCATCACGAGGGCAAGCATCCGCATGAGCCACTTCCATTTCACGGCAGATAAAACGAAAGATCCTCCAAAAGCAGCCATTCCAATCAAACCCATCGGTAAAACAAAGAGCCAGGGGATTTTCGAATCGGGCGGAACAAAGGGCCTTGCCACCGCAAGAGTAATCAGTGCAATGAGGAGACAACGGGCAATCATAAGCAGGAAATCCTCCCACTCCATTCGTTTGCGGCGCGCCGCCACGGTATCAAAAAGAAATCGCATTGCCCCCCAATCGTAGGGCTTGGCAGCCTGACGACGAATCAGGTGTAAGATGACCGGAATCAAGACACCAGCCAGCCCCGCTAGAAGCCATGGATTTCGAAAAAGCATCTTACTTCTTCCTCCTTCCCAAATATCGCACGAGAGCTTCTGAAACCGGCGTCTTGGTCGTCACCGGAACATAGTCGGCACGAAGGTTTCCACAGACACTTTCAATCGACGCGATGAATTCCTTCAGTTTCTCAAGATAGGCCGCCCGCACAGCCTGTGGATCAATCTTGAGCATCTCCTCAACCCCTTCCAAATCTCGAAACCTCTGAAAGTTACGAAATGGAAAGCTCAGTTCCTCTTCCGCCAGCAAGTGAAAGACCACCAACTCATGCTGACGGTAATCAAAGTGGTGCAAGGCTTCAACGATCTCAGCGGGGTCATCGAAAAGATCACTAATCAAAACAACGAGACCTCGCTTCGGAATCCGTTCCGCCACTTCATGAAGAACCTTTCCGACACCGGTTTCTTTGCCCGGTTCGGTATCATGAAGCTCCTGGCAAATACGCCGCACCTGACTCGGTCGATTCTCGGCACGCATCGATGTCCGGAGGGTGTCATCAAAGGTCACCAGCCCCGACGCATCACCTTGTTTAATAAAAAGATAGGAAAGTGCTGCCGCTAAATATTGGCCGTATTCGAATTTTGAGAGATCCGACTCCTCGCCCTTGAAGTTCATCGAGCCGGAAACATCGAGCACGATGGTGGCCCGTAGATTGGTCTCCTCGATGTATTGCTTGATCACATTACGATCACTCTTGGCCATCACCCGCCAGTCGAGGTTCCGCAAGTCATCACCGAGGGTGTATTCACGGTGCTCGGCAAATTCCACCGAAACCCCTTTATCAGGACTCGTATGACGGCCTGTCAAAGTTCCCTGTTTCCGCAAGCGCGAAAGCCATTCCAATCGACGCAGTGAGCCGACGACCTCGGGTGCAAGCAATCGCATGCACTCGGGCATCTTCAAATGATCAGCAGCTTCAGCCATTCGTGTCGCTACAGTGACTAAATCTTAATGTCGGCATCCTTCCCGCCGAGTTCCTCGACAAGTCGTTTGATGATGTCATCGCTCTTCACTCCCGCCGCCTCGGCATTGAAAGTGGTGAGCACCCGGTGGCGAAGCACCGGCAGGGCCACTGAAGCAACGTCGCCCGTGGTGGCGTGAACCCGACCACGCAGCACTGCATGAGCCTTGGCTGCCGAAATCAACGAGATCCCGGCCCGTGGACCGGCCCCCCAACCAACCATTTCCTTCACAAATTCAGGAGCTTCATCAGAAGCCGGACGGGTCGCTCGCGCTAACTT
>TARA_B110000881_G_scaffold186704_1_pt1 | contig 12858 bp, 14 predicted proteins | sample TARA_B110000881 | Tara Oceans TARA_B110000881 (sample SAMEA4398150) | marine metagenome | biome: Polar Biome; feature: [MES] marine water layer (ENVO:01000295) within the mesopelagic zone...; material: water (ENVO:00002006), including particulate matter (ENVO:01000060) such...
AACAACACATATCCCTAATTACAATCTTAAAATCCCGTTAATGGGATTCATAAAGATTAAATATATTGCCTACTTTTTATTATTATCATCTATTCTAGGAATTGATGGCTCTAATGGTGGAGGAAATTTAGCACATATAGGAGGTGCAATCTTTGGATTCCTTTATATAAAACTACAAACAAATACTAAAAGATCGAAAAAAAATAACAAGTCATTTATTAAATATTTAATAAATATATTTACACCATTTAATAGTAAAAAGTCTGTAAAAGAAAATAAGAAAAACAATCAAAAAGCAATAGATATAGTGTTAGAAAAAATATCAAAATCAGGATATAACAGTTTAAATAAAGATGAAAAAGATCTATTATTTAAAGCTAGTAAAAAATAAATATATGATTAAAAGAAACCTTAATAAGATCCTTTATTTTATAAATTCGATTTCACTGCTAATTTTACTAATATCATATCTATCCGGATATATCCATCCTGATAATTTCTGGCAAATATCTCTACTTGGCTTATTTTTCCCAGCTATCTTAGCTATTAATTTTTTATTCTCAATATATTGGATAATAGTATGGAAAAAATACTTTTGGCCAAATTTCATTATTATTATAATTGGACTCTCTCACATTAATACCATAATAGGAAATCAAAAAAACAAATCTTACTCTAAGGATTTCAGTGAAATAGTAAAAAATAAAAATCATACTTTCGATCAAAAAATTAAGGTTATGACGTTTAATGTTAGATCTTTTAATCAATATGAAAATATAGAAAGCACTACTATAGAAGATGAAATCATAGATTTTATTAAGAAAGAGAAACCTAATATACTATCTATTCAAGAATTTAAGAAATCTGATAAAACAGAAGAAATATATAAATTTTATAACAAATCAGAAGTATTTGATGGTAGATTACAGATAATCTCAAAATATGATCAACTTAATAGCGGATTCGTACATAATATTAATAGCTGTATTTATTCAGATATTATTTTAAATGATACAATAAGAATCTACAACATACATCTTCAATCTTACTTCTGGGATAAATGGAAAGAAAATTATCAAACACGTGCAAATGAAGCTATAAAAATAAAAGAGCATATTGAAAGCTCACCATATCCAGTAATTATATGTGGTGATTTTAATGACACCCCAATTTCATATACATTAAAGACTATGACTAAAAATCTAAGTGATGCTTTCCAAGAATCTGGAATAGGAATTGGTAACTCATATATTGGAATACCATTTCTAAGAATTGACTACATATTACATGACATAAAATACAAGTCATATAATTACAAAAGACATAAAGATGAATTATCAGATCATTATCCAATAAGCTGTGATATTCTTATTCCTTAATTTGTAGAGAAAAATGACATTTAGAAATAGTCTATGTTATAATCCTGCTTCATTTTTTATTATTTAAGAAAGAATTATTTAATTATAATTGCAATTAATTATTTAACAATATGTATACATCTAAAAATTTTAAAACTAAGAAAGCTTTAAAAGAGGCTATTAAGTTAGGGGAAAGAATAACAATTTATCAGCCAGGTCCAAATGGTGGCAATGAACCAACAGAAGGAGAGGTTGCATTAGAAGGGCCTCATTTTCCAGATCCTCATACTTGGTACGCTACTGGAGTTTTAAAAAATAGATTTCTTATTAAAGTAAAATAGTTGCAGTTGTAATCCTGCTACTTCTTATCTGCTAATTCCCCTCCAGAATTCATAGAGATAGCTGTTCTTTGCACTTTTAATTTACTTCCACCGTGAACTTCTATAACAACAGATGTAGCACTAAGTTCAATTATCTTGCCATTAATACCACCAATTGTTACAATCTTATCATTCTTTTTTAATTCAGTTCTAAATTGATTTTCTTTCTTCTGCTTTTTAATCTGTGGACGTATCATAAAGAAATACATAACAGCAAAGATTAAGCCAAACATTATTAAGGATTGAGTACCGTCGCCCATTGCTGAAGCTTGTAATAAAATCATATTAATATATTTTTAATTTTTAATAATTACATTTCCTTTTATAGTCAGTATAGTGACATTAGGAATTGTATTAGTTAATAAAGTAACTCTCTTACTTTGATTTCCTTTTTTACTCTTACTATTAAAAGTAACTCTTACATTACCTTCTTCTCCAGGTTTAATTGGATCTTTGGGCCATTCAGGAACTGTACAGCCACAACTTCCTTTTGCAGAACTAATTATTAGATCTCCAGTTCCAACGTTTTTAATTTTATAGTTATGACTAGCAGATTCACCTTCAGTAATTTCTCCAAAATCAAATTCTAAATTATCAACTTCAATAATAGCCTGGCCAATTTTATTATTTTCTTTGATTAAAGATTGATTGTTTTTTACTAAATCAGGATTTAGTCTATCTGATTTGACTTTATTATTAGAATCTAAACCATCATAATTACATGATGATACAATAAATATAAAAGAACAGATCAAAATTTTACTACTATTATTAAATAACATTTTTCTTATTTTTTTCAAAATTAATAATTTACATTAAACCTCTACCAACTTTTTTGATCTTATTTTCATTCTTAAAATCACTTACTGCACTATCAAGTAGCCCATTTACAAACATCTTACTTTTGTTTGTACTATAATATTTTGATATCTCAATGTACTCATTCAAAGAAACATTAATTGGTAATTCAGGCATATTAAGAATCTCACAAAAAGCCATCTTTATTAAAATCTGATCCATTATTGCAATTCTTTCTATATCCCAATTCTTTGCTTTTTTTATAATTATTTTTTCATACTCGGAATCATTTTTTATAGTTAAGTTGAATAAATTAAGCGCAAATTTCTTATCTATATTATTTTTAAAAACTGTCTTTGGAAGGATAATTTTTTGAAGCTTAAAATTACCCATTATAATTGTTGCTACAAAAGGTAAATCATCAATCCAATAAATACTCCTTTCCTCTAGCATATGATGAAATATCTTGTTATTTAAAATAAAATTGTTTAATATATTATTAAAAAATTTTATATCTATCTCAATATTATTTTCACTATTACTTAAGTAATTACCATATTCATCACTTTTTAATATATCCATGAAAATTTTACGAACTATGTCATGATCATTATCATACCAGAATGCAGATATCTTTTTACTCTGCTTAATCAATTCTCTATTATCTAAAATAATCCTTACAAAGGAATTATCTATAAACTTTATGTTAGGATTAAGATCTTTTGGTGTTGGTAAATGCTTGTTCTTACCTTCTTCATAAAACGATTCTGCATGTTTAATAAGAGATACTAAAAAGCTCATAATAACTAACTGGAGTTCTGAAATATTTTCAATATGCTTCAGCATATCACGTTCTCCCTTAAGTATATCTCTCTCATTCTGAGATCTAAAAGCATACAAAGATTGCATTACCTTTAATCTTATATGCCGTCTGCTTATCATTACTTAATTATTCTTTTTATCAGCAATTCTTTTTTTAGCAATATTTAGAGCAGCTGAGTAACTTGTAATACCCTCATCTCTAGATTTATTTAAAATATCCAAAGTAGTTTTATATATATTTTTAGTTTGCTCTAATGATTTTTCTCTACTATATCCTTTTATTTCTGAATACACATTTATTAATCCACCCGAATTAACTAGAAAATCAGGAGCAAAAACAATATTTCTTCTTTTTAAATGTAATGAATCTCTTTCTTCAAATTCTAGTTGGTTATTAGCTCCTCCACAAACAATTGAACATTTTAATTTATCAATACTTTGAGTATTTAATGTTGCACCAAGAGCACAGGGAGCATAAATATCCATATTAAAATCTAAAATATTATTATTTTCAATAATCTCAGCATTATATTTTTCTGAAACTGTATTTAATTTATCTTGATCTATATCACTAATAAAAACATCAGCATTCTCATCAGAAAGATATTTCACTAAATACTCTCCAACGTGTCCAACTCCTTGCACAAGTACTCTTTTACCATCTAGTTTATCACTTCCCCATAAAAATTGCGCTGAGGCTTTCATACCCATATACACACCATACGCAGTTACTGGTGAAGGATCTCCGCTACCACCCATGCTTTGAGGTGTCCCAGTAACATGTTTTGTTTCCATCATTACATACTCCATGTCTTTTGTATTCATTCCTACATCTTCAGCTGTAATATATTTTCCAGCAAGAGTATCTACAAATTTACCAAACCTTCTCATAAGTTTTTCTGTTTTATCTACAGAAGCATCACCTATAATAACAGCTTTACCACCTCCAAGCGCAATACCAGATATTGCTGCCTTAAATGACATTCCTCTAGATAGACGTAATACATCATTTAGAGCATCTTCCTCGCAATCATAATTCCACATTCTAGTTCCACCAAGTGCAGGCCCTAAAGTAGAATCATGAATTGCAATAATTGCCTTTAAACCAGTCTCTTTATCTTGACAAAAAACAACCTGTTCATGTTCTAATTCATCCATCTTTGCAAGTATTTTAGTTGACTTATGCATATTTAAATTGGATTTTGTCATAATTATTTAATTTTAAAATTAAAGATTACTAGATATACAAAATATAATATAATATTATTAACACATTTTATATTTGAGCGCAAATTTACTTATTATTTTTGTTGTTTCACAAAATGGGCTTAATCATTTTTTCATGCAACACTTAAAGTATCTAAATAAATTTTTATGGAATTATAGGACTACCCTTTTATTAGGTTTATGTTTTGTCTTTATAACTAACATATTTGCTATATATCCTGCTGAGTTTGTTAGAAATGCTTTAGATAGTCTGTTAGAGAAAATTAATACCCAAGAAAATGATACTATAAGTTTAATACTATTAAAATATGGCGGTCTAATTATTTTATTTGCAATTCTAAAAGGTGTATTTCTTTACTTTACCAGACAAACACTAATTGTTATGTCTAGAAAAATTGAATATGATTTAAAAAATGAAGTTTTTAATCAATATCAGAAATTAAGTTTAGGGTTTTATAAAAAAAACAAAACAGGTGATTTAATGAATAGAATCACTGAAGATATTACTAAAGTTAGAATGTACTTAGGGCCTGCTATCATGTATACCATTAACTTATCAATTTTATTTTCTCTTGTTGTATACAAAATGTGCTGTGTAAGTTTAACACTCACAGTCTATGTACTCTTACCTCTTCCAATACTAGCAATATCATGTTATCTTGTAAGTAATAAAATTAATAAAAAAAGTGAAAAAGTTCAATCTCAATTATCTACAATAACATCAATTAGCCAAGAAGCATTTTCTGGTATTAGAATAATTAAATCTTTCACAAATGAAGAAAACTCGATAGATCTATTTTATCAAAATTGTAAAAAATACACAAAACGTCAAATAGAATTAGTTAAACTAGAAGCAATGTTCATTCCTCTTATAGTTACCTTAATCGGAATAAGTACAGTACTAATAATATATATTGGCGGTTTAGAGGTTTTTAAAGGAAATATTACTACTGGTAATATTGCTGAATTTATAATATATGTTAATATGCTAGCTTGGCCGGTTGCATCAGTTGGGTGGGTTACTTCTCTAATTCAAAGAGCAGCTGCTTCTCAAGAGAGAGTTAATGAGTTTTTAAATATAGTGCCAGAAATTCAAAATACAAGTAATTCCAAAAATCCTATAAATGGAGATATAGAGTTTAAAGATGTAAGTTTAGTATATGATGACACAAAAATAAAAGCACTTAATAAGATAAACTTTAAAATAAGTACAGGAAAACAGATAGGGATATTTGGCAAAACAGGTTCAGGAAAAACCTCAATTGCAAATCTTATATGTAGACTATATGATGTTTCTGATGGACAAATTAAAATTAATGATCTAGATATTAAGTTAAATAACCTAAATCTTCTAAGATTATCAATTGGATATATACCTCAGGATGGTTATCTTTTTTCTGGAACTATAAGAGAAAATATTGGATTTGCAAATGATATTTTTGACGACAGAGACATTGAAATAGCAGCAGAAAAAGCTGAAATCCTTGATGAAATAAATTCTTTTCCAGATAAATTTGATACAATAATTGGAGAAAGAGGAATTCAACTTTCAGGTGGACAAAGACAAAGATTAGCAATTGCACGTGTATTCTTGAAAAAACCTGAAATTTATATTTTTGATGATTGTTTATCAGCAATAGATGCAAATAAAGAACAAAAAATACTTGAAAATCTTAGAAAAGAAGTAAAAGATAAGACAACAATTATAATAAGTCATCGTGTTTCTACATTAGAAAAATCAGATAATATAATTGTTATTGATCAAGGTTCTATAATTGAAAATGGAACTCATAAATCATTGATAAAAAATAAAGGTTTTTATAGCCAAATGCATGAAAATCAATCAAATAATTGATATTTTATTTATATTAATGTTATTAACAAACTAACTATTGCTATATTTGTTAGAATTATCATTACACCAATAATGACAACAAAAAAAGAAATAGAAGAAATATTCTCAAAATCCGTTAGATCTGGAAGAAGAACATATTTTTTTGATGTCAGATCCACCAGAGCAAATGACTATTACCTTACAATAACTGAAAGCAAGAGAGATTTTAATGAAGATGGCTCTCCCTTTTACAAGAAACATAAGATATATCTTTACAAAGAAGATTTTGCAAGTTTTAAAAATGCCTTATCACAAGTAAGTGAATTTATAATTAAAGAAAAAGGTGAAGAAATTATCTCAAACACAAATTATAAAGAAAAAATTAAAATAGTAAAAGATGAAGATCAAAAAGATTCAAAATCAAATTTTACTGAAGTAGATCTTAATGATCTAAGCTAACAAATAATTAAACTTCCAGTTTTTTAACAATTTACTTTTTTTGTTGATAATTTAATATCAGTTTTTTTTAAAGAATGTTACTATGAGTTGTACTTTTAAGGCTTGAAATATTTCACATAATTCATATGACAAAAATAATTGCTATTGCAAATCAAAAAGGTGGAGTTGGAAAAACAACTACTGCAATTAATTTATCAGCATGCCTTGGTGTTCTTGAAAAAAAAGTACTATTAATTGACTGTGATCCTCAAGCAAATACCACATCTGGCGTTGGCTTTGACCATAATAAAATTAAAAACAGTACATATGATTGCTTACTGGGAACTATTCCTGCAAGCAAATCAATCTTAAAGACTTCTAGTCCTAATTTAGACCTAATTCCAGCAAATATAGATTTAGTAGCTGCAGAAATTGAATTAGTTGATATTAAAGAAAGAGAATATTGTCTCAAAAAATCAATATCTGAAGTAAGAAATAACTATGATTATATAATTATTGACTGTGCTCCATCTCTAGGTATTTTAACTTTAAATGCTTTAGCAACAGCTGATTCTATTATTGTACCAATTCAATGTGAGTATTTTGCTTTAGAGGGACTTGGAAAACTATTAAACACAATTAAAATTATTCAACAAAGATTAAATAACAAGCTTATAATTGAAGGATTATTATTAACTATGTATGATACGAGACTAAGATTATCTAACCAAGTTGTTGAAGAGGTAAAGACACATTTTCAAGACATGGTATTCAACACTATTATTCATAGAAATGTTAGACTTGGAGAATCTCCATCATTTGGAGAGACTATAATTATTCACGATGCTTCAAGTAAAGGAGCAATTAATTACTTAAATCTAGCTAATGAAATAATTAAAAAAAATGAATCTGAATTATCAAAAGAAAAAACTTTAGATGATGAGTAATAGAAGAAATGCCTTAGGAAGAGGGTTATCTGCTATATTAAGAAATCCTAATACAGATATTACCAATAATAAAGATGAAGAATCTAAACTTGTAGGAACAATTAATGAGATTTCTTTAGATGAAATTCAAGTTAATCCTTTTCAACCAAGAGTAAAATTTGATGAAGATAAAATCTACGAACTCTCTCAGTCGATTAAGGAATTAGGAATTATTCAGCCAATTACCGTTAGGAAATTAGGATACAATAGATATCAATTGATATCTGGAGAAAGACGATTTAAAGCATCTAAAACACTTAACCTTAGAACAATTCCAGCCTATATAAGAATAGCCAATGACGAACAAATGCTAGAAATGGCTCTTGTTGAGAATATACAGAGAGAAAATTTAAATCCTATAGAAATTGCTATTTCATTCCAAAGATTAATTCAAGAATGTAGCCTTACTCAAGAAGAATGCGGAAATAAACTAGGAAAACAAAGATCAACGATTACAAATTTTTTAAGACTACTTAAACTCCCTTTAGAAATTCAAGGTGGCTTAAAAAGACAGAAAATTAGCGTTGGACATGCAAGAGCTTTAATTAATATCAAGGATACTACAAAGCAATTAAACATATACAATGATATCATTGAAAATGGGTTTTCTGTTAGAGAAGTAGAGCAACTTGTAAAAGATTTTGCAGAACGAGATTATAATTCTACTGTTAGAAAAAAACAAGATAAAAATACTGAAACTTTATTATTTTCCCATCAAAAAATGTTATTTGACTTATCTAAAAGCTTAGACAAAAGAGTACAATTGACTAAAAACAAAAAAGGTAATGGAAAAATAATTATTCCATTTTCTAATGATGAAGAGTTAACAGCCATTTTTAACAAAATTAATACTTAAAATTGAATATATTAAAAGGAATAATTACTACAATTTTTATATTACTATTTACTACAAATAACATCTATGCTCAAAATATTTCTAGTGATTACAAACTTAGAAATATGGAAAAACATAAATCACCAAAAAAAGCTGCCATTCTATCAATAATTCCTGGAGCTGGTCAATTTTATACTGAGAAATATTGGAAGATTCCGATTATATATTCTGCTCTTATTACATCTGCATACTATATTAATGATAACAATGATCAATATAAAATGTATAAAAACACATATCTAAATAGAATGAATGGTCAAGATGACGATATAGATTACACAAATAATGAACTTATAATATTAAAAGATCATTATAAAAGAAATCGAGAAATATCTGTCATGTTATTTAGTCTCACATATTTATTGAATATTATTGATGCGTCAGTTAATGCCCATCTCTTTGAATATGAAGTAAATGAAAATTTATCAATACAAATCCGACCTGTAAAAATGATAGATTCACATCATACGGGTATAGCATTAAATATTAGAATATAATTATATGAATATTGCAATCTTTGGAAATGGGAAAATGGGAAAATTAATTTCTAAATTAGCAATTGATAAAGGACATTCTATTCTTATAACAACAAATTCTAAACAACCTGCTAAAGACTGTGATCTATCAAGTATTGATGTTGCTATTGATTTTAGTTTACCAGATGTTGCTTTTGATAATATCTCATATGCTATTGAAAATAATACTCCAATAATATCAGGAACAACTGATTGGCTAGAAAGATTAGAGGAAGCAAAAGAAATATGTTTAACAAAGAACGGAGCATTTCTATATTCCTCAAACTTTAGTTTAGGTATGAATATTTTCTTTGAATTAAATAGAACATTAGCAAAATTAATCAAAGGCAAAAACTACACTGCTACTATAGAAGAAACACATCATTTAAATAAATTAGATTCACCAAGTGGGACAGCGGTTTCACTTTATAATGATATGAAAGATACACTTAGTAAAGAAATACAAATTACTTCAAAAAGAATTTCTGATGAGATAGGTACTCATAAAATTAATTACTCATCAAAAATTGATAACATTCAGATGATCCATAAGGCTAAAACAAGAGAAGGTTTTGCTTTAGGAGCATTAATAGCTGCTGAATGGATTATAGATAAAAAAGGTGTCTTCAGCATGAAAGATCTAGTAAAAATATAAGTTTAATTTATAAATTAATACTAGGATCTCTCAAATAAGTAAGTAATTTTACCAAAAAAATTTAGAAATTAATACAATTCTAAATAAGTTCTGTCGTTAAATGAAATAAATATACAGTATGAACATTAAAAATATTCCAAGAAAATTTCTTAAAATTATATATTTCTTTCTTTTTACATTTATCTGGTCAATATTTGTTTATTTAATTAATGGAGAATGGTTATACTTTATTCCATTAATAGTATCTGATGTAATATTCTTTGAGACAATTAGCTGGCAATTCTGGAAAAAGAAGAAGAAAAAGAAAAAATCTAATAAGAGTGAATTTAGAAACTGGGCTGAGGCTATTCTATTTGCTGTTGTTGCAGCAACTATATTAAGAACCTTTCTCATCGAAGCATATACAATACCAACATCATCTATGGAAAAATCAATGTTGATTGGAGACTTTCTTTTTGTAAGTAAAACAAGTTACGGTCCAAGAGTTCCAATAACACCAATTGCATTTCCACTAGTGCATCATACCCTACCCTTTACAAAAAATAAGAAATCATATTCTGAGATTATAAAACTACCATTTCATCGAATGAAAGGCTTCGGGGATGTTGAAAGAAATGATTGTGTGGTATTTAACTGGCCTGCAGAAAAATTAGGTCGACCAGTAGATAAAAAAGAAAATTATGTAAAAAGATGTGTTGGAATTCCAGGAGATGAAATTGAAGTTATTAATGGAGTCTTAAATGTAAATAAATCACCCCAAGAAGAGCCAATTGGAATGAAAAAACAGTTCTTATACAAAGTTCAGACTAAAGGTAGTGGTCTTAATAAAAAGATATTATATGATAAATTTGATATCACTAAAAATGATGTAATTAGGTCAGGAGCTCATGAATACGCTATGTTTATAACTGAAGAAAATAGTAAAAAAATTGAAAAATTTAAAAATGTAATTTCAGTAAAAAGAAATATAGACACTACAAAAATAAATTTAGATATAAGAATTTTTCCAAATACGAATTCTAGTAACTGGAATATAGACAACTTTGGCCCCATAACAATACCAAAAAAAGGATCAACTATTAATTTAAATAAAGAAAATTTAGTAATTTATAAAGATGTTATTGAGAGATACGAATCAAATAATTTAAAAGTAACTGATCAAGGAATCTTTATTAATAACAAATTAACTTCTGAGTATACATTTCAAATGAATTATTATTGGATGATGGGTGATAATAGACATAATTCTGCAGATTCTAGAATGTGGGGGTTTGTACCAGAAGATCATATAGTGGGAAAAGCACTTTTTGTTTGGATGAGTTGGGATACTAATGCTAAAGGTTTAAATAAGATCAGATGGGATCGGTTATTTACTAGTGTTAAATAAAAACTATTTACTTCCTTCTGCGTACTTAGCTCCATCTTCATACTATTCTTTACTTATGAATTATCCTAATAGCATTATTGAACAATACGAGTATTTTACAAAACAAACAATTAGGAATAGATGTTCAATTGATTCTGCTAATGGTCCATTAATTTTATCTATTCCTAAGGTCAGAAAATCAAGCTCTAAAACACTAATGAAGGATATTCAGATCTGTTATACAGAACCATGGCAAAAAATTCACTGGAATGCAATAAAATCATCTTACAACTCATCCCCATTTTTTGAATATTATATGGATGAATTTTCTATTCTTTATCATGATAAAGAAAAATATCTACTTGACTTAAATTTAAAAGCACATCAGTTAATATTAAAATTCTTACAAATAGAAAATAGTGTCAATCTAAGCACAAATTACATTAGAGAAAGTGAATGCAAAGATCTTAGACAAGATCTCTTTAAGATAAATCAAGAAATCAAATACGACCAAGTTTTTTCTACAAAGAATGGCTTTGAAAAGGATCTTTCTATTATTGATCTTATATTTAATCTAGGTCCCGAATCTAATAATTATCTAAGTAAAATAGATAGCTCAAAGATATATTAATTCCAAACAATATAAGTTCTAAAAATAACAAACAAAAAACAAGGATTTTATATAGCAATTGGTGTTGCCGTTGGCACTTCAATTGGTGTTGCGACTGATAATTTACAGATTTGGCTTCCTTTAGGTATAATAATAGCTGCTTTAATTATTCTAACAAAGAAATTGAAAGAAAAATAGAGATCCTAAATTTCATAAAAAAAAACAGAAGTAATATTCTAATCTAATTACTATATTTGCTACCTTATAATACTAGAGGATAAAATGATAAATATTACTCTTCCAGATGGAAGTATAAAAAAAGTAGAAAGTGGCACTTCAGCAATGGATATTGCTATGGAAATTTCAGAAGGATTAGCACGAAATGTGTTATCAGCTACTATAAATGATGAGGTATGGGATGCAAATCGTCCTATTATAACTGACTCATCTCTAACTCTTCACACTTGGAATGATAAGCAAGGGAAAATGAGTTTTTGGCATTCTTCAGCCCATATTATGGCAGAAGCTTTGGAAGTTCTTTATCCTGGAGTTAAGCTAGGAATAGGCCCTGCAATAGATAATGGTTTCTATTATGATATAGATTTAGGAGATCGTGTTCTATCTTCAGATGAATTACCTAAAATTGAGCAAAAAATGAAGGAACTAGCTTCTCAAAAAATGACTTTCAATAGAAAAGATATTTCAAAAGAAGATGCTATTGCCTACTTTACTAAAAAAGGTGATGAATACAAATTAGAATTATTAGAAGGCCTTGAAGATGGAAGTATTACTTTCTATTCCCAAGGTAATTTTACCGATTTATGTAGAGGTCCTCATATACCATCTTCTGGAAAAATTAAAGCAATCAAATTATTAAATATTGCTGGAGCCTACTGGAAAGGAGATGAAAACCGGAAGCAACTAACACGTATTTATGGAGTTTCTTTTCCAAAGCAAAAGGAACTTACAGCACA
>TARA_B110000881_G_scaffold221602_1_pt1 | contig 12731 bp, 10 predicted proteins | sample TARA_B110000881 | Tara Oceans TARA_B110000881 (sample SAMEA4398150) | marine metagenome | biome: Polar Biome; feature: [MES] marine water layer (ENVO:01000295) within the mesopelagic zone...; material: water (ENVO:00002006), including particulate matter (ENVO:01000060) such...
AAATAATAACTAATTGTGATGTCATTGTGGCAGAAAAACCTATGTAGGTATAATTTTTGATTATATAGATCAGTGTATTAAAACAACAATTAAACGGAGTTTCAATTGGCAAAACAATCATTTCAAACCGAAGTAAGTCAACTATTACAATTACTTATTCATTCACTTTACTCACAAAAAGAAATATTTTTGAGAGAATTAATATCTAATTCATCAGATGCACTTGATAAACTCAAATATCTAACATTAACTCAAGATGAATTCAAATCACTGAAATTTGAACCTCGAGTCGATATTGAATTTGAAGAAGGTGAGAATCCAACACTCACAATCAAAGATAATGGTATTGGAATGAGTAAAAAAGATTTTAAAGATAACTTAGGTACAATAGCTCGATCAGGGACAAAAAGCTTTCTCTCAAAAATGTCTGGAGATGCCAAAAAGGATTCAAATTTAATTGGCCAATTTGGAGTCGGCTTTTATTCATCTTTTATGGTTGCTGATAAGGTTGAAGTTATTTCAAAAAAAGCTGGGCAAAAGCAAGGTAATAAGTGGACTAGTGATGGAAAATCTGGATATGAAATTGCACCACAGAAAACAGAAGAGACTGGTACTACAATTGTTTTACACCTTAACGATGAAGGTAAAGAATTTGCAAGCAGATGGAAGATTGAAAGCACCGTAAAGAAGTACTCGGACCATATTGATTTTCCAATATTCCTTTCTTATGAGGATACTGAATATGATGACGAAGGAAAAGAGAAAGGAAAAACTCCAAAGAATGAACAAATAAATGATGCAACTGCTTTTTGGAAAAGGCCAAAAAATGAATTAAAGAAAAAAGACTACAATGAATTTTACAAGTCATTGTCATATGACGCGGAAGATGCTTTAGATTGGGTCCATAGCTCTGCTGAAGGTATGCTAGAGTTTACAGTGCTTTTTTTCATACCCAAGAAAGCTCCAGCAGATATTTATAGAGCTGACTACCAACCAGGAGTCAAACTTTATGTAAATAGAGTTTTTATCACAGACGATGAAAAAGAACTTCTTCCTACATGGTTACGCTTTGTCAAAGGTGTTATTGACTCATCTGATTTACCTCTTAATGTTAGTAGAGAAATTCTTCAACAAAACAGGGTGATGGCAAAAATAAAATCAAACTCAGTCAAGAAAGTTTTAGATAAAATAAAGACTATAGCAAAAAATAAAGATAAGTATGAAGGATTTTATAATGAATTCGGAAGATTGCTAAAAGAAGGAGTCTATCAAGAATTTGAACATAAGGAAGCGTTAACCGAGCTTTTAAGGTTTAAATCAACAAAAGAAGAAGGCTTTGTTTCTCTTCAAGCATATGTAGATCGCATGGGTAGTGATCAAGAGTCTATTTACTATCTAACTGGGACTAATGAGCTGGCATTGAGGCAATCTCCACTTTTAGAAATGTACAAAGAAAAAGATATAGAAGTATTAATACTTGATGATGAAATTGATGAAATCATAATGCCTTCCGTACCGACTTTTAAAGAAAAGACTTTAAAGTCAGTAAATAGAAGTGGAGCTGCCGACGAATTAAATAAAGATGATAACAAAGATAAGAAGGATGAGCTCAAGCCCCTGATCAAAAAGGTGAAGTCTGTTCTGGGTAATAAAGTCAAAGACGTTAAGTCATCTAACAGACTTAGCGATTCACCTTCATGTATAGTCGCAGATGAAAATGATCCCACTGCTCAAATGCAAGAGATCATGCGAGCTACTGGCCAGGTTGGTATGCCAGAAATAAAACCTATTTTGGAAATAAATCCTGGACATAAAATTATTAAAAAACTCGTCGCAATGCGTAAAGGAAAAGCATTTGATGATGGGGTATTATTGATTTATGAGCAAGCCTTGTTGCAAGAAGGAGTCAAGTTAGAAGATCCAGCGGGTTTTGTTAAAAGATTAAATAGGTTGATGGAAAAATCTCTTTAATTATTTAATTCGCCGCAAATAGCTAAAGTTCCTGCGAAACTAGAAGAGTCATTGACCTTAAAACTTTTGCAGTTAGTTAAACCTGCATCTTTAAATATTTGTAACCACTCATTTTCATCTCTCAAAGTCATATGAACATTTAAATCATCTGACCAACTATAACTATCAGGATTACCGATATAGTGATCGAGTCCAATGGCTAGCATGCCCCCAAGCACTAGCCAGTTATCTACTATGTGCTTAGTTAATGTTTCTGGATATTTAAAATAATAAAAAACTTCCATACTAAATATAAACTCAGTTTTGTTTTTAGGAGACCAAGATAACAAATCTTCCAAATAGTATTCTCCATTTGGATCGATTGATTTTGCGTTTTGGATCATAGCTGCTGCTCCATCCACACCTAAAGCACTGCTACAATAAGGCATATTTCTCACTTTACGTACAACCCATCCATTCCCACAACCAGCATCAATAAAATTAAAATTAGACGTCTTTTGGCCGATAGTCTTATCCAGAATCTGATTTACAGCAGACCTATGTGCTTCTGCCATCCCCTTGTCTTTTCCATTTTTAGCCCATTTACTAAAAAGTTCTGTAGCTATGTTTTGCATTTTATCCTCAATCTTATAGTGTTAAAATAACACATGAATAAAAAGAAAGACATAGCTTTTGATTGGCTTAGAAGGTACACTGGAACAAATCCTGACGATTATGGTGATTGGATACTTTTAACTAATTTTCATAATTACGTAGAAAAGTTTTCAGAACGATTTGGTTGTAAAATAAATGGAATTGGAGGACCGATGACATCCTCAATTAATTCTGATGGACTTGGTATTATAAATTTTGGTATTGGCAGTGCAAACGCCGCTACTATTATGGATTTACTTTCTGCTATCAATCCAAAAGGGATTCTATTTCTAGGAAAATGTGGAGGATTAAAAAAGACAACAGATATTGGAAACTTCATTCTTCCAATTGCAGCAATCAGAGGAGAAGGAACAAGCGATGACTACTTCCCGAAAGAAGTACCAGCAATGCCTTCATTTAAACTTCATAAGTACGTCTCCGGAATATTAGTTGAAAGAGATATTGAATACAGAACAGGTGTTATTTATTCAACAAATCGAAGAGTCTGGGAACATGATAATAAGTTTAAAAAATATCTTAGGAAAATAAGAGTCATTGGAATTGATATGGAGACAGCAACGTTATTTATAACTGGTTTCTCAAATGAGATTAATAGAGGAGCTCTCCTACTGGTTAGTGATACTCCAATGATTCCAGAGGGAATAAAAACAGAAGAAAAAGATAGAGATGTGACTCAAAAATATGTTGATTTGCATATTGATATGGGCATTGAGGCTATGACGAAGATCGGTGATGAAGGCGAAAAAATTAAACACTTCAAATATTAATCCATTTTAGCTAGCGCAACAGCAATCGTTTTTACAACAACCACAACCACATCCGCCATTGCAACACTTACAAGCACTTGAGCAACAATCTTTCATTTTATACCTACCTATTTTTATTATTTATGATTACTTATTATTCTCTACTATTACAATTTTCTTCTATAAAGGCTGCTAAAGCTTCGCGAGTCTCCAAAACAAAGGCCATATCAATTTGATGAACAATCTGTACTGGAAACTGCAGGAGAGGCTCTTCTTCATAATTAGTGTTTTCTTCATAAAATCTTCTAATCAATCCCCAGGCAGATTCATCCTCTTCACTTAATACCACAATCGCAGACTCATCTGGTAATATGAATGTTATTGGATAAATATATTCATAACAATCCTCACCTTCTTCATCCTCCTCGTATTCTAACTCTCGACATTCTTCTTTTGCTCTAATCATCTCATCTTCGCTATTTATTGTGACAGCATCGCTTCCTTGTTCGGTCCTATAAACAATCTCAACCGGATATTGTAGTTCAGACTCTTGTTCTGACTCATTCTCATCATACCAGGATTTTAATTCAGTCCAGCTTTCTTCATCATCAGCAGCAACTTCTATTATTATACCGTCAGGCATTAAGTATAATGCTGGGTATACTAACTCAAAGCATTTACTATCTTTTTTCCAATGCTCGTAAACTTCGCCCCATATATCACGACAATCCCTCTTCGCTATCATCATCTCATCTTCACTATTAATTGTAACTATTCTTTGATCTTGAGTGCCTTCTTCTAAATCTGCTTCATCAATCTCATAAATAATGTCAACTGGATATTGTAAAGTATGTCTTTCATCCGAATTAATGTTTTCATCGTACCATGCTTTTATTTCTGCCCAACCACTTTCATCTGTATCGCTATAAACTTCAATTAGAATACCATCGGGCATTTGATAATTGACAGGGTATATAAGAGAAAAACACTTTTTCTTTTCTATCCAATTCCTATCTCTGCCATAGCATTCTTTGTAAATTTCTTTTAATCTTCCATCGTTATCAATGGTACTTAATTCACCCTCGCTATCAGTGATATTGATAGGATATACGATAGCAATGTCTTCATCAATTTCATAAGCTTCATAATATTCTTTTACAGATTCTTCATTTTCAAAAGTATAAGTATTACCACGAGGAGTAGTTACTGTTATTGGATACTCAATACTAAAACATACCCAATCTCTCTTATCGCCAAATTCATTCCTACTATATTCTTTATTACCATAATTCCAGAAGTTTTTTTCATTTTCAGAATAATCAAGTTTCTTACCTTCAATATTAAAATACACCTCTGTTCTTTTACCAAGTCGTCCAGGTTTACCTGCGATTGAGACTTCATATCCAAGCATAGATGCTTTCAATGATTGTAGGTGGTAATAATCTTTTAGATAATTGTCTTCCATTGACTCCTTAGCCGACGAAGGTAAACTTTCCATACCTATCTCCAACTTACTCTCTGCATCAATAATAGATTGGATTAGTTCAGCATCAGATAATCCTTTGGGCTCATCTTTAGCACATCCAATAAAAATAGTTAAAATGAAAAAAGAGTTTAATAACGTGACAAAATTTCTCATACAGAAACGTTCCTTTTTATTTGTAAGTCGAATAATTAAATAATACAGATTGTTTTAAAATCGATAATTATTAATAATGTAACCAGCATTAAACATTTGAGAAACAACATATATTTTTTAATTTAATCACTTGAATTTTAGGCATTTAGATAAGCTAAAGCCAATCAAAACCCGCCCTTAAATAATTAGGATATTTTCACTATATGTTTCACAATCTTTTTAGAAAAACTACATGCATTTTTTGTTTCTTACTCCTTACCCTAAAGGCCGATTCGACTGGAGTTCTAAAAGGAAAAATCATTGATATAGATAATCAATTACCTCTTCAAGGAGCTAATATTATAATTAAATCAACTTCAATAGGAACGGTTTCTGATAAAGATGGTTATTTCACAATAGAAAATATTCCTAACGGTAATTATATTATTGTAATTAGCTACATTGGCTATAAACCAGAATACAAACCTGACATTTGGATACGTCCTAATGCTTATGATTTTTTAAATGTTAAACTGGAACAAGCCATAATAGAAATTGATGATGTTGTGGTTGAAGAAAGCTTTTTTAAAAAATCATTATTAAATGAATTCCAATCTGTTTCATTTAACCGCGATGACATGCGAAGATCTCCAGGTTCCGGTCAGGAAATAACTAGAATAATTAATACACTACCAAGCGTTGCTAGTGTAGGCGAAAATAGACAAGATATGATGGTTCGTGGCGGCGGACCGACAGAGAATGGTTTTATTATAGATAATATTTATATTCCCAGCATTTCTCACTTTAAGCAAGCCGATGGTAGGTCAAACGGACCAGTTGGTATAATAAATACAGATATGGTAGAGAGCCTTGAATTCTATAGCAACGGATTTTCTTCGAAATATGGAAACAAACTATCTAGTTTTGGTGATATAAATTATAGGACAGGTAATAGAGAAAAAAGTGCAGGGTATGGACTTTTAGGCATGGGTGGACTTGGTTTTTTAATTGAAGGTCCAATAAATGAAAATTTTAGTTATATAAGTTCTTTTAGAATGAGCTACCTAGATATTATTGCAAATGCGATTAATGCCAGTGGAGGAATGCCATCATACAGTGACTTTCAATCAAAAATCGATTTTAGACCTGATGTATATAATACCTACTCTCTTCTACTTATATCTGGGAAAAGCCTTTATGAAAGGGATAAAGAAGGCGCATTAGAAGTAGGCGAAAGCGAGTACGGAAAACTAGACAACGACCAAATAACGATTGGCATCAACTACAAAAAAATCTGGAGCAAACGTTCATATTCCAATACTAGTTTTTCAAATTCAAATAACTACGCAACTGCAAATTTTTTGAATATTAGTTCAGATAGTTCAGTTTTTAAAAATATTGAAAAAATAGAAACACAAACATTTCGACAAGTAAATCATTTTAAAGTTTCAAATCAATCTAGCTTAGAATATGGTATTGATATGAAATGGGAAAATCAAAAATATGATTTTTTACGAAAATTAAGTGATAACAATATTATGGTAAATGAAATAAAATTTAATGAAACAGTATCAATAGCTAATTATGCAACATTCATCACATTAAAACAAAAATTGATGAGTCAGTTCGTTTCCTCCTTTGGATTTAGGATTGATAATAATAACTATGAGCAAAAAACCCTAGTATCGCCAAGAATCAACTTGGATTATGAGTTCATAAATGGAAAGACAAATTTGATTTTAAACATTGGAGAATATTACCAAAATCCTCCAGGTATTTACGTTGCAAATAATACATCAAAAAAACTTAAGAGCATTAATTCTAAGCAGGTCTCTCTTAGCCTAGAACATATGATTACACCTAGTACAAAATTTTTAATATCTGCTTACAAAAAGAATTACACTAATAGTCCTGCATTACCGAATTCAGAATTACATAATGATCCTACATTTTTATTCGACGAATTGAAAATGTACAATGGTATTGAATCAACAGGAAAAGCATACTCTGAAGGAATCGAACTTTTAATTCAGAAAAAAAGAGCAGAAAATTTTTATGGATTGATAGGGGGCTCTTTTTTTAATTCAACATTTACAGATTATAATAACATAGAAAGAAACAGAAATCATAACTATCGATATGTTTTTAATGCAGTTGGAGGATATAGGCCAGATAAAAACTGGGAAGTTTCTATTAGATGGTCTTATTTTGGTGGAAGACCATATACACAGATAAATTTACAATCATCGATTCAAAATGATGAACAAATTTTAAATGTAGATAATTTCAATAATCAAAAAACCCCAGATTATCATTCGCTTTTCATCCGTTATGAAAGAAGATACAATCTCCAAAGGTCTAACCTTATTTTATTTTTTGAAATTTGGAATACTTATAATAGAGAAAATATTGAATCATTCTTTTTTAGTAAAGAAAAGAAGTCCATTGAGAAGATAGTTTACTTTAGCACAATCCCCGTTGCAGGCTTTGGAATAGAGTTTTAGATAAGATAATATGAAAAATCATGATAATATAAATAATCCTGAGTTCTGGGAATCTAGGTATAATAGTAGAGAGACTGGATGGGATCTAGGCCAGGCAACACCAGTTTTTGAAGAAATTTCACAAAAAATTAAACCTGGTCGTATATGTATACTTGGCTGCGGTAATGGATATGATGCCATGTTATTTTCCAGGAAAGGGTTTGATGTAACTGCTGTTGATTTTGCCCCCACACCAATTAGAAACATAAAGAAGGCAGCGAAAAAGCAATCGTTAAATATTTCAACAGTTCAAGATGATATTTTCAATCTTTCATCTAAATATAAAAATAGTTTTGATTACATAGTGGAACAGACATGCTTTTGTGCTATTGACCCTTTAAAGAGATTACAATATAGTTGTCTAGCCTACGATATCTTAAAGACAGGAGGGCAGCTAATTGGGCTATGGATGCCTTTAGATAAAGACATAAAAGATGGCGGCCCACCATTTGGTGTCGAAGAAAAAGAAGTAAAACATCTATTTAGCAAAAACTGGATTATAAAAGAAGACAGGTTTCCATCTAAATCTATCGAACCTAGAAAAGGTCGAGAAAAATTAATTATATTTCAAAAAAGTTAAATAAAAAATAATTATAACATATCGGCAGCTTGCTGAGGTTTATTTTTTATAATTTTTTCAATTGACTCCATAATTTTATCATTCAATAAACTTTTACATTGGGCAGCTTTTAAATTTTCATCAAGTTGTTTTGTATTTGTGGCTCCAAGAATGACAGTGCTTACATTTTTGTTTTTTAAACACCATGCTATACTCAATTGAGCCATAGAAATATTAAGTTTTTCTGCAATTTTTGATAATTTTATTACTTTTTTAATATTTTCAGCACCCTCTTTAGACTCTAACCCGTCTCTCAAAAATTTGTAATCAGGTAAACTCATCCTAGAACCCTTTGGAATATTTTTATTATACTTACCAGTTAAGATACCAGATGCTAAAGGAGACCAAATTGTGGTACCTAAACCCTCTGTTGAGAAAAGGCCTAAGTATTCTTTTTCTAATTTCGAACGATGAAACATATTATATTGAGGTTGCTCCATTGAAGGTGGCGTCAATCCATATTGATGAGCGACAGAATAAGCTTCTCGAATCCTATCAGCAGACCACTCTGAGGTACCCCAATAAAGAATTTTACCCTGTTTAACAAGCACATCCATTGCTCGAACTGTTTCTTCAACTGGTGTATGAAAATCAGGCCTATGGCAAAAATACATATCTAGATAATCAACTCGCAAACGAATTAATGCTGCATCACAAGCATCTCGAATGTGTTTAGCGTTAAGACCTCTTTGCGTTACAGCTTGACCACCCCAGAATACCTTGCTTGAAATGATGTAAGTATCTCTTTGAAAGCCAAGATTGTGGATTACTTCTCCCATTATTTTTTCTGATTCTCCAGAAGCATAAACCTCAGCATTATCAAAAAAGTTAATACCTGAATCATAAGCATGCTTCATGGTCTTTTTTGCCTTGGTTTTATCAAGCTGAAAAGAGAAGGTTACCCAGGAGCCATATGATAATTCGCTTACCCTTAAACCAGATTTACCTAAATTTCTATACTCCATAATATTCTCCGTATTTTATTAAAGATTTTAGTTCAGTTCTAAATGTTTTTTGTACGAATTGATAGCTTATTTCTTGATCGAGCCCAATAATAAGTTCCAAACCCTGTAATAATCTCAAAGAAAGTAAATAAGACAAGGTTTACTGCTATTCCACTAGCAAAACCATAACTATGCAAACCTATGGAAAGAAGGTTGACACCGAACCAGGCCATGATAACGACGATGTTATTAAGTACCATGCCGAGCGCAAATTTATCAGGTTTCGCCAAACCACTAATTCTCATATGAACCATCATTAATTGCCATAAAACAATTAGAAGCGCCCCATTTTCTTTAGGATCCCATCCCCAAAATCTTCCCCAAGACTGATCTGCCCATATACCACCTAAGATGGTCCCAAAAAGGGTGAAAAAAAGTGCAATAAGAGTAACTCCAAACATATTATTATAAATACTTTTTAGTCGAGCAGTATCATTTGGTACTCGTATTTTTTCAATTAAATAAATGTGACCAATTAAACCAGCCATCAGAGATGTACCATAACCAAGAATAATTGTAGTAACATGAGTGGCAAGCCAAAAGTTAGAATTTAAGACAGCAACAAGCATTTCTAAGGTGTCTCCATCTGCAGCATAACCAAAAGCAACGTAATGAAGCAGAGAGCCACTAATTGAACCGATAAAAATACCTAGGCCATCTTTTCGTAGGTACTCAATAATCAAAGAGATAAGAACAATGACAAATCCAACAAAAATCACCGTTTCATACAAAGTTGAGATGGGTGGACGACTCATAATCACCATCCTTAAATAAATCCCAAAAGCGTGAAGGCAAAAACCGAGTATAATTGAACCAAATGCAATATTTCGCAAGATAACAGGTTTAAGCATCCAACTTAATCCCAATAAAATAAAGGCAAGTAAATAAAAAACTAAACTATTTGTAAACAAATCTGCTTTATTCAGCCAACGTTCTTTACTAAGTATTGAGAAATCTACTTTTTTTCCTATATGGGAAAGTAGTCCTGTCTTGTAAGACCTAAGAGCAGTATTCTGATTTTCAATATTATTTTCAAATCGAGCAAGAAGGTAAGCTTCAAGTGATTTTATGATTTTATCTTGATGGGGTTCGATCAATCTACCATCAAATAATTCCCACGGCGATAGCCATAAACCAGATGAATCATTTTTTGAAGGAGGAATAATTTTAAGTGCCTTTGCAAACTCGTCAGAACTAGTTTGCTGCAAATTATAAAGGAGCAATGCAATCTCCCTTTCAGAGAGTGACCACTCTGATTCAGGCTTAGTTATAATTCCCTGAGAAGTCTCAAACAATGATGCTCGGTGACTCATTACGTGGGCATAACTAATAAGCTGCCCGGGCTCAATATGTAAACTTGTCGCTAACGCAGGGTCATAAACTGAAAACAGAGGAAGCAAGCAACTAAGGCTAGAAACTATTTCTCTAAATTTCATTACATTTTGATATACTTCCACTAACTGAGTTTCAAATACATCTCTTTCTGCTTCTTTTTTTTCAAAAATCTCTCTAATCAGAGGTAGCTGCTTTTCAATGCCTGGAAATAATTCATTGTAACTGTATTTATGGAAGTTGTTTGTCCAAGCAAGGTCTAGAGCATTTACAACCTCAGGGTTTCTTAGATTAAACACTTTTTGATCCAGCCCTTTTTCAGGATGCGTAAATAGGTTTAAAAGCCAATCCATAGCAGATAGATTATCATGCTTTATTTTTCTCTTACCGTAAAAAGCTAATGATTGATTCCTAGCAAATGAATCGAGTGGTTTTATTCGTCCACCTTCTTGAATCGGAATATCACTAACAAGAAATTTCTCGGCCGATAAGGTGTTTGAAAACATAATTATGAAAGTAAGTACGCCTATTATCATCTTTGATAGAATATTCATGTTCAATTCTTTTTGAAAAGGTTTGGCATACTAACCAGCATGTGTAACAATAATCCAATCGACATTATAATACTCGATATGTATGGAAACAACCTTCCATAATTCTTAACTGCTGCTAGCACAGTCGCTTCCTCACCACTTGGATTCTCAATAAAAGAAGCTTGATAAAAGGTATAACCTTCGTGTCTTAACGGTTTATTCATTTCTATTAATATCGGTCTTGGAACATTATTCTCAATTAAATTTATTTTTGAACTATAGCTCTTAGCCACATCTGTTCCAGGATGCATAACCTTTTTAAAATCTTCTAACTCAATAGCAAAAGGAAGATATGTTTTTTTCTTTTGTAAGGACATTACATACTGTCTGCCATCAACTTTAATAGTAGCTGGAACCGATTGACCAAAAATAAGTCCATAAATACCATCCGTGTTCGAGAAACTACCAGAAATTTGATAAATAATTCCTGGACGGTTTTTCATATCATCTTTGTCTCTTTTTATTTTTTTCAACATGAAGTTTTTCAACATTCCTTTAAACTGAATCCCGGAAGCGCCAATCAATGGTTCCAAGGTTGCGTTATCCATGTAATCTAAAATTGTGATGTCAAAATCTAAGTTTTCATGCATCAAATTGTTTCCGTTTTTAAATAACGGCTGGCCAAAAATAAAATATTGATCGTAATTCACATCAGAGATATCGATAATTGCTAGTTCTGTGATATTATAATCATCTACAGTATTTGATTTTGAACCCTCCTCAATAACCATGCTTCCCTCTGAACTAAAAATAGCAGTCATACCAGCTCCGACCAAAAGCATAACACCCCCAAGATGAACAATTACCACACCAATTTTTTTCATTTTCCATAAATTCTGTTTAAACATCATAGATACTAGATTAACTAACATTAATGCCAATACAATTCTGCCGCCAGGAAAGGGTATTGGACCAATGAAAAAGAAATATGATGAAAAATATATTTGTTGAGATGCATATAACCCAATATCTCTTTGAGATACTGTACCGACAACAACTAAAATCATTAACCAGACTAAGCTATAAACAAATAATTTAGGGCTACTGAATAATTTAATTATTTTATTGATCATAGGTTTTAAGTCCCGATTGAAGAACAAAATTTTTCAAAAATAGACTCTAGTTCGATTAGACCTTGTTGGCTAGCAGTAAGTTTTATAAAGAATGTTTTTTCCCCGGTCGGAAGAACTGCAGCAAGGATAGCTTTTTCATTATTTGAATTGTTTACCATTCTAAATATTCTAAAAGCACCCATTTTACTTTCCCCAACCTCAGAGACATCAAGAATTTCATTTTCAGATATGGGATCTAGATTTATTTGTGCCCTCCACCTATTCACATTTGCTAAAAGCCCCCCACTAATACCACTCAAAGAAATAATTGAGAGGTCACCTACACCGCTTGAAAATGGAACATCAAAACTAGCTAATCTCATAGAATGGCCTTTTGATGGCACCCAGCCTTTCGGTAGATCCCAAGATAAGTTATTTATTGCTTCTGATCGACTATCTTCATTTATTAAAGACTTTTCTACACCAAAATCTTTTTTCGGAGTTCTATAATTTTGAATGTGCCTACCGTTATCGCAGCCTAAATAAAAAACAATTATAAATAAAAGACTAACTTTTTGAAAAATGATCATTTACACTTT
>TARA_B110000881_G_scaffold72851_1_pt1 | contig 12723 bp, 9 predicted proteins | sample TARA_B110000881 | Tara Oceans TARA_B110000881 (sample SAMEA4398150) | marine metagenome | biome: Polar Biome; feature: [MES] marine water layer (ENVO:01000295) within the mesopelagic zone...; material: water (ENVO:00002006), including particulate matter (ENVO:01000060) such as......
CGGTCACGACACCGATCACTGAGATGACCGGCCGAAAGCTCTCCCGACCCATCATTCTTGTTCCTATCCTCCGAGCCGGACTGGGAATTAGCGATTCCTTCCACCAACTCCTCCCGGAAGCCTCCGTCGCCCACTACGGCGTTGCTCGAAACGAAGAAACCCTTGAACCCGAGGTCTACTTCGAACGCTTCCCGGAGAATCTCGATCACGCTGAAGTGATCGTTCTGGATCCCATGCTGGCAACGGGAGGCAGTGCTGCCGCGGCCCTCTCTGTGCTGAAAGAACGTGGAGCAAAGCACCTCCATTTCGTCTGTCTCGTCGCCAGCCCCGAAGGCCTTGATCATCTCCGAAAAGATCACCCCGAAGTTCCGGTCACGAGTGCGGCCATTGACGAAGGTTTGAATGACAAAGGCTATATCGTCCCCGGACTTGGCGACGCCGGAGATCGTATCTTCGGCACCTTATAAGATGGCAACCCCATTAAGATGAGGTTAGCATCCCGTCGTGCGGATTCTATTCCTCATCCTGACCCTGGCCCTTGCATTCGTCTCCTCACCGGAAGGACGGGCAATGACTTGGCAACAGGCCCAACAATCTTCCGACTATCTTTCGGCAAAGAAGTCGATCTCCGAACATCTCCCAGATCTGGCCATTCCCAGAGTTAAACAACTCATCTCCCAACCCGATCTCGATCAGACAGCAAAGGCCTCCTTGCTCACCCTTTTAGGAGAGGCTCAGGTCAGAGCCGGACTTGATCTCCCAGAACCCGAAAGAACCCTCCTTCTCTCGGAGGCCTTGAAAACCTTGGATGACAGCTCACTCCGGGAATTTAGTCCGTCCCACCTTTGGAGGAGCTACGCCTTGAGTAATCTTGGCCGCATTGGTGATGCCATCCGTGAATTGGAGCGGATTGACCGGCGCTCCATGATCCCCAATGCCAACCTCCAAATGGCCTCACTGATGATCACGATTGGTGATACCGGAGGGGCGACAATCAAATTGAAAACTCTTGAGAAATCAACCGATTCGAAGGTCATCAAGGAAACCCGTCTCCACCTCATCACGATTGCCCTCATCGAAGATCGAGTAGACGATGCCTCTGGTATCCTTAGCGAAATCAAAGCAGAAAATCCGATTGAAGCAGGCTTGTTCGCCTACCTCACCGGCCGCATCCAATTGGCCCGCGGGGAACGCCTAGCTGCCATCGGAACCTTTCAAGGACTCATTGCCGGCACTTCGCCTGAGACTAAACTCACCTCGTCACTCTTCCACGAATGCACCCTCGCTCTGGCGGACAGCCTTGCTCTCGAAGGAAACGAAGAGGCCGCCGTGGCCGCCCTTTTGGACACCTTAGAAAAATACCCTGGGTCACCCCGCATCAACGGTATTTTCGAAAGGCTCAAGTCATGGTCAGGAAAAGTTCAAACCACACCCCTCCTAGAGAAACTCTCCTCTTGGATTCCCCCAAACTTTCCGGATATTGCCTCCCTTGGCTTGCCTGAAAGTGACTCTGATGGAAGCATCTCTGCCACCACCACCATCGAGCAACTTCCTCTCCGGTCGCTCTACGCCTTAGAGTTTAGCGCCACCACCAACTTGAAGTCAGAGGACCCCGTGGTCAGGCAAAAAGGATCGTTTCAAATTTCGCATCTCCAATTAGCTGCCAAAGCGGATTCCAAACTCATCAGCCGTTCCCTCGTAGAACTCGGCTTGGTCCGAATGTCCGAGAAAAACTACCCCCAGGCTCTAGCCATCTTTGGATTGTTGGATGACAGCTCTGGTTCGACTCTGATGAAAGCTTACGCCAAAGCTCTTGCCGGGAAGGCTGCCTTTGCCATCGAAAAACCAGAAGAAGCCAGCCAGTCATTTTGGGAAGCCGGAGAATTGGCCTCGAAAATTCGCGGAGCCGATGATCGGATCCATGCCAGTAATCTCCGGGCTACTGCCGCTCTCAATGCCGGGATCACCCTTCTTGCAACAACCCGTTCAAAAGAACTCGATCAGGTCACCAAAAATCTCGAAAGCCCGGAAGCACGCTCCTTCTTAATTTTAGAGCGTGGACTTTTCCTCTCCACCAAAGGCGACCCCGCGGCCCGCGACTTTCTCGTGAGCTTTCTCGCCAACTTCCCTGCCAGTCCTCGCAAAAACGAAGCGGCCCTAGCCTTGGCCGAGAGCGCAATCTTATCCACTCCGAAAGATCCCGAACTGGCCCGAACTCACATTACCGCTTTAAAATTTGATCTCGAAACACAGCCGACCCTGGAAGCCCGCCGCATTCTCGTCCTTCTTGCTCTCAATCTCGGTCTGGAGCAAGCCAATGATCTCCTTACCAAGGCTCCCGATCATCCATTCGCTTCACGCATTCTCTTCCAGCTTGGCCAGACTTACCGCCATCCCGGCGTCAACCTCATCGGCAAAGCCAACGTCTCTTTTGAACGCCTGCTGAAGGACTACCCGGATAGCCAATTTGCGGAAGCCTCCCGCTACTTCAGCGCACTCACAGCGATGTCCTTCACGACCGAATCAGGTGAGCAAACCGCAATTTCACGTTTTCGAGAATTAATTGAGAACAAAGGAGTTCTTGCAAACGAAGCAGCCATTGCACTCGCCAGCCTCCTCACCGAACGCGATCAACAAGAGGCCGCACTGGCTGAAATTGAGACTCGTCTAAAAACTCCCAAACTGACTAACAGCGACCGCCGACGCCTTCTCATCATCGGCGCGGATGCCTCGGGACAACTGGAAAAATACGAGCAAGCCCTCGTCTTCTACGATCAACTTCTCAAAATCAAAAACCTCCCAATTTCCACCAGAAATCGTGCCAGTTTTCAACGAGGCCAAATCTTGGACACTAGGTTGGGGCAGAAGACCGAAGCGCTTGAAGCCTATCTTGAAGTCGTCTACCGGGACTTCGATGCGGAAAAGACAACCAATATGGAGTGGAAGTGGTTCGATAAATGCGGTCTTGAAGGAGCCTTGGCTCTTCTCGAAAGGGAGAAACGCTGGCGAGCGGCCATCAGTCTTGCGGAAAAATTAGGCCGAAGCGGTAGTCCCCGAGCCAAGGATGCAAAGGAAATCGCAGAGCGTATCGGACTAGAGCAGTTCATTTATCGCGGACGTTGAGCAAAAAACGTTTTTTTCCTTTAGTTCATAAGTCTTAACAGGTATTCCACGCGAGCTAGCCTCTTCCTTTCGAACGACCATGTCGCAAACAGCTCCCCTAACGTCCGAGGACTCTGCGTCCGATCTTCGTAACGCCGTCATCCGCCTCGCCGGAAACTCCCAGGATGGGATCCAATCTATTGGAGCTTTCCTCGGTCAACTTGCCGGAACCACTGCACAGGAGGTGATGACCTACATGACCATTCCCAGCACAATCTCGGGTGGTCCCTCCATTTTTCAGGTTCACCTAGGATCAGGAGAAGTTCTCCATCCGGGAGATCAGGCCGACACCCTCGTTACCTTTTACCAGCACTCTTACGACGGTCACCTCAAGACTTTGAAGGATGGCGGCATTTGCTTCTACGATAGTGACGAGGTCGAGGAACTCAAGGACGAGCGTGGCATTATCCACATTGGCGTCCCTTTCACCTCTGCCACCATCGAAGCAATTGGCGGCAGTGCCAAATCACGAGGCAAGAACATCTTCGTCCTCGGCCTTCTCTGTGCCGTTTACCAACTCGACCGCGAAAAGCTCACCAAGATCATTTCCCGAAAATTTGGCGGAAAGTCGGAAGATATCCTCCGCAACGCCATGCTCGCCTTCGACGCCGGATACGCCTGGCCTGTCCATGACATCGAGCACATGCCCATGGCTCCGGGCGAAAACGAAGGCGAAAACAGAATCTCCACGGATGGCAACACCATGATTGCCCTCGGCCTCATCGCCGGTGGCGTTCGCTTCGGTGCCGGCTACCCCATCACTCCATGGACGACGATCATGGAATTCCTTCGATCCGAACTGCCAAAATATGATGGCATGTTCATTCAGTGTGAAGACGAACTTGCAGCCGTTTCTCTCGCACTCGGCGCGGCCTATTCCGGCCACTTGGCAATTACCGGATCATCAGGCCCTGGCCTTGCACTCAAGGCCGAAGCCTTAGGCTATGCCAGCATGGCCGAGCTTCCAATCGTGGTTGTTAATATTCAGCGTGGTGGGCCTTCCACCGGTCTTCCGACATCTGTCGAACAATCCGATCTCATGCAGGCCATTTACGGATCCCACGGAGATGCCCCTCGCATCGTCCTTGCACCAAAAAACGTGGAAGACTGTTTCTACACCGCCTTGGAAGCCTGCCGCCTCGCCAGGGCCTATTCGACACCCGTTTTCATTCTTTCCGATCAGGCCATTGCGACCCGTCTCGAAGCATTTGAAGAGCCTGACCTCGAAAAGCACTGGCAGGAACCTGAACTCGATCTCTCGGAGCGCGGAGCCGACTTCAAGCCCTACCCGCTTGAGAAAATCACCCGCCATGCCCCTCCCGGATCGCGTTCTTCCGAAGGGAAGTATCCTGTTGTGACCGGTCTTGAGCACGATGAATGGGGCCACCCATCCGGCAATCCCAACAATCACCAGAAGATGACCGAGAAGCGGCGTAACAAACTTGTTAGGCTTGCTGAATCGCTTCCAACACCAAAAGTCCATGGAGCCGAAGACGGCTCCCTTCTCCTCATCGGCTGGGGATCAACTTATGGACCGATCAAAGAAGCCACCGATCGCCTCACCGCAAACGGCCTCGCCGTCGGCTCCATCAACATCCGCCACGTCCACCCCCTTCCCAATGGCCTCGGTGAGCTCTTCGCCAAATATGACCACGTTCTTGTCCCTGAGATGAATGACTCCGGAATGTATGGCTACGGTCAACTCGCCACTCTTTTGCGTGCCAAAACCTGTAATCCTCAGATTACATCCTTAAACAAAGTTCAGGGCATTAGTTTCCGCGTTCTGGAGATTACCAACGCCGCCGAAGCCCTCATTGTTGGGAAGTAATTATTCAGAATTCATTTTCACTACCGACTCATCATGTCCGACACTACCTCCGCCGCCCCCGCTGAAAAACTGACTAAAAAGCAACTCAAAGCCGACCACCCAACCTGGTGTCCGGCTTGCGGAGATTTCGCAGTTCTCGCGTCCTTCTTCAACGTCATCCAAAAGCTCGGCATTCCCCACGAAAAAATTTGTGTCGTTGCCGGTATCGGTTGCTCGTCGCGCTTCCCATACTTCGTGAATGCCCACGGCATCCACTTCATTCACGGTCGTGCCCTTCCTCTTGCAACCGGCATCTCCCTCTCTCGTCCTGACCTCCACGTTTTCGTGTTTGGTGGTGACGGCGACGGATTCTCCATCGGGGGCAACCACCTCAACCACGCCGCCCGGAAGAACGTCAATCTTTCCTACGTCGTCATGGACAATTTCGTCTACGGCCTCACCAAAAACCAAACCTCTCCAACCACTCCCATTGGACGTAAGTCCAAGACCGATCCCCGGGGAGCCATTGATCGCCCGATCAATCCCATGGCACAGCTTGTCGCCAGCGGAGCGACCTTCATCGCCCGCACCCACGCGGCACAGGTGAAGCACATGAACGAAATGTTCGAGCGTGCCATTCTTCACCCCGGTTTCTCGGTTGTGGAAACTCTTTCCGAGTGCACCATGTTCTTCCCCGGCGCATTCGACGATGGAAACCCACGGAAAGGTGGTGCCTTTGATCTCGTCGACGAAGAAGCCCAGGATCTCGAATCCATCGCAGCAGCCATGGAGCTCAGTCAAGATCTCAGCCCAGGTAAGTTTGGTGTTTACTACGAGACCAAGCGCCCCACCAAAAATGAGCTCGAGCGCGAATGGCTCACCGATGCCCAAAGCAAGATTGGAGATCTCTCGCAACGAGACCTTCTTCGTCAGCGCTTCGCCTCCATGCGATAAGAAACATTCATCCCCATAAAAAAGGCGTCATGGAGAAATCCATAACGCCTTTTTTGATGCTTGGAAGAAGCATGAAACCTACTGAATCTCCATGCCACTCTTGGCATAGACCCAGCGCTCGATTTTACCGTCCTTGATCAGAGCCTTGGCTTGAACCGGACGAACACCGAAAATGGTGGCCGCTTCATAGGCGGCAAGCCCGGTCTGATAGTCACTACCATCGATCGTCTCGTCCCCACTGGCCTTCCAGCCTTTCACTTGTTCAGTCTTAAATTCCTTAACCGCGCCACCGTCGATGCTCTTTTTCATCAACTCGATAATTTGCTCCTCGGTGAGCTTGACTTCTCCCACGGGGGCTGGAGGAGGAGTCGGCGTCGGCTCGGGCTCAACGGCGGGAGTTGGGGGAGGGGTGGGATCAACCACCGCAACTGGCTCTGGTCCGGGAGCAGGGGCCGGGGTGGGAGTTGGCACTGGGGTCGAAACAGGAACGGGAGGAGTTCCAGCCATTGAACCACCTCCATCAGCGACAGCCTTCTCAAACTTCCGGGCAGCTAGGACCGTGTAGATATCGGTATTTTGGGGAGCGATCTCTCCTTTGCCGTTGCCTTTAATAGACTCAATAATGAGGACGTTGTCTTTGCGGTTGAGAAGCTTAACGGTATCTCCTTTCCCCAAACGAACCTCTCCGTCATTATCGATCGTAGGTATCGTAACTGGCTTTTCAATCTTGATCGTTAGAGGGAGATCGGCATCCCGATATTCGGCAAGATCGATTTTATAGGTAGCGCCTTTGTATTCAACCTTAGCCAAGAGACTGCTTTCATCCTTTTTCTCCTTCACCAGCATATCAGTGATCGTCGGTCCGAGAACGTAACCGAGGAAATAAAGGACAAAAACTACTGTTGCGAACTTGGTGTATTTCATGGGCAGGCGAAAGTGATTGCGTGAGATTAGATGAAGTGAAAGCGCTTGTCACGCCGTCAAAGTCGGCATTTGACCTTTTCTTCAGGAAGGGAAAGTCTCCCCGCATGGCAGAGACCCGTTTGTTCCTCCTCGATGGCATGGCCCTCGTCTACCGCGCCCACTTTGCCTTTATCCGCAATCCCATCACGAATTCCCAGGGAGTGAACACCTCGGCAATCTACGGATTCACCAATACTCTGCTCACAATCATTGAAAAGGAGGCTCCAACTCACCTCGCAGTCGCCTTCGACACCTCGGCTCCCACCTCGCGCCACAAGACTTACCCCGCATACAAGGCCCAGCGCGAAGCAATGCCCGAAGAACTGGCCTCCGCCATCCCCGAGGTCAAAAAACTCTGCAAGGCCTTTCGTATCCCAGTCCTTGAGCTCGATGGTTTCGAAGCCGACGACATCATTGGAACCGTCGCCCGCAGAGCCGAAGAAACAGGAGAAATTAACACCTTCATGGTCACTCCGGACAAGGACTTCGCCCAGCTCGTCGCCCCTCGCACCACCATGTGGAAACCCGGCCGTCAGGGGTCCGATCACGAAGTCCTCGACCTCCCGGCCATCCTGAAAAACTGGCAAATCGAATCACCCAAGCAAGTCATCGACATTCTCGGTCTTTGGGGCGATGCCTCGGATAACATTCCCGGCGTTCCGGGCATTGGAGAAAAAACGGCCAAAAAACTCGTCGGCCTTTATGGCTCTGTCGAAGGGCTCATCGACAACATCGACAAACTGAAAGGCAAGCAGAAGGAAAACGTCACCAATTTCGCCGATCAAGCCCTCCTCTCCAAAGAACTCGCCACCATCATCCTCGATGTCCCGATCAAGGAAACCTTCGACGACTTTAAGTTGGAGGAACCCGACGAAGAAACCTTGAAGGGACTTTTTGAGATCTGGGAATTCCGAACCCTCACCAAACGACTCTTTGGAGCAACCGAAACCGAGGAGTCTGCTCCACCAGTGTTCGAAAGCCTCAAGACTCTCAAAGACGTCCCGCACGACTACCACCTTGTCGAGTCGAGCAAGGACCTTGACCAGCTCATCGCCAGACTCATTGAGGCTGAAATTTTCTGCTTCGACGTTGAAACCAACTCGCTCAATCGCTTCCAAGCCAAACTCCTTGGTATCGCATTCTCGATCAAGACAAACGAGGCCTACTACCTCCCGGCGAACGATTGGCCCGCTCTCCGGAAAAAGCTTCTCCCGGTCTTTGAATCGAACGGCCTGAAAATCGGCCATAACCTCAAATTCGATCTCGCCATCATGCTCACGCACGACGTCGAAATCGCCGGTCCCTTCTTCGACACCATGCTCGCACACACCCTCGTCGCGCCCGATCAAAAGCACAGCATGGATTCCCTTTCCGAAAACCTTCTCGGCTACTCCCCTGTCAAACTCGTCGAACTCTTCTCAGATCAACAAAGCGAAGAAGACGACCTTTTCGCCGCGGCCGCTAAAAAGAAGGCCTCAAAAGGAGAACTTGACCCATCCGAGCTCGCGGTCGAAACACTCGCTGAATACGCTGCTGAGGACGCTGACGTCACCCTTCAGCTCTACGAGAAGCTCCTTCCGGAGCTCAAGGAGCTCGGTCTTCTTCATGTCATGAATGACATCGAAGCCCCCCTTCTTCCCGTGCTTGTTGCGATGGAATCCGAGGGGATCACCATAGATCAAACCGTTCTCGATGACGTTGGCAAAGTCCTCGGGGGGAAAATTGAAATCCTAAGCGCCGACATCGAGAAAGACGCCGGCCGGCTCATTAACTTAAATTCGCCCAAGCAACTCGGCGAGCTTCTCTTTGGCGAAATGAAACTCGTTGAGAAGCCCAAGAAAACCAAAACGGGCCAATTTAAGACTGACGAACAAACCCTCGCCAGACTCGCCCCTAAACACCCCATCGTCGCCAATATCCTGAGTTATCGCGAAGCCAGCAAACTCAAATCCACCTACGTCGACGCTCTCCCCCATCATCGCTCTGAGCATACCGGCCGCGTTCACACCCATCTCCACCAGCTGGTCACCTCAACCGGTCGTCTTGCCTCAAGTGATCCCAACCTTCAGAACATTCCCGTCCGTTCCGAAATGGGTCGGGAACTCCGCCGCGCCTTTGTCCCTCGCGGCCCCGAATTCACCCTGATGGCCGCCGACTATTCCCAGGTGGAGCTCCGCGTTATGGCTTCGCTTTCCGGAGACCCCGCCATGATTGGAGCCTTCCAACAGGACCTCGATATTCACACCGCCACCGCCGCTCGTGTTTTTGGAGTTGAAACAGATGATGTGCTTCCCGAAATGCGCCGCACTGCCAAAATGGTGAACTTTGGCATCATTTATGGAATCTCCGCCTTCGGTCTTTCCCAGCGCCTTGGCATTCCCCGTGGAGAGGCTTCCGAAATCATCAAAACCTACTTCGAACAATATCCTGCCATCGAGGAGTTCATGGAAAACACCATCGAAAGCGTTCGCGAAAATGGCTACGCGCAAACCATCGCTGGCCGCCGACGCTACTTTAAAGATATTAAATCCGGCAATGCCACCATCCGCTCCAATGCCGAGCGAGCCGCGATCAACAGTCCCATTCAGGGAAGCGCGGCCGATATGATCAAACTCGCCATGGTGCGCATTCACGGGATCATGCAGGGCCGAAGATCAAAAATGATCCTGCAGGTTCACGACGAACTCCTTTTCGATCTCCATCAGGATGAGTGCGAGGAATTACCTCCTCTCATTGTCGAAGCGATGGAAACAGCCATTGCCCTTCCACACGAAGTCCCCGTCAGAATTGATACCGGAATCGGCGACAACTGGTTGCAAGCCCACTAGTCTTGCCTACACTCCCCGCAGCTATGAAATCATTCTTCAAAATCGCCCTCGTCGGTATTCTTGCCACACCCGGATTCGCTCAGGAAGCAACCAAGCCCGAAGTGACCGAGAAAAAGCCCCCCGCCAAAGAGTCCAAGGAAGTCACCGTGGTCATGTCCACCTCCATGGGAGACATTCACATCGAACTCGACTCGAAAAACGCGCCCAAAACCGTTGAGAACTTCCTGAAGTATACCGACGATAAGTTCTACGACGGCACCATTTTTCACCGCGTCATCGACGGTTTCATGATCCAAGGTGGCGGATTCTCTCCCAATGCAGATCGCTCTTTCAAGAAGAAGAAAACCAATCCTCCGGTAAAAAACGAAAGCGCCAAGACTCCCGACAACAAGCGTGGCACCATCGCGATGGCGCGCACGTCCAATCCGGATAGTGCCACCTCTCAATTCTTCATTAACGTCGTCGACAATGCCGGCTTGAACTACCCACTCAATGGCGGCGGCTATGCCACCTTTGGAAAAGTCACTCAAGGCATGGATGTCGTGGACAAAATCAAAACGGTCGAAACCGGAGTCAGAAACGGTGTGCAAAACGTGCCCAAGAAGAACGTCACCATTAAGTCGGTGAAACGAGCCAAATAACCTCTTCAGATTCTTGCTATGAAGTCCCTCGCCCTCTTTTTCGCCGCCCTCTTTCTCATCTCCTGCAACGGAGATCCGGAGAAGAGTCAAACATCAGACGAGAAAAAAACCGCTGATCCGACCGGTCCGGAGGTGATCATTGAAACCAGCATGGGCACCATTCGAGCCCGGCTGCATGAAGACACCGCCCCAATTACTGTCCAAAACTATCTTAGTTATGTGGATAAGGGATTCTATGACAACACCATCTTCCATCGGGTGATGTCAAATTTCATGATTCAAGGCGGAGGCTTTGAAATGCAGAATGGCGTTGCTAGAGAAAAAACCTCTGGGAAGGGCATCAAAAATGAGAGCCCCAATTCCAAAAGCAATGTCCGAGGAACCCTCGCCATGGCCCGCACTGGAGATCCCGACAGCGCAACGGCCCAATTCTTTATCAATGTCTCCAACAACGATGGAACCGGCCCGGTAACCAATCTCAACTATCCACACAGCAACGGCCACGGCTACGCCGTATTCGGGGAGGTTATTGAAGGGATGGATGTCGTCGATAAAATCAAAGAAGTCTCGGTCACCACGATCTTTATGAATTCCCAGGGACTGTCGGGACGGGTTTCCACCGGTTCTCATGAAAACGTGCCCGTAGATCCCGTCTTGATTCAATCCATCCGACGCGCCGATTAATCATTCCCCAACTTCTTCATGCTCTGGCTTCTCATCCCTCTCGGCTTCCTCCTGGGGTCCATTCCCTTCGGTCTCCTTCTCGGAAAGCTCAAAGGGGTGGACATTCGCGACCATGGCTCCGGGAACATCGGAGCGACCAATGTCTTCCGAACTCTTGGAAAAAAGTCAGGCATCACATGCTTGCTCCTCGATTTCTTTAAGGGGCTCATCCCCGTTCTCATCGCAGAGCATTACGTGCCTGCAGGAACAATGGGCCAAAGCATCGAAGTCGGAACCGCGCTCGCTGCCATTTTGGGCCACAATTATTCTCCGTGGATTGGCTTCAAAGGCGGAAAAGGAATTGCGACAAGTGCCGGGGCCTTGGCGGGTCTCATTCCTCCGGTCGCCTTCATTCTTCTGATTCTCATCTTCGTCGTATTCACTTTCTCAACAAAGTATGTCTCGGTTGGGAGTATTGCCACCGCCGTCGCTCTCCCCATCCTCATGCTCTGGGGTTCCTACCACCACGGCAAGATCTCAGACGGAACATGGAACCTACCCTTGTTTATCTTTTCTCTCATCGCGGGCTTCCTCGCCGTGTGGAAGCACCGCGCCAATATTACCCGACTTCGTGCCGGAACCGAAAACCGCATCGGACAAACGAAACAGGAGGCCTCCTCATGAAGTTCGTATATCCTGTCGTCATTGGCTGCGGCTCCTGGGGAACCGCACTCGCCGTTTTCCTCGCCCGCAAATGCCCCCAGGTCCACCTCGTTGGGCGTAATGAACATACCGTTGCCACCATCAACGAAACTCACTGCAACCCACGCTATCTCCCCAAATCCCTCCTTCCTGAAAATCTCATCGCCACGACCGATACAGGTATCGTTCAAAAAGCAGACCTCGTCCTCTTCGTCGTCCCAACTTCCGCCACCCGGGCCACCGCCGAAATGCTCGCTGGCCTCGGTGTTTCTAAAGATGCCGTTCTCCTCTCCTGCGCCAAGGGAATCGAACTCGAGACCGGGAAACGGATGTCCCAGATTATCGGTGACAGCTTTCCCAGCAACCGCATCGCCGTTCTTTCTGGTCCCAATCACGCCGAAGAGATTGCCGAAGGCCTTCCTGCGGCAGCCACCATCGGTTGCCATGACCAGGAAGTTGGAGAAGGCTTGCAGGATGTTTTTGCCAACGAACGATTTCGTTCCTACACCAACCACGACATCGCAGGGATCGAATTCGGCGGAGCGATTAAAAACGTCTTTGCCATCGCCTCCGGGGTCGCCATGGGTTTGAAACTCGGGGACAATGCTATCTCTGCCCTCGTCACCCGCGCTCTTGCGGAAATGACCCGCCTGGGAACCGATCTGGGAGGAAAAACTGAAACCTTCGCTGGCCTCTCCGGACTTGGCGACCTCATCGCCACGTGCTTCTCGGTTCACTCCCGAAACCACAAAGTCGGCCTCGCACTCGGTCAGGGTAAGAAGCTCGAGAAAGCCGTCGCTGAACTCGGCATGGTTGCCGAAGGAGTCCCCAACACCCGCTCGATCTACGAGGCCGCGCGCCGGGTCAATGCCCGCACGCCCATTCTCGATGTCGTCTACGCCATGCTTTACCAGGACGTCCCTCCGGCCGAGGCTCTTGATCGCCTTTTTAGGCAAACGCCAAGGAAGGAAGTTGAATAGGAATCACACCTGCCCCATCAACA
>TARA_B110000881_G_scaffold47416_1_pt1 | contig 12602 bp, 9 predicted proteins | sample TARA_B110000881 | Tara Oceans TARA_B110000881 (sample SAMEA4398150) | marine metagenome | biome: Polar Biome; feature: [MES] marine water layer (ENVO:01000295) within the mesopelagic zone...; material: water (ENVO:00002006), including particulate matter (ENVO:01000060) such as......
CCAGAAATAACCATTTTAACAGCATCTTCAACTTTCATATCCATATAAACTAAATCTTTTTGGGGAATAAATAATAAAAATCCACTTGTAGGATTAGGAGTTGTCGGAACAAAAATATTAATTACTTTATCCTTAGTAAGACTTTGCACCTCTCCTTTTGTTTCACCAGTAACAAACCCTATTACCCAAATTCCTTTTCTTGGGTATTCAACTAGAACAACTTCTCTAAAACTATCAGAGTTTGTTGACATAACAGTTTCCATTATTTGTTTAATGGCGCCATAAATACTCCTTACAACAGGCATTTTATTAAGAATTCGTTCCCCTGCCTTTAGAAGTGTTCTTCCAATAAACCCTGGCGTTATTGCACCGATAAAAGTTATAGTTATTATACTAATAATTAAACCTATTCCAGGAATTTGGTGAGGTAGTTTTGTTGTAAAATCCAAACTTTCAGGTAACATTCCAGCAACTTGCGTATCTACAAATGTAACAATTAACCAAGTTACATATGCAGTTATTAATATTGGTGAAGTCACTAATATTCCAGCTAGAAAATATCTTCGAAATCTAGCAAACAACCCAATTCTATCTGTTGAGACATCATTATTCATAAAATAATCCTAAAAATTCTGAAAAAACTAAAATATCATGTATAAATACTAAATATCTTATTATCATAAAAAAGAACAATAAATGAAAAAAATATCTAATAAAAACAATAAAGAATTAAATAACTTAAAATCTATTAATAAAATTAGAAAAATAATTAAAATTTTAAGAGACCCAGAAGATGGTTGTCCTTGGGATATAAAGCAAAACTTTAATAGTTTAGCACCTTATACTATTGAAGAAGCATATGAACTAGTTGATGCAATTGAACAAAATGATATTAAAAGTATTAAATCAGAATTAGGAGATTTACTGTTACAAATTATTTTAATTTCTCAAATAGCGAGTGATAATAATTATTTTAATTTTGATGATGTTGCGGAAGATATTTCTGAAAAAATGATGAGACGTCATCCACAAATTTTTGATTACAATTATAATTTAAATGACTTTCCTCAAGAGAGTTGGGAAAGAATAAAAAATATTGAAAAATCTAAAAAAGCCAATAAAAATAATCATCTTCTTGATACGATTGAAAAAAATATTCCTGCAATGCTAAGATCAATTAAAATTCAAAAAAAAGCATCGTCAATGAAATTTGATTGGAAAGATTTAAATGATGTTATTAATAAAGTTGATGAAGAGTTGAACGAATTAAAAGAGGCTATAGATAATAAAAATAAATTCCATATTGAAGAAGAATTAGGTGATTTATTATTTACTATAGTAAACTTATCTAGACATTTAAAACTAGATCCCGAACAAACGTTAAGAAAGTCTAATAATAAATTTATATTAAGGTTTAATATAATGGAAAACATACTTGATGAAAAAAAAATAGAATGGCATGATTTAAAAAAGTCTGATTTATTAAATTTATGGAATAAAGCAAAAGATCAATTAAAAAGAGGTTAAAATGGTTTCTAAATTACCAAAGACTATATTTATTACTGGAGCTACATCTGGCTTTGGAAAAGCTACGGCTAAATTATTCAATGAACATGGCTGGCAAACAATAATAACTGGCAGAAGAGGTGATCGATTAGAGGAATTAGCTAAAGAATTAGGTGAAAGTTCTTTGCCATTATCGTTTGATGTAAGTGATAGGAGATCTGTTAAATCAGCAATTGATAATCTGCCTCCTAATTTTAATAATATATCAGTTTTGTGTAATAATGCAGGATTAGCGCTAGGACTTGAAGGTGCTGACAATGCCGACCTTGATGACTGGGATCAAATGATTGACACAAATATAAAGGGACTTGTTTACACAACACGAAATATCCTTCCATTAATGATTGGTAAAGGAGAAGGACATGTAATAAATATTGGTTCTGTTGCAGGATCATATCCTTATCCCGGTGGAAATGTTTATGGAGGTACAAAAGCATTTGTAAGTCAATTTTCTTTAAATTTAAGAGCTGATCTTGTTGAAAAAGGGATTAATGTTACTTCTGTAGAACCAGGATTAGCTGAAACTGAATTTTCATTGGTAAGATTTAAAGGAAATACAGACAAGGCTTCAGAAGTATATAAAAATACAAGGTTTATAAAACCAGAGGATATAGCTGAAACGATTTACTGGGTAGCAACTAGACCTAAAAACATAAATATTAATAGGATTGAAATTATGGCAGGTGATCAGGCATTTAATCCATTTAATGTTATAAAGAAATAATTTTTTAAATTAATCTATAAGGATCATTTTCAGGCATTGCTAAATTTCTTACTTTTTCCCATATCTCAATATTAGACGCAGCTAGAATAGGCCCAGAGCTGCCTATATTAAACATTTCTCTGTCTCTAGCCATCAAAACCAAGCCTCCTGATTCTTCAACTATTAAGTTGACAGGAGAATGATCCCAAGGGGTAACCCTACCGTGGAAAATAAATTGAAATTTATTTAATGCTAACATAATAGCTTCTATACCAGCACTTCCTATGAAAATTCTATTAGTATTACTTTTTAAATTATTCATAATTCTATTTCTATGTAACTCAGGAATACCCTTGGTTCCACCAGAACCTATAATATTTACATTAATTAATTTAGGAATAAAAATTTGAGTTTTTTGTTCAGTATTAAGGTTAATTAAATAAGCACCAAAACCTTTTATTGCATAAACAAATATTTTCTCTAAAGGTTGATAAACAAATGTAGCAAAAGGAACTCCATAACTTGATATTGATATCATCGAACAAAAATTACTTGATCCCTTTACATAATTTTTAGTTCCATCTATTGGATCAATTATCCATAACAAAGGTTCATTTAATAAGTTTGAAAAACTATTATTATAAGATGTTTCTTCTCCAATATATTTAGATATATTTTGAAACCCTAATAATCTAGAAGAAAGCCAGTCTTCACTTTTTTTATCTGCAATAGTAACAAAATCATCAACACTTGACTTTGTTTCAATATCATTAGATTTTAAATTATTGAAATAAGATAAAATTATATTTTCATTAACTTCAATAAGCAAATTCATAATAAAATCAATTAACTTATCTCTTTGTGAAATATTTCCAATTATAGTATCTAACAAAACATACCTCTTAATTTAAAATAAAATGAATTAAATAAATTTAATTTTAATTTCAGGAAAAAAAGACTTAAATTTATCTAATTGATGTGACGAAATTTTAACTCTTATTATACGTTCATTAAGAGAGTTTTCTTTATTACTTTCTAACAAAATATGTGAGTTTTTAAACAGCCATGTAAAGATATAATATGAAGTTATTGAAATAAAAAAATCAACAATATGAGTTTTACCAATAATTTTATTTTCAATGTATTTTCTTAAATCATTTAAACCAACAGAAGTCATTGCTGATGTCATTATAAATTTCTTTTTATTATAAATGTTTAAATCAGGCATCTCTGAATTTAAATCAATTTTATTAAATACATTAATAATTTTATTTTTTAAGTCATCTTCAGAAAAACCTATTTGCTTTAATGTTTGTAAAACTACATGTGCTTGATTTTCAATATTGGGGTTTGACAAATCATGAACTAATAGCAAAAAATCTGAGGAAAACAATTCTTCTAAAGAAGAATTAAAAGCAGAAATTAATTCTGTAGGTAAAGCAGATATAAAACCTACAGTATCTGTTAATAATATTTTATTCTGATTAGGTAAATTAACTAAACTCATCTTTGTATCTAAAGTAGCAAAAACCATATCTTTAACTAGAACTTGAGACGAGGTTAATTTATTAAAAATAGTTGATTTACCACTGTTAGTATAACCTACTAAAGAAAAAATTGGTAATGAGATATCAGTTCTTCTTTTTCTTTGTATATTTCTTGTTTTCTTAACCTTTAAAAGTTGTTTTTTAATGTTCACTATTTTAGTGTCAATAATTCTTTTATCTAACTCAAGTTGACTTTCACCAGGTCCACCAACTTTGCTTAAGCCACCTCTTTGTCTTTCTAAATGTGTCCAAGATCTAACTAATCTAGTTTTTTGAAAATTAAGATTTGCTAATTCAACTTGTATTTTTCCTTCACTTGACGTTGCTCTTAAACCAAATATTTCAATGATTAATTGTGTTCTATCAATAACTTTAACTTCTAATATTTTTTCTAAATTTCTATGTTGTATAGGTGAAAGAGAACAGTCAACAACAATTAGATCAATTTTTTCAATATTTAAGTTAGTTTTAATTTCATCTATAATTGAATGACTAAGAAAAGTAGATACTTTAGGCATTGTTATATTAACCATTTTTTCAAATTTAATTGAACTATTTAAAGCTTCAACTAAACTCCTAGTTTCAGATGAACGAGAAAGAAAATTTGATTGATTAAATATAATGTTTTGAGAAAAACTATTAGTTTTAAAAATTGGTAAAATTAAAAAAATTTTATAAATATGCATACATATATCAATTGTTATTAATTAGAGGTTTTCATAGCTTTTAAATACAATTCTCTCAAAGAGCATGATAATTCTCCTATTAAACCATTATTAATTGAACTATTATCAATTTTAACTATAGGTGTAACAAAAGAAGTAGCACTTGTTAAAAAAACTTCTTTAGCTGTCAATAATTCATCTTTTAAAAATTTTCTTTCTAATATTTTAATATTATTTTGCACGGCACAGTTTTTTACAGCATTTCGCGTAATACCTGACAAAATTTGTCCATCTAAATTTCTTGTTATAAGCTCATTATCATAGTTTACTATCCAAATATTTGAACTTGATCCCTCAGTAATATAATCATCTTGATCTACAAAAATAGCTTCGTATGCACCTTTTTCATCAGCGATTGTTTTAGCTAAAATATTAGGCAATAATTGAGTGGTTTTTATATCTGGTCTAGCCCATCTATTATCATTTAATGTAATTGCACTTACACCAATAAAATTATTTAAATAATTGTTATTTTTTTCTGTAACAGAAATAATAATAATTGGTTTTAAAGTTAAATTTTTATAGCTATGGTTACGTTGGGCAACACCTCTAGAAACCTGTATATAAATGCTACCAAATACAACTTTATTTTTTTTAATAACATTTTTAATTATTATCTTCAAAGACTTGCATGATATTGGTAATGTTATATTTAAACTTTTTAAAGATCTTAATAATCTTTTAATATGTTCATCATAATCAAAAAAAATACCTTCGTTGAACATAACTACTTCATAAATAGCATCCCCAAAATGATAACCTCTATCTTCAATATGTATTTTAGAGTCTTTATAGTGTAAATATAAACCATCAACATAAGAGATTTTAGCCATTAAAAGAAATCCAAGTTAACAGATAATAATTCTTCTACTTTTTTAAGCGATTTAACTGGAACAAACATTACAACTTTATCACCAGCTTCAATTACTGTTAATCCCTTTGGAGGCAATATATTATTATTAGGCTTAACAATAGCACCTATAGAAACATCTTTAGGTAATTTAATCTTTTTTAGAGGCTTGCCAACAATAGATGAAGATTTTAAAGCTTCAAATGAAATTATTTCACCAAATTCTTCTATAATCGAATGTATATGTTCAATTTGTCCACTTCTAACTTCTTGAAGTATTGAAGAAACTGTCAACATTGGAGGACTAACAACACCTTCAAGATCTAATGAATTAAATAGAGGAATAAAAACCGGTAAATTTATCAATGCAACAGTATGAGACGCTCCTAATCTTTTTGCTAGCAATGAGGATAAAATGTTTACTTCATCATTATTGGTTGCGGCTATATAAGTCTCTCCCTGCCCTAATCTAGCTTCCTTTATTATTGCAGGGTCCAAAGAATCTCCACATATAATTGTAGCGTATTCTAATTGTTCAGCAGCATATCTAGCTCTATCTTTGTCTAATTCTAATATAGTTAAATTTATTTCAGGTGAAAGATTATGAATTTCTTGAGCAACTCTTATACCAATAGCTCCAGCTCCAGAAATAGTAACCTTCTGAGTAGTTGTTTCAGCATGACCAAATGCAATAAGAGTCCTATTGATTTGATCTGTAGGACAAGCCAAATATACCCTATCACCAGCCAATATAGTATCATCTCCCCCTCTAGGAACCAGTAACTTATTAGTTCTTATTATTGCCATAACTGTTACAATTAAATCTGGGAAAAGATCCGCTAATTGTCTTAGAGATGTATCAAGTAATGGACAGTCATCCTTGCAAGACACTCCTAACATTGTAACAGATGATTTGACAAATTCAGCAACATCAAATGCTCCAGGAGTTCTCCATTGATTAACTATTGCTGATGCAACTTCTTCTTCTGGAGAAATGATATGATCTATACCAATATTTTCTTTATTAAAAATTTGGGAAAAATTTGGATCAAGATAAGCTGGTGACCTAATTCTGGCTATCAAAGTAGGTGTGCTATACAAAGATTTTGCAATATGACATGCTATCATATTTATTTCATCTGACTGAGTAACTGCAATAATAATCTCTGCATCCTTTATACCTGCATCCTCAAGAACATTAGGGTATGACGCTAACCCTTGGACACCACGTACATCATAAAGCTCAGTAATTTTTTGAATTGCTTCAAGATTAGCATCAATTACAGTAATATCATAACCTTCATTTGACAAATGATCTGTTATTGACATGCCTACCCTACCTGCACCACAAATTATTATATTTTTCATAACTTCACCATTATAAATTTATTAAAACATTAACTTATATCATTAACATCTATATTTAGTTCTTTTAATTTTCTATGAAGAGCAGATCTATCCATTCCTACAAAGTCAGAAGTACGAGATATATTACCTTTAAATCTGATTAATTGAGATTTAAGATAGTTAGCTTCAAATATTTTTCGGGCATCTTTTAATTGTAAATCCAAGTCATCAGATAAATTATAATTATCTTGTTTAAGATTTTTTTTATAATTGAAGAATTCAGATGGCAAATTAGACGGTGTGATTAGATTATCAACATTATCACCATACATTATAAGTAACCACTCTAAAATATTTTTTAATTGACGTAAATTACCTGGCCAATCATACGTTTGAAAAATTGCAAGAGTATCAGGTGAAAAGTTTAAAATATTCTTTCCTAAATCTTTAGATAAAGAAATTATAAAATACTCAATTAAATATGGAATATCTTCAATACGATTATTTAGTGAAGGCATTTCTATAGGAGCTACTGAAAGCCTATAAAATAAATCTTCTCTTAAATTACCTTTATTAATTGAATCATTTAAATTTTTGTTACTTGCAGAAATAATACGAACATCTACAAAAATTTTCTTATTTGATCCAATTCTATAAAAACTTTGTTCTTGAATAGCTTGCACTAATTTTCCTTGAGTTTCTATTGGTAAATCACAAATTTCATCAAAGTATAAAGTGCCATGATTTGCTTGTTCAAACAGACCTAAATTAGATTGATTATTTTCTAATGTATTCAATGGATGATCATCCCAACCAAATAAAACTTGTTCAACTCTTTCAGGTGACAAAGTGGCACAAGATGCAACAATGAAAGGGTAATTTTTCCTATTTGATTTTTTATGAATAAATTTAGCGCAAAGTTCTTTCCCAGAACCTGATGGGCCTGTAATTAACACTCTACTATTAGTATTTGAAATCTTCTTTAATAAAAACTTTATGTTTTTAATAACAACAGATTTTCCAATTAAATCAATTTTTTGATTTTCTTTTGATTCAAAGTCAAAAACTTTAATTTTTAAATTACGTTCGTTTAAAGCTTTATCTACTAAGAATAAAAGTTTGTCTGTTTTAAATGGTTTTTCAATAAAGTCAAAAGCACCATTTTTAGCGGCATTCATAGCTGTTTCAACACTTCCATGACCTGACATCATTATTACAGGTATTAGTATATTATAATTTTGACACCATGTTAATAAGTCAAGTCCAGCATTAACATTATTGTTCATCCAAATATCAGTTATAATTAAAGTAATATCATTTTTTTTAATAATATTAACTGCATCAATTGAATTAAATGCTGTTATTGTTTTATAACCTTCATCACTTAAAATTGCTGAAACTGTGTCACAGATATCAATTTCATCATCTACTATTAAAATAGAAATTTTATTTTTTAACATTATAAACTCTAAAATAACTCATATATGTTTAACTACAATTGGGAGTTTAATAATTATTATGGTTCCCTGTTCGTCTTTAGGAGATTTAATTGTAATAGATCCATTATGATCTTCAATAATTTTTTTGGTAATTGCTAAACCTAAACCACTTCCATTTGTTTTTGTAGAAAAATAAGGTTCAACCATTCTTGAAATATCATTTGGATTAATACCAGTGCCATTATCTTTAAGTAAAATTGATACAAAATCATTATCATTTTCAAAATCAATGGATATAACACCATTTTTTATATTATTAGTAATTATATTTTCATAAGAATTTTTTATTATATTTCCTATTGCCTGCCTTATTTGTTTTTCATCAGCCATTATAAATATATTTTTATATTTTGTATTATCTAATTTAATAGTAATTTTATCAAATGAAATATTAAGTGGTTCAACATATTCTCTTACAATAACAAATACATTTACCCGATTTAAAATAGGTGCTGGCATTCTAGCAAATGAAGAAAACTCATCAACTAAATGATGAATATCATCAACTTGTCTAGTTATCATATTAAGAGATTGTTCAAATATTTTTTTATTAAACATTATAGGTTTATCAATATGTTTTTTTAATCTTTCTGCAGATAATCTAATAGGTGTAAGTGGATTTTTGATTTCATGAGCAATTCTTCTTGCAATATCAGACCATGCAGCCATCTTTTGAGCAGCAATTAAATTAGTAATATCATCAAAAGTAAGAACAAAGCCTAAAATTTTATCATGTTTTTTTTGCACAACAATTCTAGTCATTAAATTTAAAATTTTATCTTCTTTTATAATCTGAATTTTTTCTTCTAAAACAGACATATTACTTTTTAAAATTGTATCAATTAAATTTGAAAATTCAGGAACAATCTTAGTTATTAATATACCAAAATCTTTTTCAATAGATATATTTAAAACTTTGCATGCAGTTAAATTTGGTAAATTTAACTTTAGATTCTCATCAAGAGCTATAACACCAGAATAAACACCTGATAAAACAGTTTCTGAAAATTGTCTTCTTTTATCTAATTGATTATTAGCATTAACAATATCTATTCTAATATTTTTCAAATCAAAAATCATTTTATTAAAAGCCTGGCCAAGTCTTTTAATTTCCTTGACATTAAAGTTTAAAAGTTCTTTTTTAGTAATTTTATAATCTAAATTACCAGCACCGACTTCTTCTGCAGCCATAATTAAAGAACTAATAGGATCAACTAGTTTATTAGCAAGATTTAAACCTATGATTAATGATCCCAATAACAAAATTAAAGTCAAAAAAAGAAATATAACAACGAATGAAATTTTTAAATCAAATTGTTCTAATTCTATTGATTGATAGTCAGATACAGCAAGTGCAGTATTTTGTATTGCATCCAAAACTCTTTGATCAACAAATCTACTTATTAATAAATAAGCATCAACATATTGAGACAGCTTCATAAAAGCTTTCATTTTATTAGAGTTGTCTTCTTTTGTTATAATTATTTTACCATTATTTGCTGATAAATAATCCTGATTTGAAATGTCAGCATAAGTATATTCAAAGACAAAATTTGAAAATGCTAAAACATTACCATTAGAATCAATTAAAATCGCTTCAGATAAATTATTTTTTCTTGAATAATTATCAATAAATTTACTAAATTTATTTTTATTTGATGATAAGTTTATAGCATTAACATTAAGTATATTAGCAAATTCTAAAATATCCCCTCTCATAGCATTTTGGTGCTCGAGAAGATATTGATTAGCCACTTTTTCCGATTGTGATACTGCAGATGATATTATCGGATTAAACCAGCTATTTAAAGCAGTGTCGAATATTAAAACAGAAAAAATAGATATAATTAATGTAGGAGTTAATGAGATCACAGAAAAAATAAAGATTAATTTATTATGAAGTTCATTTCCTGCTTTTTTAAGTTTCTTTTTTCTCAAAAAAGAAAGGAAATATTTAATAAATGAAAAAAATAAATAAGAAAAAACTAAACATATCAAAAATAAAGATAAAGAAGATATAAATATATAATCATTTAAAAAATAGAATTTTGACATAATTAAATAAAAAAATAAGAATAATATAAGTGAAGTCAAAAAAGAATATAAATATAATTTATGTTTAAAAATGTTTATAAATTTAATGTTCATTAAAAACGGCCTAATATAAACAAAATACTATATATATAACATATAGCCTATAAAAGTTAAAAAAATACAAATTTTTAAAGCTTTATTTTTTTTATTATATTAATTCCATGTAAATTAATTTTTTTTCTTAAAGTGTTTCTATTTAATCCTAAGCAATTTGAAGCTTTAATTTGATTGCCTCTATATAAATTTAAAGTTAATTCAATTAAAGGTTTTTCAATTTTTGATATAATCTCATCGTATAAATTTTTTATATCCATATTTTTATCTAGAGTTTTAAAATAATTTTTTATACCTTTATATAACAAAGTATCTATGTTTTGATTGTCTTCATTAAAATCATTTGTATCTCTTACTTCATTTAAAACATCTGAAATCAAATTCACAGAAATTTCATCATTAGATGATAGTATACATAGCCTATTAATTACATTTTTAAATTCTCTAATATTTCCTGGCCATGGATATTGTCTAAACAAAGAAAGTCCTTGAATAGAAATACTTTTTTTAATTTTTTTATCAAAAAAATAGTTATTAAGAAAAAACAAAGATAAATCACTTATATCTTCTGATCTATCTTTTAAAGTAGGTAATTTAATATGTACTACATTTAATCTATAAAAAAGATCTTCTCTAAAAAGGCCTTTATTAACCATATCTATAATATTTTTTCTTGTTGTAGAAATAATTCTATTATTTTTTAAAAATTTTTTTTCATTTGACTGTAATTCAAAATTGATTTCTAAAAAGTTTAATAAATTAATTTGTTGAACAAGAGAAAAATCACTTATTTCATTAATCAATATAGTGCAGTCATCAAAGTTTTCTAAAGAATTAGTATTTTGATTATTATTATTTTGGGTGTAAAAATTAGTTATATCCAAAAATGTTACTTCTTTATTAAAAAAATCCATATTTAATTTAATAAAAGGATTGTTATATTTAGTGCTGAGGTCATGAATTGCCCTAGCAATAATGTTCTTTCCTGTTCCAGTATCACCTGTTATTAAAACAGATAAATTATTTGTAATCAACCTAGACATTTTTTTATAAATATCTTGCATAACTGAAGACTTTCCAATGATAGGACCTGAATCGTATATACTTTTATTATCTTGATTATTAAAATTAACAGATTTATTATTTTTATTACTTGGATCTAAAAGAAAAGTTCTTGATACCAATCTTAATAATTCATCTAAATCAAAAGGTTTGGGTAAATAATCATATGCTCCTTTTTTTTCAGCTCTCATTGCCGTTAATAAAGTAGTTCTAGCTGACATAACAATAATTTTAAGGTTAGGAACCATTTTTTGTAATTTTGGCAAAATATCTAACGCATCACCATCAGGCAATCCTACGTCAGTAATTAAAACATCAGCAAAATTAGATTCAACAAGTCTCATCATTCCTGTTGCAGTTCCACTAGATTTAACATTATAACCAGCACGAGTTAAAGCTGATGATAAAACAACTCTAATAGAACTATCGTCGTCAACAACAATAATATTTTTATTATTTTTAAACTTCATCACATTGGCCTTTATAAATTTCTTCATTTTTCTTTAGAGGAAAATTTAAACAAAAATTAGTTAGCCCATTAGATGACATTACATTAATAACAGCTCCAATGTCATTTAATCCAGAAGCTACTATTGATAAGCCCAAACCTTTACCAGTTTTTTTTGTTGAAATAAAAGGGTCAAAAATATTAGGAAGCAAATCTTCTTTTATACCTTGACCATTATCTATAAACTCAATTTGCAGAGGCAACTTTATAGGTATGCCATCTAAAATAAAAGAAGATTTCTTATTTGAGTTAAATGATGTTTTGATTTTGATTACCCCATTTTCACCACATGCTTCACAAGCATTCCTGATAAGATTTAAGAAAATTTGTATTAACAAGTCATTGTCTGAATAAAAATATGGAAGAGAAGGATCATATAAAGGAATGATTTTTATCTTTGAACCAAAACTATTTTCAGCAACTCTTATACAATGATTTAAAGATTTGTGTATATTTAAAAATTCTAATCGTAATGGTAATTTATCGTTAGTAATATGTTCCATTCTAATTAATAGAGATATAATTCTATCAGATTCAATTTGAATTAATTGGGTTAATTCAATTAGGTTTGGATTATTTTTTAAATCACTTTCAAGCAATTGAGAGGCACCTTTGATACCTGCAAGAGGGTTTTTTAATTCATGCAT
>TARA_B110000881_G_scaffold146774_2_pt1 | contig 12480 bp, 9 predicted proteins | sample TARA_B110000881 | Tara Oceans TARA_B110000881 (sample SAMEA4398150) | marine metagenome | biome: Polar Biome; feature: [MES] marine water layer (ENVO:01000295) within the mesopelagic zone...; material: water (ENVO:00002006), including particulate matter (ENVO:01000060) such as......
TTGTTCCTTTTCAATTAATCCTTTATTTAACTTCCATTTTTCAGTTTGTTGTGAAGAGATAATTTCTATGTCTTTTAATTCATCTTCTACTTTTTTTAATCTTTCTGTTGAAGACTTATCTTTTTCCTTTGTAAGCGCTTCTTTTTCTATTTTTAACTGAATAATTCTTCTATCTATTTCATCTAAAGATTCAGGCTTAGAATCTATTTCCATTCTTTTTCGACTTGCAGCTTCATCTATTAAATCAATAGCTTTATCAGGTAAAAATCTATCAGTTATATATCTTGCAGAAAGCTTAACTGAAGCTATCAGTGCCTTATCTGCAATAGATATTCCATGATACAATTCGTATTTTTCTTTTATACCTCTCATCATAGCAATACTTGTTTCAATATCAGGTTCATTTATAAATACCGTTTGAAACCTTCTGGCTAAAGCTTTATCTTTTTCTATATATTTCCTGTATTCATCAAGCGTTGTAGCACCAACACAATGAAGCTCTCCTCTTGCAAGAGCAGGTTTAAACATATTCGAGGCATCCATAGATCCATCTGCACCGCCAGCTCCAACTAATGTATGAAGTTCATCAATAAAAAGAATGACTTGATCTTTCTTTTTATCAACTTCATTTAATAGAGCTTTAAGTCTTTCTTCAAAATCACCTCTATATTTAGCTCCAGCTAATAAGCCTGCTAAATCTAATGATAAAATTTGTTTGTTTTTTAATTTTTCTGGAACATCTTGATTCTTAATTCTTATAGCTAAACCTTCTGCTATTGCCGTTTTGCCAACTCCTGGTTCACCAATTAAAACTGGATTATTTTTTGTTCTTCTTGATAAAACTTGAATAACTCTTCTTATTTCTTCATCTCTTCCAATGACAGGATCAAGAAGACCTGAAGCAGCCTTAATGGTTAAATCAACAGTAAATCTATTAAGAGCATCAAAACTTGATTCAGCTGATGTATTCATTGCCTTCTCTCCTTTTCTAAACCTTTGAATTTCATCATTGAGTTTCTCAAAAGTTATGCCTTCACTATATAAAATATCTTTAGTATTAATATCCTGACTAGCTAAAGATAATAATAAAATTTCTAGAGTAACCACTTTATCTTTATTCTTATTCATTAAGGCTTTAGAAGTATTTACTAATTTTATTATACTATCATCTATCTTATTATCTTCTTTTATTGGTAAAACTTTGATTAATTGAGATAAATGAATATGTATTTTGTTTTTTAAAATATTTGGATTTGAACAAACATTTTTTAAAATATCAAAAATATATTTCTCTGAACTATTGATCAGTGTATATAAAACATGATGTGCCGATAAAGCATTATTTTGTTTAAAAGCTAAATCATTAGCCAAATTAAAAATTTGCTTTGATCTGTCAGAAAATTGGTCAACCATTTTGATTTAATTTAAAAACCTTTTAACAAATAAAAAATATTATTAAATACAATATTACTTATTTGAAATGGATATTTAATAAATTAGTTACAATAGCTGTATAATAAATTTTTATATTAAATGTAAATAATGAAGTTTTACTTAATATCCAGTTGAGGCTCTTTATCCACTTGGGTTAAATCACTTTTTTCTACTATTAATTCTATATTCTTATCTTTAGTTAACAATTCTTTTTCTCTTGCTCGGAAAGATCTTTGACGTTTAGGAGGCTTGTTAGTAGAATTTTGATCAATTGTTGGCTCAGGTAAATTATTAGTTTTATTTTCATTTTCAACTTTGTTTATATTATTATTTTCTTCTACTTTCAATTCTGCATTCTGAACTATAGGTAACAATTCCTTTTCTCTTGCTTGAAAACCTCTCTGACGTCTAGGAGGCCTATTAGTAGAATTTTGATCAATTGTTGGCTCAGGTAAATCATTAGTTTTATTTTCATTTATTTCTTTTTCAGTATTTACACGATTTTCACGTGCCTCACTAATTAACTCAATTTCTTTATTTAAACGATAATAATGATCTGAAAATTGACGATAAGATTCAGCTAATATTCTATCATCCGATGCAGTTGCATCTGATGCTAAACTTGAATATTTTTCATGCAATTGAACCGCTGTTCCTCTTTGACGTGTATCTGGGCCTGTGCTATCTATTACCGTATTTTTATTGATATTCCCAGTACCGTAATTTCGACGGGCTGGCCCACGATTTTGACGGCGACGGCCGTTATTTTGTTGTCTCATGATTTTCCTGATTATAATTTAAGTTTATTATTTTAGATACAATACAAAACTTTATACAATAATATAGTTAAATAGGAGCCCTAATTTCAACTTATGGGCTCAATTAAAATAAAATTTAAGGTTATTTAATATTAAGCATTAAACTTAATTTTCATATATTTATATAAAACTTTTTTACATTAGCCAAGAAAAAAAAAAATTATTTCAATCCATACACTAATACTCTAATAACATCAGATAAATCCTTATTTGATTCTTTAAATATTAAATCACAAGAATTCGCGATTTTATTAATATCATTTTTTTGATTAATTCCAATTTCAATGAAAGCATGTCCTTCTGAAGATAATAAATTTACTAATTTAGGCAAAATACATCTATAGGAAGTTATTCCATCTTTACCTCCATCTAATGCCATAGCTGGTTCATATGTTTTAACTTCTATTTGTAATTCTTGTATTTGACTTGAAGGAATATATGGAGGGTTTGATATTATTATATCAAATAAATTACCTTTTACTATATTATGTAACTCTTTATCCCACATTTCATTATTCCAATTCAAGCAAATAAATTCTGACCTTTTCTCCATTTTATATTTCAAGGCATTATATTTTGCTATTTTTAATGATTCTAAGGACCTATCTAAAAAAAATGCTTTTGATTTATTGTATTCGTATAAAATTGACAACCCTAAACAGCCTGATCCTGACCCCAGGTCTAAAACACGTAAAATTTTAGATTTATCAGGGTAAAATTTCATAATAGTTTCTATAATAACTTCTGAGTCAGGCCTTGGATCTAATGTTGCTTTAGAAATTTTAAAATTCATTTTCCAAAAATTTTTAAAACCTAAAATTCTAGAAACCGGTTTACCTTTTATTCTGTTTTGAATATATTTTTTAAAAATATTAATTTCATTTTCAGTTATATTAATTTTTTCATGAGGGTATATTGCCCTATCTAAACCCATAGCAAATCCAAGCAGTATTCTGCTATCCAAGTTTGGAGTCTGATTATGATTATTCTTTAAATCTTGAATAGCTTCTTTTGTTATAAAATAAGCCTCAGTATTTATAGTTTTATGATCCATTTAAAGCTAGTTTTAACATTCTGTCTTCAACAATTAAACCATCTATCAATTCATCTAAGGCTTCACCTTGTAAGACTTTTTCTAATTTATGCAATGTTAAATTAATTCGATGGTCCGATACTCTTCCTTGAGGAAAATTATAAGTACGAATTCTTTCTGATCTATCTCCAGATCCAACCTGATCCTTTCTTGCTGAAGATCTTTCATCTTGTTGTTTTTGTCGTTCAGCTTCATATAAACGAGCAAGAAGTATTTTCATTGCTTTTGCTCTATTTTTATGTTGTGACTTTTCATCTTGTTGGCTAACAACTATACCAGATGGTATATGAGTAATTCTAACTGCGGAATCAGTTGTGTTCACAGATTGACCACCAGGGCCACTAGATCTAAAAACATCAATCCTTAAATCTTTTTCTTCTATCGAAACTTCAACATCTTCAGCCTCTGGCAAAACAGCTACTGTAGCAGCAGATGTATGTATTCTTCCACTAGTTTCTGTTGATGGCACTCTTTGAACTCTATGTACACCAGACTCAAATTTAAGCCTTCCAAAAACACCTTTTCCAATTATGTTAGCTTGAGCTTCCTTGTATCCACCAACATTACTTTCTGAAACTGTCATTACTTCAAATTTCCATTTGTGTTTTAAAGATAATTTTTGATACATGGCAAAAAGATCTGATGCGAATAAACCTGCTTCATCTCCACCTGTTCCAGCTCTAACCTCAAGTATCACATTTCTAGAATCATCTTTATCTATTGGCAACAATGCAAATTGAAGATTTTTATCAAGGGTTACAATCTCTTCTTTCAGAACACTCATTTCTGTATTAGCCATTTTTCTTATTTCATCATCAGCACCATTATCATTTAAAATTTCTTCTAAATCTGAAATTTCTAAGACTACTAATTCTTTCTTTCTTGCTAAATCAGTTATTGGTTTGATTTCAGATAACTCTCTAGACAAGTCCGCTAATTCAGATGATTTTAATTCAGAAGACTTAGAAAGTAATTTCTCAATATCCAACTCTCTTTGAAAAAATTTATTAATATTATTTTCTAAAGTCAAAATTTACTCCAAGTTGATATTTAATAAGCTTTTAATTTCATTAATCGCATCGCCTAATTTTATTCCTTGTTGAAATCCTGTCTTTAAATTTTTTAAATTTACAATATTTTGAGAAATTTCATCTTCTCCTATTATTATTGCAAATTTAGCATTAATTTTATCAGCTCTTTTTAATTTCTTTGATACATTTCCTGTATAAAGAATTTCTGTTTTTATTCCATCTTTTATTAATCTATCCATCATTTGTAATAAATCTAAATTAAACTTTTCTGACAAACCCATTAAAACTAAATCTGGATTATTTTTATAATTTGCATTAACCATTAAAGCTAATCTTTCAATCCCTGCTGCCCATCCAACTCCAGGCATTTTTATACCTCCAAGTATTTCAGACAATCCATCATAGCGACCACCAGCTAAAACTGTCCCTTGAGAGCCCAGTTGATCTGTAATAAACTCAAATGCAGTATGACAATAGTAGTCCAAACCTCTGACAAGGTTTTTATCAACCTTGTGATCAATATTAAGAGAATTAAGGCCATCACATACTTCTTGAAATCTATCTTTTGAAAATTCATTTAAATAATTTAAAACATCAGGTGCTTTAGTTAATATAGCTTGATCACTTGGGTTTTTTGAATCAAGTATTCTAAGGGGGTTTTCTTTTAAGCGCTTAATACTATCTTCTGATAATTCTTTTTTAAAATCATTGAGATAATCTACTAAAACTTTTCTATAATTTAATCTACTATCCGTATCACCTAAAGAGTTTATTTTAAGTTCTATTTTATTATCTAAATTTAATGATTTTAAAAAATTGTTTGCTAATGAAATTACCTCTAAATCACCCATCGAACTAGATATTCCTAATAACTCAACGCCAAATTGATGAAATTGTCTTAATCTACCTTTTTGTGGTCTTTCATACCTAAACATAGGCCCAAAATATGAAAAACGTTGAGGAATATCTTGAGTTAAGCCTGCATTCAAAAAAGCTCTTACAACACCTGAGGTGCCCTCAGGTCTTAGCATTAATAAATCACCGCTTCTATCTTCAAAGGTATAATTTTCCTTTGTTACAATGTCGCTAGTTTTACCCAATGGTTTTGTAAAAATTTCAGAAAATTCAAAAATAGGTGTATCAATTTGAGAATAACAATATTTCTTAGAAATATTTAAACCTTTATTTATTACAAAGTTATGATTATTTAGAGTTTCAGCTAATAAGTCATTAACACCTCTAACTGTCCTAAGCTTATCCATTATAAGTCCATGATATTAATAAATAAAACATTATACATTTTAATTTTAACTTATATTTCTTTGTGAGATCTTATCTTGTACAAAATCGACTATATAATCTGCAACATTTTCATTCCTGATTATATGATCTGTAATACCATTTACATATATTTGATGAGAACCTTTTCCTCCGCCTGTTAATCCTATGTCTGTTTCTCTTGCTTCACCAGGTCCATTAACAATACAGCCAATAATTGAAACTGTTATTGATTCAGTTATATGCTCAAGTCTTTCTTCTACTTCTTGGACAGTTCTAATCACGTCAAATTGTTGCCTAGCACATGATGGACAAGAAATAACAGTTACACCTCTTCTTCGTAGCCCTAAAGATTTTAGAATTTCGTATCCAGCTTTAACTTCCTCATAAGGTTCTGCAGACAAAGATACTCTTATCGTATCTCCTATTCCAGCCCATAATAAATTTCCTAATCCAATCGCTGACTTAATTGTCCCAGATCTAAGGCTTCCAGCTTCTGTAATACCAATATGCAAGGGACAATCAACAATATCCGCTAGTTGAGTATATGCTGCTACTGCTAAAAACACGTCTGAAGCCTTTACGCTAATTTTATATTGATCAAAATCATGATCCTTTAAAATTTGAATATGATTTAAAGCAGATTCAACAAGCGCCTCTGGCGTTGGCTCTCCATACTTTTCAAGAATTTTTTTTTCTAATGATCCGGCGTTTACACCTATTCTAATAGAAACATCATTAACTTTAGCTGCATTAATAACTTCTTTTACTTTATCTACGTTGCCTATATTACCTGGATTAATCCTCAAACATGCAGCACCCGCATCCGCTGCCTCAACAGCTCTAAGATAATGATAATGAATATCAGCAATAATTGGAATAGGCGATAACTTAACTATTTGACGCAATGCAATGGTTGATTCCTTGTCTGGACAAGAAACTCTTATAATATCAGCTCCTGCCTCTGCTGATTTTTCAATTTGCTTAATTGTTCCATTTATATCAGTGGTAAGAGTATTAGTCATAGTCTGAACACTAATTGGAGCATCTCCTCCAACCAAAATATTACCTACTTTAATTTTTCTTGATTTTCTTCGTTCTATGTTTCTATATGGTCTAATGCTCATTAAATTTCCTTGAAACCAATATATTTAATAAATAAGTGGTTACTTATTGTTTATAATAAGTAATTAATTGATAATTTGTTTGTCTTTAAAGGCTTCAATATTTAATGGACGAGCACTAATTATCTCTCCTACTTTACCTAAAGAAGGTATTGTAATATTACCATATGATAATGATAGACCTCCAGCGTTCCCCGTATTAAAAGTCAAGCCGCTCTTTTTAGGAACTACATAAGTTTCACCAGGCCTCATTAACCTTGTCATTACAATATGACCATCTATATCCTCAATTTCAATCCAACTATTGCCAAAGGCTTTAATTATCATTTCTGAACTTGGATCTCTTTCTTTAGCTATAGCAGACAATTCACTTGATATATTTTTAGATGTATTAATAATAGGCTTAATATCATCTTTAAAAATTATTTTTTCATTATCTTTTATATTAGAAATAGTTGAATTTGAATTCCCCAAAAAATTTGTAAGGTCTGTTTTTGCTTTAGTTAATAAAATCTCTTTAGATAAATTAGAAACTTGTAAGCTTTCATCTTGCTTTTGCTTTATTATAACATCTTCATATTTTTTTTTATTTTCTTGTATTATTTCATAATTTTCGAATTCTTTCATAGCCATATCGCTATTTTTACTTTCTACTATTTGAACTCGTTCACTATAATACCAACCAGAATAAATAATTAAAGCAACAAAAAAAGAAAAGAGCGCTCCCAAAGGTAAAAGTTTTTTTCTTTCAACTCTTGGGGTAAGAAAATTATATTCTTCTTTCAAGCCACCCAATTCTATACTAGATGTGTATTCTTGTACTAAATAATCTCCATCTAAACCTAATAAACGAGCATAAGATCTGACAAAACCTACTTTATAAGTTAATCCAGGTAATTCAATATCATCACCGTTTTCAAAGTCTTTTATAATTTTAACTCTAAGTTTAAGTATTGAACTTGCTTGCTCTTGTGTTAAACTTTTTTTAACTCTAGCGTCTAAACACATCTTGCCAATAGCAGATAATTGAACAGTGTCAAATGCCTCAGTTATCCTATCTGATACAGATGTATCATTAATAGAAGAAGGATCTAACAAAGTTTTGTTTTCCTTGCTATTATCAGAATCCATGTGCGCTCCATAAATTTGTTATATTTTATATTGAGTTTGATCTTAAATCAACCAATGATTTATTATGTGTAAATTTAATGCAATATAAAGTAGTAAAATATTATTTTTTATCTAAACTAAAGGCTGTGTGAAGAGACCTCATGGCTAATTCCGTGTAATCTGAAGATACAAGCACTGATATTTTAATTTCACTAGTTGAAATAACATGTATGTTTATTTGGTTATTAGCTAAAGTTGCGAACATAGTTTTTGCTATACCTGGCTGACTTCTCATAGCATTACCTACTATAGAAATTTTAACAACGTTAATATCACTAGTAACTTGAGAAAATCCAATTTCATTCTGAATGTTTTTAAGAATACCTTGAGCTAAAATTAAATCATTTTCTGGAATAGTAAAAGTTATATCAGTTGAACTGTTATCAATTGTTGATGACTGAACAATCATATCTACATTTATTCCTTTGTCAGCTAAAGCTCCAAAAATCAATGCAGCCTGCCCAGGTTTGTCAGGCACTATAGAAATTGTTATTTTAGCTTCATTAGGGTTATGAGCTATCCCAATAATTTCAGATTTTTCCATATTATGCTCCTCATTAACAACAGTCGTTCCAGGTAGGTTTTGAAAACTACTTAACACTCTGAGCTTAACTGAATATTTCATAGCCAAAGCAACAGATCTTGTATGAAGGACTTTAGCTCCTTGAGATGCAAGCTCTAACATTTCTTCATAGGTGATATAATCTAATTTTTTTGCATTTTTTACTATTCTCGGATCTGTTGTATAAATACCATCAACATCTGTATAGATATCACATCGATCAGCTGAAAATGCTGCCGCCAAAGCTACCGCAGATGTATCTGATCCACCTCTACCTAAAGTAGTAATTCTATTCTTGCTTGAAATCCCTTGAAACCCAGAAACGATAGTTACAAATCCATTATCTAGCGATTTCAAGATATTTTCTTTCTTAATTTCTTTTATTCTAGCATTCCCATGAACGTCATTAGTAATAATAGGTATTTGCCAACCGAGCCATGAACGAGATTTTATTCCAAGAGATTGAAGAGCTATTGATAACAAGGCAGATGTTACCTGTTCTCCAGAAGATAAAACCGCGTCATACTCAGATGATTCGTAAGTTTCAGAAGCTTGTTTTACAAGACTAACAAGATCATTTGTTACACCTGACATAGCCGAAACCACTGCAATAATCTTATTTTTTTTTTCTACTTCTGACTTTATCTTTAATGCCACAGCTTTTATTCGATCAATATTAGCGACAGAAGTGCCTCCAAATTTCAATACCAATAATTCCAAATCTCTGTTATCTTTCTGTTTTAAAATTTATGTTTATCAATTTAAATTAAATAAGTACAAGTATTCAAAAAATGATTAATACAATAGACCAAAAAGAAATAGAACAATTTTCTGCATTAAGCAATAAATGGTGGGACAAATCAGGCCCATTTTCAGCTTTACATAAAATGTCTAGAGCAAGAATAGAGTTTATTTTAAGAAATTCTAAAAGAGTTTCTTCAAAAAATAATTCTGAAGGCAACATACTTAAAGGTTTAAAATGTTTAGATATTGGTTGTGGAGGAGGGATTTTATCAGAACCATTGTGCAGACTTGGAGCTAAAGTAACAGGCATAGATGCCTCTGATATGGCAATTAAATCAGCTATCTTGCATTCACAAAAAAGTAGATTACAAATAGATTTTAAATGCATGGACACAGCTGCATTAATTAAATCTGAAAATTTAAATCTAAATAATCAATTTGATATCGTTATTGCATCAGAAGTTATTGAACATGTGAATAACAGAGATTTGTTTTTATCAGACATCTCAAAGCTATCTAAACCAGGTGGCTTAGTAGTTCTTACTACAATAAATCAGTCAGTTTTAGGTGTTTTATTGGGAAAATTTTTTGCTGAAGACGTATTAAGTATCCTTCCAAAAGGAACTCACGATCCTAAAAAATTTATTTCTCCTAATCAACTTATAGAAGAAGCAGCAAAACATAAAATAATTTTAGATGACAAAACTGGATTTATTCCTACTTTTAAAATGCATAACTTGATAAATAAAGAATTTGGTGAATTTAAATTATCGAGGAATATACAGGTAAACTATGGATTAGCAGGCATTAATATAAAATAAATCAAATGATTTAATGGTCATCAGGAACCCAGGGAATATTTAAAATATTAATACCTTCGTCTTTTAACTCTTCAATTTCTTTATTTGTGCCATGACCATATATAGATCTTTCTTTGGTTTCACCTTCTTTAATTGAACGAGCTTCTTTTGCAAAATTATTGCCTACATATTCTGAGTTCTTTTGAATTTCTTTCTTAATAGCTCTTAAAATTATTGAAGCTTTGTTCATTTTGTCGTTTACCTCAACTGAAGAAGTATTTTTTTTGTCTCCTCTGTCATCTTTCTCTACTTGAGCAGCAGACAATTTATTTTTAGATGAGCTTAAAGCAGGAGTTGATAAAGATTTTATAATGTCATCACTTCCACATAATGGACAAAGTATTAAATCTTTAGATTTTTGCTTTTCAAAAGATTCCATGTTTCGAAACCAACCATCAAAATTATTTTGATTTGAACAATATGTCGATTTACATTTAAGTGTGTATTTAATCATTTTATTTATTAAATTTAAAATTTACCATGACAATGCTTGTATTTTTTTCCTGAACCACATGGACAAATTGCATTTCTAGAAGTTTTGCCATTATTGATTACATCTTTGTTTTCATCAATTTGTGAATTAGAAACTGTTTCTTCTTTACTTATTTGAATGTTAGACAAAACCGCTGTGATTGTTTTTCTTAGTTTTTCAAGCATATTTTCAAAAAGTTCAAACGCTTCTCTTTTATACTCATTTAATGGATCTTTTTGCGCATACGCTCTTAAGCCAATAGATTGTCTCATTTGATCTAACATTAATAAATGATCTTTCCAACATTGGTCTAATACTTGAAGCAATAAAGTTTTCTCTGCCTGCCTAAACAAATTTATACCAAAATTAACAGCTCTTTCGGCCATGAATTTATCTGACATATCATTTAAGCGATTAATAATTTCTTGCTCTACAATTCCATCTTCTTTAATCCAATTTTTTACAGGAATATTTAGACCTAAATGATTTGTTATGTTTTCATTAAGCCCATCTGCATCCCATTGATCATGGTAACTTTGACTAGGAATAGATTGCACAACGAAATTCTCAATAACTTCATGACGCATATCTGAAACCATTTCACTAATATCATCAGATCTCATAATTTCTTTTCTTTGATCAAAGATAACTTTTCTTTGATCATTCATAACATCGTCAAACTTTAACAACTGCTTTCTAATTTCAAAATTATGAGCTTCAACCTTACCTTGTGCTTTTTCTACAGCTTTATTAATCCAAGGATGAACAATCGCCTCACCTTTTTCTAGACCCAGCTTACTTAACATTGATTCCAAACGATCAGATCCAAAAATTCTCATCAAGTCATCTTGTAAAGACAACAAAAACTTTGAGGCGCCTGGATCACCTTGACGTCCAGTTCTTCCTCTTAATTGATTGTCTATTCTTCTACTTTCATGTCGTTCTGTTCCGATAACGTATAAACCACCGCCAGCAAGAGCCACATTTCTTTTTTCTTCAATATCTAATTTTAAATCTTGCAATTCCTGCTCATATTTTTTAGATGATAAATCAATTTCTTTAGACTGCCTTATTTCTAAATTACCACCTAATTGAATATCAGTTCCTCTTCCTGCCATATTAGTAGCAATTGTAACTGCTCTAGGCATTCCAGCATATCCAATTATCTTAGCCTCTTGTTCATGAAATTTAGCATTCAAAACTTCATGTATAATTTTCTTTTGACTAAGTAATTTTGATAACACTTCAGACTTCTCTATAGAAACTGTTCCAACTAAAACTGGCTGGTTATTTTTTTGACATTCTTCAATTAGATTAACAACAGCATCATCTCTTTCTTCATTAGTTTTATAAATCTCATCATTGCTGTCTAGTCTAGCAACCTTTAAATTAGTAGGAACATCTATAACATCTAACTTATATATTTCGGAGAACTCACCTTCTTCTGTTAAGGCAGTTCCTGTCATTCCTGATAATTTTGGATACATCCTAAAATAATTTTGAAAAGTAACGCTTGCTAATGTTTGGTTTTCAGCCTGAACAGTAACATTTTCTTTCGCTTCTATTGCCTGATGCTGACCTTCTCCAAATCTACGACCTTCCATAGCTCGTCCAGTGAACTCATCAATTATGATAACATTATCATTTTTAACCATATAATGCGTATTTTTTTTAAATAACATATGAGCTCTTAGAGCTTGGTTTATATGATGTAAAAAAGAAATATTTTTTATATCGTAGAGAGTGCCATCTTCAATTAAACCAACTTTTTTTAAAGATTCTTCAATACTCTCAATGCCTTTATCAGTTAAGTTGCAAGTTCTCTGCTTTTCATCTAATTCATAATCATCTTTTTCAAGAGAAGGTATAAATTTATCTATTGATTTATACAATA
>TARA_B110000881_G_scaffold58051_1_pt1 | contig 12333 bp, 10 predicted proteins | sample TARA_B110000881 | Tara Oceans TARA_B110000881 (sample SAMEA4398150) | marine metagenome | biome: Polar Biome; feature: [MES] marine water layer (ENVO:01000295) within the mesopelagic zone...; material: water (ENVO:00002006), including particulate matter (ENVO:01000060) such as......
GTATTTGTTACAGCTGGCCTAGGAGGAGGTACTGGCACAGGAATTGCCCCAGTTGTTGCCGAAGAGGCAAAGAAAGCCGGCGCATTAGTTGTGGCAGTAGTAACTACTCCGTTTTCTGTGGAGCGTAAAATGAGGATGAAAAGAGCATTAGAAGGATTAAATGCAGTTCGAGATACTGCTGATGCAGTACTTGTTCTAGACAATAATAGACTTCTTCACTATGTGCCGAATCTTCCAATGGATGAGGCATTTAGCATAATGGACCAATTAATCGCTGAAATAGTGAAGGGAGTAGTAGAAACAATAACATTACCTAGTTTAATTAACTTAGACTTTGCAGATGTAAGAACAATAATGAAAGGAGGCGGGGTAACTATGATGCTGTACGGAGAAAGTGATCAGGGTCCAGAAGAAGTTGTTCATGAATCTCTCAATCATCCTCTTTTAGATATTGAAATTGATGGAGCTACGGGTGCCCTAATACATGTAACTGGAGGCCCCTATATGACATTGGAACAAGCAAATCAAGTCGTCGAATTAATGACTGCAAGACTTTCGACCGAGGCTACTGTAATATTTGGAGCAAGGCAAGATCCGGCTTTTGGAGACACAATCAAAGTGATGTCGATAATTACAGGAGTAATTAGTGAACGTCTGAATAATGAAATGCTTAGTGCTGACATGCTTGGTGAAGCGCTAAATATAGCAAAAAAGGTTCAAAGTAAGTCAGAAAGTGACTTTCAGAGATTTGATTGAGTAAAAACAAATGAGGGTAAGTATCAAACGAGAGCACTTGGGAGTGAGCAACATGGAAGCAGGGCGTGCCTCACTCTCGATTGTTCTCGCAACTATATTAGCGCTATCGACTTTGGTTGCACCAACTTCGGCTGAAGTGATTGTAGATCCCAAACAACCAACACCAGAAAATAATGTAATGGTGGTTCTTGGAACTCAAGACTTGGGAAATTGTTTCACTCACTTTGATGTAAATGATACCACAGGATCTGCAGATCAAGGGTACGGGCAGAAAGATTTCTCAGAAGGATCGCAAATTGATGTTGATTTCAACTGTCAGATGGAAAAATCTATGATAGAAAGTATGTATCTAACTAATGGTTCCATCAAATTTGATTTCACAGTAAATATAGACTCCATGGATTGTAGCGATAATGGTAATTGTAAAAATTTAACAGTGACTATATCCAAAGGTCAAACTGTTGTAAAGGTCCAAGAATGGCCTGTAGAACAGGTAAATTCCAATAATGATGTAAATCTAGAAATGGAAATTACGGTTGACGAAATGAGTAATACTTGGAATAAGAGTAGTGAAGAACCTTTTATTCAATTTGAATATTCAGCTCCGGGTTGGACTACTTGGGACTGTAATTTAGTTATTGAATGCCCAGGATATTTCAGATTATATTATTACACAATTGGAAATGACACAGGCATTATGGATTTTCCAATTACAAATTTAACTGATCCAAACAACCCAGATGGTAACGGGATGACAGGAGAGTCTGGAAAAGAAAGTGTTCTTCCTGGCTTTGGACTTATAGCAGGAATAGGTGCTCTTGCTATGGCTGCTGTAATCGCTCCTAGCCGTAAAGAAGAATGAAATTATAATTCTTCTATTGATACATCTGATTCTTCGCCAGTATGCAAGTCTTTTATTCTAACTTTCTTAGATTTCCATTCTTCTGGCATAACCATGACAAGCCGATCGGCACCAATTCTCTCAGCATGTTTGAATGCCCATTTCATTTTCTTATCCTCAAGAACGAGGTCTACCGTCCTACCTCTATCCCTAAGTTCTGTAGCCACCATAACAGCAGCATTCCTTAATTCGGGGCTCAACGGGATTACAATATCTTCAGTGCTACTTATCAATTCTGGGAGTAGTTTCTTTTCGGCAAGTAATTCCATTATTACCATGTCTCCAAATCCAAATCCTGTAGCTGGTAAATCTTTACCACCTAATGTTGAAAGAAGTTTGTCATATCTACCTCCACCACATATTGCGCGGAATTTACCCTCTCTATCGTGGGCTTCAAAAACTGATCCAGTATAGTATGCAAGACCTCTGACTACAGATGCATCAAATTCAACCCATTCCGATATCCCATATGAATCAATAGAGTCAAAGAGGATTTTTAATTCTGAGACGGCTAAGCTTTCAACATCTAATGCATTAGACAAGTCAGCCATATCTTTTATCCCAAGTACTTTTTGAATTGTTTCTATTGTATTTGAGGCATGGCCTAAACCTGCTAATTGTTGAGAAATTATATCGGCAGATAGTTTATCCATTTTATCAACAATTATACATGTTTTGGCAAATATATTTCCTTCGACTCCGAGAGATCCTAAAACCTCCTCGAGGACTTTTCGGCTACTAATTCGGATTACTATATCATCGGATGTTAATCCCACTCCTTCAAAAAAAGTCACTAATATTGATATTAATTCTGCATCTGCAGAAAGTTCTGAAGATCCCCAGATATCTACGTTCCATTGGTAATGTTCCCTTCCTCTTCCACGTTGGGTTCTTTCATATCTCCAGCATTGCGGGATTGAAAACCACTTGATAGGTAATGGTAAAGCTCCGGCACGGGCCATGACCATGCGTGCTAAAGAAGGAGTCATTTCTGGCCGTAGTGCTACCTTTCGTTCTCCTTTATCTTCAAAATTGTATAGTTGTTGAGTAATTTCTTCTCCTTGCTTTCTTGTATACAATTCTTCATGTTCTAAAACAGGTGCATCATATTCATCAAAACCATGTAAAAGAGCAGCATCATTAAAGTTATCAAATAACCAATTCCGTAACCTCATATCTTCGGGATAGAAGTCACGAGTGCCTCGAACGCCTTGTGTCACACCTTTTCCAAGAAATGTACCTACTTCAAGCCCTACGTTGTTCACGGAACGTATCTAGCCTTTCTTTACGTGTTACACGGCCATCAGAAATAGGAAAGGCATAGAACCTAAGACCCAAAAATGTAAGAAAACCAAAGCCAGAGGTATTGACTATCCATGATATCCACTCATTCCAATTCATTATTTCAACCATTAAAGCAAAAGTTAATGTAGATACTATCCATAATATTCCATATACGGTCATCATTCTATAAAAACTTGGACGGATGTCAGAATTAGATTCGAATGTTATCCACCTATGGAGTGCATATGCTTGTGCCGAGCTGATAAAGAAAGAAATTGCCCAAGAGATTGTTTCGACATAATTAGTCCATGAATTATAATTTGATAAGACCCAATAAAGAATAAAGAAAATTGTCACGTTTATGCAGCCAACTGCACAATACATCAAATATTCCCTGAGTAATTTTGACCAAGGATAATTTTCACTGACAAATCTCGACATATTATTCACATAATATATCCTATGATCCAGCCACAGGCGGAGAATCAGAAAGTGTGTGAGCGATAGTCTCTCCGTAGTCATTGACAAAGGTGGGAGGCAATGCTTCTCCTGATTTTACTATGTATGGGTCATTTCCACCCGGTAGTGTATCAATTGATGCATTTGCACCTTCTGGAACATTCCTATATAATGGCCTAGGCTCAAGTTCATAGTTACCAGTAACAAACGCAATTAACCAAAACTGATCATTTGTTGGGATAACTCTATTGATTAAGATATATTTATTCATTCCAATAAACAGACTTGCAGTTACGCCCCAGAATAAAAGAATAATAGAAATACCATGAGGGTTACTTGGATTCCAAGGGTCATGGACATTGATTAATAAATCTACGAAATATGATAACATGAGAACTCCAAACATTAATGGGAATCCAAGATACATGATATAATCCCACCACTTTCCTATCCACCAGTCATTATCACCAGTATTAATGAAATCATCTCTAAAGGGAGAAACTCCATGATCAAGATAATCGCGGAAATTAAAACCAGTAATGTCATTCTCATGTTGCCAATCACGATATTGAGACCAACCATATTTCCAAATTGAATATGCTATGAACAGGCCGCTGAACATTAGCCCATATCCCCAAATATGATCTTGAACCTCTAAAAATTGAGGAAAGGCAACACCAGTATCTGCATCCAACTTAATCCATAAAGCAGCACTAGGAATACCGAAGAAAAATATTGCAATAGTGGTGAATCCCACTGCTTTTTGACGCTCAATACCATGATCAACGAAGTTTCTTACGCATAATTCCACAGTAGATATCATAGAAGTTAGAGCTGCAAAGGATAGGGCGAGGAAAAACATGGTAACCATCAGCAATTGCACCACTGGCCCCCCAGGGGCTTGAGCAAACACTTCTGGTAGGACGAGGAAAGTAATAGCACTGCTACCTCCACTTACGGCCGCCAATGGGTCTTCAGAAACTGAGAATACAGCCATCATAACAGTTAGCCCTGCTATAATTGAGATGCTGTTGTTTGCGAGACACATTGTTGCAGCATTAAGAGTTGTATCCTCATCTTTACGCATGTAAACTGAATATGTTATTGCCATACCCATTCCTGCTGAGCAAGACCATGCTGATTGAGAAAGACCATTTATCCATGTTTCGGGTTCATAAAGATACTCTGGCTGAATACTGAACATATAGATAAATCCATCCAAAGTGCCATCTTGTAAATCCATAACAAATGAAAGGAATAAGGCGGCAAATAATAATACAAACAAAGATATCATTAATGCAACATTTACTTTTTCTATAGCCTTGGCGCCTTTCCATATGGCTGCCATAGTGATAATTACTGCAATTAGTTGGAATCCTATTACTTGATATGAATCTTGAAGGAAGGAATTCCAAACCTCTTGAGTATCTACTTCAGAATCTAGGCCACCTCTGATAGCAGTTTGGAAATAATTCAAACACCACCCAGTAACAACTGCATAATAAAATCCAATTGCAGTTGAAATCCAAGCAGTCCAAAGACCCATCCATGCAAATTTATTACCCGTGAATATTCGAAATGTCCCAACAGTTCCTGTTCTACTTCTTTTACCAAGAGCGAATTCCGCAATAATAAGAGGTACAGACCAAAGAAAAAGGAATATCAGCCAAGGAATAAGGAAGGACCCTCCTCCATTAGCACCAACCATCCGTGGAAAGCGCCAAATATTTCCTGTTCCAATTGCTGCACCTATGGTTGCAAATATAAGCCCGAGACGGCCGCTAAATTCATCAGATTGCGCCCCAGTATCAGGATTCATAATTTCATTCTCCAATTTTAGATTTTGTTTTAAGAATTATTACCAGATAAATTTTCTATATTATTTTGGGCTCTTTCTGGAGGTAATCCCAATACCTTTTGATCTTCTGAAAACATTGCCCTGAGAGTAAAAGCTAAACCTCCCCACACAAAGGTCGCTATTACAAGGAACATTAAAACTGCGAAAACTGTTGATCCAAAGTCGGCCCTGTAAGGTAAAGAAAGAGTATAGTAATCTCCTTCATCTGCTGGCGGGTATCGGAATGGGAAAGCCCCATTGGTTGTCCCAAGCATAGCTTTGTAGTGTATCTCACCAACAACAGTATCTGGCAGAGGTATGCCTGCAGATATCAAAGTTCCATTCATTCCATCTTGTAATTGGCATTGTTGGTTTAACTCAGTAAAACCAGACATCTCCCATGGCATATAATTCCATTCAGTTGGGCCAAAATCATCTTGGCTCCTAGTTGGTTCTACAAATCTCCACATCAAATGAGTCCGAGTCATGTTAGAGGTATATGGGAAAGAAGTTTCAAGGCACATGTTGATAGGTATGTCTCCTTTATCTGGTACTTCTACATCATCTGGATGTTGCAATAACTGATTAGAAGTTGTATTTTCTATCCCGACAATAGCCCTATATCTCGGATCATCGGCTGCTTCAGTCATGTAAAAAGGGACGCCGAGGTTTCTAACTGCTATATGTGCAATATCTTCTGGATTTTCATGAAATGCGTTTCCAATCTCAATTGTATAACAATAAGAATCGTGAACACCATAATGCCAATCACAAAAGTCTCCAGTAGTTGGATATAAGTCTGAAGATTGCATTGGTGCATAATCAGTCATCTGCCCCATTACATTACCATGATAAACTAAGAACTCATCATCTGGAGAGTAACAGTTTGTACAATGACCCCATGGCCACAATACTAGTTCGGAAAATGCATGCCATGTAATTGTGACTTTAAATTCAGAAGAACCATCGCCATTATCATCATTCATTTCTGTCATATCTTGAATAAATTTAGTCTCTGGCTCAGTATTGCCGCCCAACCAATCTTCATCAACTTGGCCATCAGCATCATCGTCCTTTCCATCAACATGATCTTCATTAACTAATCCATCTTCATCATTGTCTTCATAATTAACTGGGCCATTGTATACATCATTATTTGCTCCGGCTTCACCTGCATAGCACATTCCAGGAAATAAAGGTCCAGTTGCACCTAATGGCGCCCCCCACTCAAATTGATAGTTTCTGTTTAGGTCAACTCCATCACATGAGGGGTCTACTTCTTCATCTATGTCAGGAAGGGGAGTTACTCCTGTTGCCGTATTATCTCTAAGGTTCTTTCTCCAACCACTAGTTGCACAATTTTCCCATGCAGTCTCACCACAATAAACTTCTCTATCATACCTATTACCATCAACGTTTAGCATAGGAATAAGATAAATTTCTCGTGTATTTATCATATCAGTAATAAATTGTTCTGAGAAGTCCTCATCGACACCTAAATCTCCAGGTCCACAAGGATTTCCGTCACCATTACTATCCTGAAAACTGGCATTGAGCATTAAGCAATCTCCATCATTATCTATTCCATCCCATCCATCTTCATCGATTAGGCCATCTCCATCATTATCTACGCCTGCCATTCCATAATAATAAGCTACAGTTTCTAAGAAGAACATTGGAACTTCGTATGACATCCATTCTCTTGCATGATGATTACCAACAAGCATTATATCCGGTAAATCAGCATAATTACCACAATCTCCAACAAATGTATTGCAATCTCCACCAGTAACGCCTTCTAGTTTTTCACCGCCTCCAGTAATTTTCATCCATGGACTGGGGTGATTGTAATACCATCCTTTGTAATCATCTAATGACATCTCTTGATCTCGTGCATTTACACCGCCCATCAATCCTTCATGAAAGCTCATTATGTCAGGATTTCTATCGGCAAGAAATTGCATCCTGTCTTTCATAGAGAAATAGTCATGATATTCTCGGAATTGTAACCTATCATCTCCCCCCCATGGGAAAAATTGAGTAATATAATCATCAGACCATAAATCGCTCGGAGATACTTCTGAAGTTTCTTGCGCTTCTACGGGAGGAATCAAAGCAATAGGCGCACCAATTGAAAGAAGTAAGGGGAGTAATAAAGCAATAACTGGTAATCTATTGCTATATTTTCTTTCAGTATCTCTTGTTATGGACGTCATGTACCATTATCGCGAAACACCATATGGTCTTGAATCCCCCGTATTCCGGTGCTATTTTGCAAGTGTACTTTATCAACTGCATCGTGTCGGAATAAATATGGACCAGTTAGTCAAATTTATGGAAGGAGAACCGACAATTATTGATTTTTCGCAAAATACAATAATTGTAGTGTTATTTTGTGGAATCGTTGCAACACTGTCAGGGATGGTTGCGAGAAGAATATTATTCCCCAAATTGATAGATGTAATTTCTAAAACCGAAAGGATAGATGGCAAAGATATATTTGCACCTAGATCACTAGGATGGATGATTGGCTTCTTAATAATGAGTCTGACAATAGATTGGATTGGAGTTAACGGCGAACCTGTTTGGAATGAACAACTAATGGAGTTAATGTCTAATTTGTTTTATGCAGGCTTTGTAATTCTAATGTTATTAGCTGCTTTTAGATTAGTAGACTATATCGACGTATTGATCGTGGTCGAAGGTGATGACATGGCGGCTAGAAGATCATTGGCAAGTGTAGCAGAATCCATTGGAAGAGTTTTGGTAGTTGTTGTAGGATTTTTCATTGTTGCCGGACTTGCAGGAGTAGATGCTAATTCATTTGTAGCAGGATTAGGAGTAACTGGACTAGTAATAGCATTAGCAGCGAAAGATTCTGTAGCAAATATGTTTGGAGCTATTTCAATACTAATTGATCAACCATTTAACGTTGGAGATTGGATTGTTGTAGGTAGTGTCGAAGGAGAGGTGATATCAATTGGACTAAGAACTACTCAAATTAGATCTTCAGCAGATACAATGATTACTGTCCCTAATTCAAATATTACTAATTCGTCTGTAGAAAACTTTAGTCAGAGAAGATTTAGAAGGATACGCCCTACTTTTGACTTTGAAGTCAATAGTGACCCTGACGCCCTCAAAACGTTCTGTGATTCACTATCAGAACAAGTAATTAATGATCCAAGATCAACAAAAGATGAAGATTCTTGGGTTAGGGTGAAATCTTTTGCCCCGTCTATGGTAAATGTAGCCACGAATTTCTATTGTATATCATCTGCAGCAACACAAAGAGAATTTACAGAAGATATCTTATTGATGGCTCGAGCTAGAGCAAAGGAGAATGGGCTTAAGTTCCATGAGCCTCGTAGAAGAGACCATCAACAACTCTAGGAGACTTAATTATGACTAGGCTTATTTTAATTAGGCATGGTCAATCCATATGGAATGCTGAGAATAGATTTACTGGATGGACGAATGTTGAATTGTCAGAAAAAGGTAAAATAGAAGCATTAGAAGCAGGTAAATTGCTTTCTCAGATAAGTATTAACTCAGTACATACAAGTGATTTGATAAGAGCACAAAGAACTGCTGAAATAATAATGGAACACAATGAAGTTTCTACTGATTATTCTACTTATTTTGACTTTCGCCTAAACGAAAGAAATTATGGAGAGTTGCAAGGACTGAATAAAAAAGAAACTGCCGATAAACATGGTGCTGAGCAAGTTCACATTTGGAGACGGTCATTTGACATTGCCCCCCCTGGAGGAGAAAGTCTAAAAATGACTGCAGAAAGAACAATACCTTATTTCATAGAAGAAATACTCCCTGAATTAGAAAATGGTAGAAATGTATTGGTAGCAGCACATGGTAATTCATTAAGATCAATTGTTATGCATATTGAAGATATTTCTTCTGAGAAAATTGTTGGTGTAGAAATTCCAACCGGAATACCACGTTTTTATCATTATAATGATGGAATAATAACTAAAAATGAGTAATTGGCTTACTTGGTGAAGGTGAAGATTTCCTATATACAAAGAATCCGCCAATTCCAATTATTATACATAATGAAGGCATTAATAAATCGGATATAGTAGTTGGTACTTGGTGGTATAATGTGGTAATTCCTAGGAAAAAACTTACGAATGAAATTGCTGCTGTTAATCTATTATTATACATCTTTTTCTGAAATGGAATAACTCTAGAGATGATACTAACAGCTGGTTCTGGCGATCCTGATTGATGAGCAAATGCCTCCAATACATCCAGTAATGATTGTTCATATTCCCATATCACTAATCCTCCTCTATGTGCATAAAATGCATTTGAAGAGCACCATTTAGAAGGGGCAGTTGAAATCCAACCTTCTATCAAACTATTTCTTAATTCTATTATATCAATATTAGATTTAGTAGTATAACACAATCTACTAAGGTCATGAATTAGGCATGCAAAATCACGTATTGCAGGGAATTCGCAATCGTCCTTATGTAGGCCGTCAGCTAATCTGGGAGGATTTATACTTAAAGAAAATGAATCATTATTTATAATTAAAAAGTCATTGAATCTAACATCTCCTAAACTCAGAACACAAGGTGTATCTTGAGTAAATGGAGCTCTCCATATTGTATTGGATTTTAGAGTATTTTCAAGTTTAAGGAATCTTTTATTCCAACGCTTTTCATCAGCTGGTGTAATTCTTGCAGACTCAATAGATGAGTGATACTGCCCTAGTTTTTGTCCAGCTTCAAACAGTATTGATTTGCTTTCTTCAATATTATCTTGGCTTAGAGTCTCGTGGAGTTTGTCTCCTACTTTCTGCGTATAATCAATTTGTTCGCGTAATATGAGTATATCTATTCCATTCCATGAATAACCGCCCTTAGGGACATTCATTCCCGAATAAGAATTGAGTACTTTCAATTTTAATCTTCCATCAGACCCCCACGGAAGGAATTCAGCAAGCCAATAATTTCCATCACTTTCAAGATTTACTATTAATCCTCTTTCGGAATTTAAAACTGATAAAATAGACAAATTTTCTGAGTTAGGGACATCCCCCCATTGTTGGAGTTCTGAAATTATTGTCCTCCAATCTTCTGATGTTTTCAATTTTGATGGTTCTAGAATGTCCATACTAATTCCTTGCCCAACTAATCTTATCGAAGTAAATCCAGTAGGTGCCTCTCCTTGGGTTTCAGATTCAATCATTGCAGATGGCTTCCAGGAATTATCTAAATCCGCCATGCCTCTTCCTCATATTCAGGAAGAGGTGCCATTATTCATGCAATCGGTCTAAGAAGACTTGAATGTAGGTACTCTAGTCGAGAAGTATGGAAGGCACAGTCTCAGACATCCCGCTTGCCGTAGACATGGATGGAACATTAATTATTTCAGATATGAGTAAAATTAGTATTACTAAAGTTTTAGTTAGGAAACCGTGGTTAATTCCTAAGGTATTAATCAATGAGATTAGTGGAAAAAGAGCACAATGGAAAAGATATTTGGCAGAAAGATTAGTTTTTGACCCAGCTAAATTAGAATATCACGACTCTTTTGTTGAATGGCTTACAGGAGAATACGCAAGAGGGAGGTCCCTTATTCTTGCAACTGCTTCGGATAGAATTGTAGCAGAACAAGTAGCGGCACATGTAGGTTTATTCTCTGATGTAATGGCTTCAGATGGAAATTTTAACCTTAGAGGTCAAAAGAAAGCGGAGGCACTAATTTCTAGATATGGTGAAAAAGGATTTGGGTATGCCGGAAATAGTCATCATGATATTGATGTGTGGAAGCATTCTGGCCAAGTTGTAGTAGTTAACGCTGAAAGAGGTTTATTAGAAAAGGTTGGAGATTCAGCAGATGTTGTTTTTGAATAATTGGTGACATTATGGGCCGCCAACGTAAATCCTTGGGTAATAGAATAGATAATGTAGCAAAATGGTTGTTAAAATTTAGAATAATTTCTAGCCCAGCAAGATATATTTCAAATTCTAAGATTACATGGAGTTTAATTTCTAGAACTGATAGAATACGAACTCGAAGATTGGAGGGGAGAATTAAAAATGGAGAAATGCCAAATCACATATCAATCATTATGGATGGGAATCGTAGATTTGCATGGAGTCAAAGTTTAGAAAGAGAAATAGGGCACTTAAAGGGCAAAGACAAGTTGAAGCAGGTAATGGAATGGGTTTTAAATTTGAAAATAAAATACTTGACTGTATATGCACTTTCTACTGAGAATATGACTGGCAGAGATTCTGGAGAATTGGAATCATTGTATGATTTGTATCAAATAGGGCTTAATGAAATTGCTGAAGATCCATTAATACACTCTAAAAAAGTAAAGGTACAAGCAGTGGGAAGATTAGAAGAGTTACCTGAACGAGTGAGGGTTGCAATAAAAAATGCTGAAGATAGAACTGAAGGTTATTCTAATTTTATTTTTACAGTTTGTTTGGCATATGGAGGGAGAGAGGAAATAGTAGATGCTGTTAAGGAAGTAGCGATTGATCATGCTGCGGGTAGATTACCCTTAGACGAAATAAATTCAGAACAAATTTCAAACCGCCTATATTCTGCAGAAATTCCTGATCCTGATTTGGTGATAAGAACCTCTGGAGAAGAAAGGATTTCTAACTTCCTACTATGGCAAATAGCATATTCAGAATTGTACTTTACAGACGTACATTGGCCATCATTTTCTCGTAACGACTTGTATGAAGCAATAGAATCTTACCAATATAGGAGACGTAAATATGGCAAATGAGACTTGTATAGAATGTGGAAGAGATGATTATAGAAAACCCTCAGTTACTGTAGATGCTGTAGCATTAAGGGAGAGTGCAAATGGGGCAGAAGTATTGATGATTAAAAGAGGGAAGTACCCTCCAGAATGGGAAGGAAAATGGGCTTTCCCAGGGGGATTCGTGGATTATGGAGAAAATCCTGAAGATGCTGTAATTAGGGAATTAAAAGAAGAAACTAGTGTAGAGGGCAGTAATCCAGTTTCATTGGCCATACTTGGAGAACCAGGAAGGGATCCACGAAAACATTGTGTTGGATTATTTTACATTGTAGATGTAGA
>TARA_B110000881_G_scaffold221657_1_pt1 | contig 12147 bp, 12 predicted proteins | sample TARA_B110000881 | Tara Oceans TARA_B110000881 (sample SAMEA4398150) | marine metagenome | biome: Polar Biome; feature: [MES] marine water layer (ENVO:01000295) within the mesopelagic zone...; material: water (ENVO:00002006), including particulate matter (ENVO:01000060) such...
CCAAGATAATTTCTAATCCCATCCGCAAGAATGACTAAGCAGTTTTGACCTTTATCTAATGCATTTGCAGCTTGAAGTGCAGCCCAAACTGCAGTTCCACAGGATCCTCCGCAAAGTAAGCCTTCTTCTTTAATTAATCGACGTGCAATCGTGAACGAATCTTGATCGTTAACTTTTATGTATTGATCTACCATATTATTATCTAGCACATCAGGGAAGAAGTCATAACCAATTCCTTCAACTTGATAAGGGTAGACTTCATCGCCACCACCAAGAACTGATCCATATGGGTCGGCGCCTACAATTTGAATATCTGGATTATTTTCTTTTAATTTTTTAGCAATTCCGGTTATAGTACCACCAGTGCCAACTCCAACAACAAGCATATCTAAATTTTTTCCAAAATCATCCCAAATTTCTTCAGCGGTACCTTCATAATGAGCATTAGGGTTATCAGGGTTTGTATATTGATCAAGTATATGAGAATTTGGAGTATCTTTTTGCAATCTATTTGCAACATGGAATAAGCCTTCAGGGTGATCATGTCCAGCTTCAGTGGGTGTTCGAATGATTTCTGCCCCAAGTGCTCGTAGAGTAACTTCTTTTTCCATGCTCATTTTCTCAGGCATAACAATAATCATTTTATAACCTTTGACAGCAGCTGTAAGAGCTAAACCTATTCCAGTGTTTCCTGAAGTAGGTTCAATCAATGTGTCACCTGGTTTAATCCTTCCAGATTTTTCTGCATTCTCTATCATTCTTCGACCAATTCTGTCTTTTACAGATCCACCTGCATTTAAAAATTCACATTTTGCATATAAGTTGCAGTTCAGCTCATTGCCGACTGAATTAAGCTTTACTGTTGGCGTGTGTCCAATTGCGCCCAAAATATTATCTAAAGGCATTTGTCTTCTTTCTTTAAAACATTTTGAAGGAGTAAGTTCAACATTAATTTAATTATATTATGTAATGAAAATTGCACTAATAAGAATAGGATAATAATAGTGGATAAAATCTTAATTATTTCAGCGACGAATGACAAAAATCTTGATTTAGCTAAAGACTTGCAGCGAATTTTTTCTGATATTAATTATTCAACGGATATAATTTGTTTAGAGGACCTAAAATTACCTCTTTTTAGTTCTGATGTTTTAGTTGATGAGATTCATCTTGGCTCATTATTGAAAAAAATGAATGAAGCTAATGGATTCATTTTTTGTTCTCCAGAGTACAATGGAGGAGTGCCGCCTGTATTATCTAATGCAATCACTTGGTTAACCGTTAAATCTCAGAATTGGCGAGAAGCATTTATTGGTAAATTTTCTATAATTGCTACATATAGTGGCGGTGATGGTCAGCGCTTTATTAATGCATTTCGTAGTCAACTTGAATTCATGGGCTCTAATGTTTTAGCAAGAAGTATCTCAGTTACTAAAAATAAACCCCTAGATAACGAATCCGCAAAACGAATTCTCCAGGGGCTTATTGATATTATTAACTAAATATTAGCTAATTTTAATCTGATGACTATTTGGTTTAACTTCCTCAGCCTTCGGAATATTGATAATTAGTGTACCATTTTTAAACTTAGCACTTATTTCTTGATTAATAACATTGTCTGGTAATGTGAAGCTTCGACTCATTTTGCCTGAATTTCTTTCACGAAGACGATAAGATCCATCATTAGATTGCTTTTGCTCTTCTTTATCGGCTGTCAATCTTAACTGATCATCTTCTACCTTAAGTTTCACATCCTTTTTATCAAATCCTGGAAAGTCTGCTGATAGAATATATTCCTTCTCATCTTCAGAAATATCCACTGGAATTGAATGTGTTTGTTTTGTAGTTAAATCATTCCAACCATCATTAAATATTGAACTAATCATTTGATCGAAATCTGATACTAATGATTGCGTTGGTTGCCATTTTACTAAAGTCATTTTAGACTCCTATTTTTTGTTAATTAAAACCAACTAGTATGTTGCAATTAACATGCCATTAAACAATCTATGACAATTATTAATTAATAATTGTCATAATGTCAGTATGGACTGCAATTTTGGCACTTAAAGTTTAAGTGTTGATAATAATATGTTATTTAATAAATGAAAGAAGTAACTGATCGTAAACACTTATCATTCTTGACCAGTCGTAAGGTTCAGCAATTTGATTAAATGTTAGATTTCGTATTTCTTGAATATTCCTAATTGCTAAATTTAGTTTATTAAATAAATCGTCTTCAGTGAAATAAATATGTTCATGGTGATATTCAGATGGAATTAGTTCTGGATATGATAATCTATTTGGAAGAAGAGGGTAAGTGTTACAATGCATTGCTTCCATGATGCTAATACCAAAAAAATCTTGATTATTTGTAACAGGTAAAATATCAGCTTTCCACAACCATTTAGCATATTCCTTAGCTGAATTACAATATCCAAAGTGGACTATTTTACTTTTCAACTTCTCTTTAGCTTCATCAAAAATTGATGGATATTTATTATGTCTTTCGCCTAATATAGCTACTCTATAGTCAATTTCTTTATTCTGTAAATCAAATAAGACTTTAAAAAATATTTCAGGGTTTTTATCATACTCCCATCTATGATTCCATAATATTAAAGGTGGCCCTTCCTTTATATTTTTATAGTCATCAAAGCGTTTTAAATCGATACCAATATATAATACCTTACTTTTATCTTTAATTTCTTTAATAGTTTCAAGCTCGTTATGATCAGGTGACCTTTTTAAAAATAATTTTAATTCGTTTAAAAATGAATTTTTATGATAGTTTGAATTAAACAGCACTTTATCGGCTGCTAATGCGGAAGAATAGTTAATAAAGCCATAATGTTTATGTTCTTTATTAATAAAGTCTCTATCTTTTTTTGACCATGGGTATGAAAGTTGATTCTCGTGAAAATACATAACAGTCGGTATATTATAAGATGTTTTTCGAGTTAAGCTAAGAAATGTTGTTAGATCGAGCATATCAGTTGCTATGATTAAATCAGGTTGTATTTTAAGTTTATTAAATTTTTGAGCTAAGGTTATTGCGCTACCTTGCATACGCCATTTCCAAAATTGACCTTTCATTGATAAAATATTTATGTTATTAGAACTAAATTTTTGAATATCTTCAGCCCATGATTTATGAGAACCTGTGAAATAAGGCTCGATTAAAAGAATATTCATAGTAAATGTTTATACATTTACTTCGATCCATTTTTGCCCACTTATTGACTTAAAATATTTTTCACGGGAAATAGCATCATTTTTGATTTTAAATTTTTCTGAGTAGATGACTCTCCATGGTCTATTATCACGAGTTGCTTTAACATTCCTTGAGTTATGTTGGTTTAGTTGAGATTTAAGATTTCTACAGTGTCCTATAAAACGATGTTTTCCATTGAGCGTTTCTATGATGTAAGTATAATACATAAATAATAGTCACTAAAATTACATTTGATTATTAAATCAACAAGGAATAAACTTGTTAGGACTCAATGTAAATCCGTATTTTTAGATTCAAATTTTATTATGGAAAAAAAGATTGCAGCTACCAATCGCAAAGCCTTCCATGAATATCATATATTAGATACTTATGAAGCAGGTATTGAACTATTTGGTAGTGAGGTTAAAAGCCTTAGAGAAGGTAATGCTAATTTAAAAGAAGCATATGTGACCATTCGTAAGGGTGAAGCATGGCTTGTTGGTGTACATATTAATCCCTATTCTCATGTCGGTTTTGATAGTCCAGAACCTGTTCGAAAAAGAAAACTATTATTAAATAAAAGAGAAATTCAGAAAATAAAAATATCGCTTGATCAAAAAGGTCTTACGGCTGTGCCCTTGAAAATTTATTTTAATAAAGATGGTTGGGCAAAACTTGAGCTTGGAATGGCTAAAGGAAAGAAGACCTATGATAAAAGAGACTCAATGAAGGAACGTGATATTAGACGTGAAGCTCAAAGAGAAATAAGAAATAGAGACAGATGAAATTTAAAACATTGGATGAACAGTGGTCTTTGATTAGTAGAGGTGTAGAAGAAATTATACCTGAAGAAGAGCTTAAAGTTAAATTGAAAAAGTCTATATCATCAGAGACTCCATTAAATGTAAAGCTTGGTTGCGATCCAAGTCGAGCTGATCTTCATGTGGGCCATGGTGTGGTCTTAAGAAAACTTCGACATTTTCAAGATTTAGGTCATCAAGCTATTTTAGTTATAGGTGATTTTACAGCAATGATTGGTGATCCTTCGGGAAGAAATAAAACTAGGCCTCAATTATCTCTTGAAGAAGCTAAGGCCAATGCGCAGTCATACATTGTGCAAGCAGAAAAAGTTCTAGATTTAAAAACATTGAAAATAGTCTATAATTCTGAATGGTTAAATAAGATGAATTTTAGTGATGTTATTCGTTTAGCGAGCCACTATACGGTTGCAAGAATGTTGGAACGAGATGATTTTACTAAAAGGTACCATTCGGAAATTCCAATATCTATTCATGAATTTATGTATCCACTGGCACAAGGAATGGATTCTGTAGAATTAAAGGCTGATGTTGAATTGGGGGGTACAGATCAGAAATTCAATCTTTTAGTAGGGCGTGATCTTCAAAGAGAGTATGGTCAAAAGCCACAATCAATCATTACTTGCCCCTTGCTAGAAGGTACGGATGGAATTGAAAAAATGTCAAAATCATATGGGAATGATATTAGTTTAAATGATTCTCCAGAAGATATGTATGGTAAAACAATGTCGATTAATGACGATATGATAATAAAATATTTCACTCTTGCCGCGGATGCTGATAAAAATTTAATAAGCCAAGTTAGTATCGATTTGAGTGATTCATCGTTTAATCCTCGTGATTCTAAAAGACTCCTTGCGAGAAAATTAGTAGAACTTTATTATGACGAAGAGTTTGCGTCGAAAGCTGAGCAGCATTTTGATCAAGTAATTGTTAATAAAGATAATCCAGATGATATGTTTGAATTCTCATTAGACCAAGATATGAATATTATTGAGGTATTGCATAATTCTGATCTTGTAGGTAGTAAAAGTGAAGCAAGAAGGTTGTTAAATCAAGGTGCCATTCGCATTGAAGGTGAAAAAGTTTCGGATATGAATATGATTCTCTCCTCTGGAAATGAATATATCATCAAAGTTGGTAAAAGACGTTTTCTAAAAGTAAAATGATAAAACGTCTACTTTTATCGTTTATATCGACATTGTTTATCACTGCATGCGACTCGCCTAATCCTACTAAACTGGTTGTATTTATTGTTTCTGATCAAGCATCACCATTTATTTTAGAAAAATATGATCATTTATTCACAGGTGGATTTAGATGGTTGATCGATAACGGAATTTTTTATAATAAGGCACAACATAACCATGGTAATACCACTACTGGACCGGGGCATTTTGCGCTTTCTACTGGTGTTCATCCTGGGAATGGAGGTGTTGTTAATAATGTATGGTATGATAGACGTTTGAAAAGATCTTATTATGTTGTTGAAGATTCCACTGCTGTTAATCTCTCAGGAAAAGGCATAGGTAAATCTTATCGATATATTAATAATCCGAACCTAGCAGATTGGATAAACCAATCGAATACTAATTCAAAAGTTGTTTCTTTGTCTGGAAAAGATAGATCTGCAGTACTCTTTGGTGGAAGCAATGCTGAACTTGTGTTGTGGTATGATAAAAAAGGAAGTTATAACACATCCACTTACTATGCTGAATCGCTTCCTGTGTGGGTTCAGGATTTTAATACAAGACTTAACGTTGAAGGTTATAAAGATACTACTTGGTCATTATTTAAAAGCCCAGAGATTTATAATCAAAATACACGTATTGATAACTTTCAAGGAGAGAGAATAGTTTCTAAAAAAGCTGATGCAACACCCACGCTACCTCTTTTATTAGGTGATATGTCTACAAAAGCATTATTAAATGATTTTTATGAATATCCACATGGGGATAGGTCATTGATCGATTTAGCCATTGAATCTATCTCAAAATTAGATCTAGGTGGTGACAATAATCCAGATTTGTTATTCTTAGGTTTATCTGCTACTGATGGTGTTGGGCATAATTTTGGTCCACATTCAGTTGAGCAACTTGATAATCATTTACGACTTGATGCTCAGTTAATGCGAATGATTAATTATATTGAAGATAATGTTGGGTCTGGAAATACAATGTACGTTTTTTCCAGTGATCATGGTGCTTTAGAATTACCTGAATCTCTAAAATTAAAAAAAATAAGTGCAGGGCGTATTTCTTATGATCAGAAAAAGAAGGTCTTCTTAAATATCTTAAGTGAAATTGAACTTAAGATTGGATCTGAAAAAGTGATAGAATACGGTAATAACTTTTATTTTGACAAAGGGTTAACAATTCAAGAAAAAGAGTTTGCTTCAAAAATGGTCAAGGACCTAGTTTTTAATATTGACGGTGTATCTATGGCTTTGAGTCTAGAAGATATTATGGACCTTCCTAAATCAAAAGAAAATATTAAGTTTAGGAACATGGTCCATGTGGAGAATAGTCCTGATATCTACGTGATTTTAAAGGAAAATTGGTTGTGGAATTCAAAAACTGGTAGTAGTCATGGCTCACACTATAGTTATGATACACATATTCCATTAATATTTTCAAAGAATGGTATTGAAGGTTATAAAATTGATGACCCTATCTCATCAGTGGATGTATCTCCTTCAATCGCAAGATATCTTGGAGTTAAATATCCAAAAGACATTGATGGTAGTGCATTAAAGTTAAAATTTTATAACAATTAGTTTTTTTTAATGAGTTAGCTAGAATCCTTAATATTTGTGAAAGATAAAATAATAATTTTTTGAAAAATCTTATTTTATTGAAAAGATTTATACAGCTAACTTAAGAACTTATTTTTAACCTCTAAAAGGAGAAGACATGTCAGAGAATGTCAAAGAATTCACCTCAGATAATTTTAGTGCTGAGGTAATAGAGTCCGATACACCTGTCCTTGTCGATTTTTGGGCTGAATGGTGTGGACCCTGTCGCGTAATAGCGCCAGTGGTAGATGAAATTGCTACTGAGTATTTACAAAAAGTTAAAGTTGGAAAGTTAAACGTTGATAATCATAATCAAGTCGCTAGTCAATATGGCGTAAGAAGTATTCCAGCTTTACTAATTTTCAAAAACGGTGCAGTTGCAAATCAAATTGTTGGTGCTGTACCAAAAAATAAAATAACTGAAATTTTAGATTCAGTTATATAATTATTAATTAATAAAAAGAATGAATCGAAAGGTTATAATTATTGGTTCTGGTCCAGCAGGATTAACTGCTGCACTTTATACTGCCAGAGCAAATTTAAATCCGTTAGTATTCGAAGGTAATCAACCGGGTGGACAGTTAACAATTACCACTGACGTTGAAAATTATCCAGGTTTCCCTGAAGGAATTATGGGGCCAGAGTTAATGGAGAAATTTCGCACTCAAGCAATAAGGTTTGGCGCAGAATGTCATTTTAAGCATGTTACTAAAGTTGATTTTAATGCCCGTCCTTTTAAAGTATGGGTAGGTGATGATATGTTTACAAGTGATTCTATTATTATCTCAACTGGTGCTTCTGCTAAAATGCTTGGCTTAGAAAGCGAAAAAGAACTAATGGGTTATGGAGTTTCAGCTTGTGCTACTTGTGATGGATTTTTCTTCAAAGATAAAAAAGTACTAATAGTTGGTGGTGGAGATTCTGCCATGGAAGAAGCTAATTATCTTACAAAATTTGCATCAGAAGTCAAAATTGTTCATAGAAGAGATGAATTTCGTGCTTCTAAAATAATGATCGACCGAGTTATGAACAATGATAAGATATCTGTTATTTGGAATTCTTCTATTAAAGAAATATTGGGATCAAAAGAAAAAGGTGTACATGCTGTTATACTTGAAGATTCTCAAAGTAAAAATACTATAGAAGAAAATTGTGATGGAGTATTTATGGCAATTGGCCATAAGCCAAATACGGATTTATTTGTAGACATTCTAGATTTTGATTCTGCTGGCTACTTAATAACAAAAAAAGGTAGTACTGCGACAAATATAGAAGGTGTATATGCTTGTGGCGATGTTCAAGATCATGTCTATCGTCAAGCAGTTACAGCAGCCGGAAGTGGTTGTATGTCTGCAATAGATGCTGAACGTTATTTAGAAAATAATTAACTTTTTCGATTTATCTTTTGCCATAAGGAGGCAAGATGAATCAACAGTCAACTTTAATATATGAGTTAAAAGGCCTTAAAAAGTCCTACAATAAACAAACTGTTCTAAATATTGGTCGTTTACAGTTCCATCGAGGAACAATATATGGCGTTATTGGTCCAATAGGATCTGGAAAGTCAACCTTATTAAATATCATGGCGGGTCTTGAAAAAGAAACTCATGGAACTTTAAAATATGATATGAATCAATTTGAAACAAATTGGTTGGGCAACATAAAATCTATCCCTGAAATTCAATACTATAATTCTGATATTGTAAATAAAAATATCAAAGTAAGTAGTTTGTTGAATTCTAATAATATTAAGAATGTATCTCAGTATTTTAAGAATGGTTCATTAAAATTAATTTTAGAAAAAAATATTAGAGATTTATCAAAAGGGGAGGTTGCTTATTTAAATATGGTTATGGCAATTAACTCAGATCCCAGAGTATTATTAATAGATGACTATGCACTCAACTTTGATAAAAATATGGAGTTAGATTTTAGAAAGAAATTAATTGGAATGAATAAAGAATTAGGTACAACTATATTATTATCAGCTCCAAATGACCAATGCTTGAAGTTAATTGCATCTGTTATGATTTATTTGGATAATGGTCATATTTCTAAGATTCGTTCCGGCGCTGGAAAAAGTCCAAGGCAATACACAAAACGTCCAGTACAAAAAAAGAATGTTGTAAAAAAGCGCTTTAACTCTAAACAAAAACCTAATCGTTAGTAAAAATATGATAATTTTATATAAATTAAACCAAATTTATAGCTAAAAAGTTTTATTTATGTTTAAAAAACGCTTTAATGAACTTACTTCTAAGTTTAATAATAAAAAAATTCTTGTAATTGGTGATCTAATGTTAGACACATATTTGATGGGACATTCGAATAGAATTTCTCCAGAAGCTCCAGTTCCTATAATTGACGTAAATAAAGTTGAGCATAATCTAGGAGGCGCTGCAAATGTTGCTTTAAATCTTTCTTCGCTAGGCAGTGAAGTTTTACTAATTGGATTTATTGGCAATGACTCTGAAGGTCAAATTTTTAAAAATTTAGTAGATGAATGCAATATAGGTTTCACACCTTTAGTTCAAAGTGGTAATCGACCAACTACAGTTAAGTCGAGAATAATATCTCATGGCCAACAAGTTATTAGAACAGATCGAGAGGTTACTAGTGATCTATCTAATGAGTTAAATAAAGAACTTTTATCACTAGTATCTTCCTTAATTAATGATGTGGATGGTGTGATCTTAGAAGATTATAATAAAGGAGTATTGAATCCTTTCTCAATTACAAAAATCATTAATATTGCAAAGGATTTAAAAAAGCCAATTTATGTAGATCCAAAAGTAAAAAATTTCAATCTATATAAAGGTGTGAGGCTTTTTAAACCTAATCTTTCAGAATTTAGAAGTGTTTATAAAGAGAATGCTACTCTAGAAAAAGATGGTTTTGATCTTAAGAGAAAAATAAATGCGGATATACTTATGGTAACTAGAAGTGCAGAAGGTGTGTCTCTTTTTGTTGATACTGACTATTATGATATTCCTACTATAGCTAGAAAAGTACATGATGTTTCTGGTGCTGGAGATACTGTGATCGCAACTTTTACACTATCTGATTTATGTGGAGCTACCCCAAAAGAATCTGTTCTTTTATCAAATTTTGCCGCAGGTAGAGTTTGCGAAGAAGTTGGTGTAGTGCCAATCAGTCTTACTATGTTGAATGAAATGATTGAACACCATAATAACTTATAACGTTATTTGTGAATTTATGTAGATACTTATTCTTATTTTTTTCTTTTATATCTATTATTTTCAGTCAACCAGAAAATAGATTTTCCCCTTTTGATTGGGTGCAATATAGACAAGCTGGTAAAGTTAACTCTATCTCTTTTAGTGAACGTTATGCGTATCTAGGTACTGAATTGGGCGGTTTACAAAGGTTTAATATTTTATCTAATCGTTTTGAAGAATCAATTACTAGAGCTCAAGGTTTAAAAAGTAATACAATTAAAGCAGTTCATCGTGCCTCAAATGGAGTATTATGGGTTGCAACACCTATGGGTATAGAATATAGCTTAAGTGAAGAAGGTGACTGGAGATTTATTAGTCGTGATATATTACAACTGCCTTTTGGTGCAGTTATTTATAGAATAGGTGAGTCTGAACAAGATATTTGGCTCGAGACTTCTACATTGGTCTATCGCTTGGATCCAATTACAGGAGTAGTTACTGGAGTAATGTCAAACCCCGACGTCTCTGTGTTATGGAGCTCAGGTTTAATCAGTTTTCAAACTGACCTATCAAGTCTTTTGTTTGATTATTCAATCCTTGATGGATGGTTGACAGATTTTCGTTCACTTTTTAGCCCAAATGGAAAGCAAATGAAAGTTACTACAATAGCTAAAAATAGAATGAATGACGTATGGCTAGGTACTGAAGACGGTACTTTCTTTATAGGAGATAATACGATGAAAACTTTTTCACCTTATATTTTTAGTCTGGCTAATAATGATATTCAAGATATAGAAGGTAAATACCCATTTTGGATTGGTGGTCGTTTAAGTGAATATACTTCGGGCGTATCTTATTTTGATTCTGACCGTAATATTTATGATCAATATATATTCAATGAAAACATAAATATGGATCGTTTATCAATTTATAGTATTATTAATTTAAAAGATGAAATATGGTTTGGTGGGGAAGATGCAATTTTAGTTTATAATATAAAAAAAGATTTTTGGAGAACATATAATATAAATATTGGAACTGATAAATCTTGGATAAACTCATTTATAAATATAGATGATCAAATTTGGTTAGCTACAAATAATGGACTAATTATTTTAAATAAAGATGATAAAAGTCAGCTTGATAATGAACTCGTTGATTATTTTTATAATAATAGTATTTATGAATTGAAAATGACTAATGACCATATTTTTATAGCATCTGAGGCTGGGTTATTTATTTTTGATAAACAAATTAATAAAATATACGATTTAAAATCTTTTGGCTATAAATCTAAAGATTTTATTTTCCCATCTGATCATTTTAATTATACTGCTATAACTGAAAATAATGACAATCTATATTTTGCTAATCAATCTGGAATAATATCTTTTAACCTAATTAATAGACAATGGTCTAATGTTGTTGAACCTTCGATTTATGGATCTTTGGAGGTCAAATCTATAGTTTTAAATAAAGAAAATATTTTTATTGCTACGGTCAATGGACTTACGCAATATGATATGATTAATAATTCATTAGAAATATTTAATTATAAGTTTATTGGAGATATAAATGACATGTATATTAAAGGTAAGAAAATTTGGTTGGGAACATCAGAAGGTCTAATATCGTTTCAGTATAAATGAAAAAAATCAATAATATTATTTTATATAGCTTTATAATTTTAATTAGTTATTTAAATGCTCAGGCTCTAAGACCTAACAGTCTTCAAAAAGAACTAATAAGGCAATATGGGGTTTCTTTTTATACTATAGCAGATACTAATTCTGATTCTATTAGAGTTTTATCTTATTTATCAGTTCCAAATAATGTTTTACAGTTTATAAAAAATAATCAAAACTTTGAAGCTGGTTATGAAGCAACAATATCTATTAAAGAAAAAAAAGGTTCCCAGGTTGGACGAAAAAACTGGGTTAATAAACTTATAACAGATAAATATTTAGAATCTATTTCAAGAAAAATATATACAATCCATTTTGCTGAATTTAAAGTTCCAGTTGGTAGCTATATTATTTCCACTGAGCTACTTGACAAAGACTCTAATAATAGTGGACTAAGATCCAAAGAATTAAATTTATCAAAGAAGAATGGTGAGATAGAAATATACAGTACTTTTTT
>TARA_B110000881_G_scaffold220022_1_pt1 | contig 12098 bp, 7 predicted proteins | sample TARA_B110000881 | Tara Oceans TARA_B110000881 (sample SAMEA4398150) | marine metagenome | biome: Polar Biome; feature: [MES] marine water layer (ENVO:01000295) within the mesopelagic zone...; material: water (ENVO:00002006), including particulate matter (ENVO:01000060) such as......
CCCCCTTCTTTTTTTGCTTTTTCAATTGCCTTTAAATACATTTCAACAGCCTGGCCATCAATAAGAGGACCAACATGATTATCTTCATTTAAAGGGTTACCAATATTTAACTGGTTATAAGCATTAGCCAATTTTGTTGTTACTTCATCATATAGAGATTCATGAATAATAAGCCTTCTTGTAGAAGTACACCTTTGACCACAAGTGCCGACAGCTCCAAATAGCGCCCCTATAATTGTTATTTTAAGATCAGCTTCTTTTGATATAATAATAGCATTATTACCTCCTAGCTCTAGAAGAGATTTTCCAAAACGAGATGCGACCTCTTGACCTACAATTCTACCCATACGAGTCGATCCAGTAGCGGATATAAGTGGAAGCCTATCATCTTTAGTCATTAGCTCTCCAACAGTATAGTCTCCGTTTACCAAACACGATATTCCTTCAGGTAAATTGTTTTCTTTTGCAACCTCAGACCATATATTTTGACAAGCAACGCCACATAAAGGAGTTTTTTCTGAAGGCTTCCATATACAGGTATCTCCAGATATCCACGCTAAAGCAGTATTCCAACACCATACAGCCACAGGAAAGTTAAAAGCCGAGATAATACCCACCACACCTAAAGGATGGTACTGCTCATACATTCTATGTCCTGGTCTTTCGGAGTGCATTGTTAAGCCATGAAGTTGTCTTGAAAGACCAACAGCAAAATCACATATATCTATCATTTCTTGAACTTCACCTAAACCCTCTTGTAAGGATTTCCCCATTTCATAAGAAACAAGCTCTCCTAATGGTTGTTTATATTTTCGTAATTTATCTCCATATTGTCTAACAAACTCACCTCTTTGTGGTGCTGGCTTATTCTTCCAATCTCTAAAAGCTAAGGCTGCGGCTTGAACGACTTTTTCGTAATCTTCAGCTGTGCTAGAATTTACACTACCAATTAAACTCCCATCTACTGGTGAATAAGAATCAATTTGCGTCCCATTGCCAAAAGATATTAAACCCGTAGAAGTTCCTTTGTTGTTTTTTTTAACACCAAGAATTTCCAGAGATTTTTCTATGTTTATTAAAGAGGTTTTTGTCATTTTTAAAGAGATTAATTAAGTCTTCAAATCTAATAAAAATTAACTCAAAAAAAATAATTATATATACAAAAAAGAGGTCCTTAGAATTATACTGTATCCTCGTCTATTTCCTGATCTAATGAATCAGAAGCACTATTTATTTCTTGATCATTCATATCGGGAGCCCCTTCTGTTTCTTGATCAATTAAAATAGAACCTTCAGCATCGTCTTCTAAATTTTCTACATCTATCTTTTTCTTATACTTAATAAGAGACCAAGTCATAATAAGACAGGAGGCTAGAATAATAAAAAGCAATACTCCATTAAAGTCATATTTTTCAGTTATTTCTTCGGGAATAGCAAAAAACAATAATATTGTGATTAATCCTCGTGGAGCTAGAAAAACTTGAGGAAAAATATTTTTACCATTAAATAAAAATAAGCTTATTGTTCTAATAAGATATATAATCAAAAGAAGAACAATTCCTATTCCTATGGTTTTAAAGTTAAACATTGAAGCAACAGAGGCTAATACCCCAAAAAGAATAAAGAAAAATGTTCTGACAACAAAGGCAGATTCACCAGTTACAACCTTAAAATCAGCAAGAATACCCTCAACCTTTTCTTCATTTATAAGTTTAGATAGCCACCCACTAAAAAACAATTTATAGTTATTTAAGATTACCCCAAAAATTAATATTATAATTAGTGATGAAAGGTGAAATAATTTCCCTACAGCAAAAAGTAATAAAAGAATAGAAATTAAAAAGAAAAGCTTGTCGTGCCCTTTAATATTCTGAAAAAGATATATGAGTATATAAGAGGCTAAAACAGAAAAAAGTATTGTAAATGTTAAATTTCCAAAAACTACACCATAGATCTCCGATTCAGAGCTAGGGCCTAAAAACCGTGTAAGACTATAAAAAAGAATAATTCCTAAGATATCAGAAAAGGTGCTTTCATAAACCATAAATTCACGCTTATCATCATCTAAGGAATCGATACTTGGAAGAATAATAGCAGAACTAAGTATAGATATTGGAACTGTAAAAAGTAAAGCTTCAATCATCTCCATTTTTAAAACCCCCACTAGAAAGAGCGCGCAAATATAAGATGTGGCAACAAGCCCAATTGTAGCAACCGAAAAAGACTTTAAAATAACCTTAGTCTTTTCTTTTATTAATTGTAAATCAAGAGCGGCCTCTAACACAATTAAAGCCAAACCAACAATACCCAGGAACTTTAAAATAACATCAAAATCTTTTTTTTCAATCATCTCTCCACTAAGAAGAAACCCAAACTGTATCAGTAGTCCAGTAATAATTAAAAGTAAGACAGAGGGAATTCCAGATTTTTTTGAATAAAGATTATAAAAATAAGACAAGATGATCGTTGATGAACAAATAATAATTAATATGTAAGGATCTATATTTTCCATGATTTTAAATTATTTTTCAAATAATTTTAGTACATCATTTCCATTTGCCAAAACAACTAAAGTAAGAAGCAATAACATTCCAACTACCTGGGCATACTCCATAAATTTTTCTGGCGCTGGTTTTCCAACGACAATCTCATACATAAGAAATGCCACATGCCCCCCATCAAGAGCCGGGATAGGAAGGATATTTAAAAAAGCAAGCATTAATGAAAGAAATGCCGTTAAATACCAAAAACTTTCCCAATTCCAACTAGAAGGAAACATGCCGCCAATAGCCCCAAAACCGCCTACTTCTCCCATTAAATCATTATCCGAATTAAAAATAAGAGCAAATCCCGAAAGATATCCTCCAAGCTCTTTCTTTGCTAACTTATATCCAGCAGGGAATGAAGAGGCTAAATCAAAACTATCTATAGACGTTTCGAAAGAAGAAGAATTAACAAAGCCAATCATTCCCTCTGCAGAAACCTCAACAGGAAAAACTAAATTTTTATTATTTCTTAAAACACTAACTTCTACAGTTTCAGATTGATTTTTTTGTAGCTCCCCTCTAAGCTTGTTAAAAGATTTAGTTTCAACATCACCTATAGAAAGCAAAATATCACCCCTTAATAGCCCAGCTTTTTCTGAGTTTGAGTTTTTTGTAAAATCAGCTATTTTAACAATTGTTTCAGCAGAAAACATTGGTTCTCGTCCGCTATCTTTCCAATGCTTTATAAAATTAGCGCCTATAATAATTGATTTGTCTACTCCATCTCTATTAACTACTACAATATATCCATCATCATTATAGATCATCATTTCAAAATAAGCAGGCTTTAGTTTTTCACCAAAAATATCATAAAAAATATCAACTTTTTCGCCATCAATTGAAATCAACTTATCCCCATCTTTAAAACCAAGATCTTTTGCAAAATCTGAACAAGAAACACCATTTTTCAATGACTCGTTAGAAACATACTTATCTCCCCAAGTAAATAAGACTATAGAATAAATAAAAATGGCTAAAAGCACATTTACTGTAACCCCTCCAAGCATAATAACAAGTCTTTGCCAAGCGGGCTTTGCTCGAAACTCCCATTTTTCAGGAGGCCTACCCATTTGTTCTTTATCCATTGACTCATCAATCATCCCAGAAATCTTAACATAACCCCCGAGTGGAAGCCAGCCAATTCCATATTCTGTATCTCCAATTTTCTTTTTCACTAATGAAAACCAAGGATCAAAAAACAGATAAAACTTCTCAACCTTTGTTTTAAATAGTCTAGCAGGGATATAATGACCAAGCTCATGTAAGATCACGAGTATAGAAAGACTCATGATTAGTTGTAGTGCTTTAATAAGAATATCCATTTATAGTAGTTTTTTTGCTAAAATTCGTGTTTGTTCGTCTGTTTCTATGTAATCTTCTAATGAAGGGTTTTTGACAAAAGTAATTTTTTCAAGACAATTATCAATTAAATCTGACATATTTAAAAACCCAATTTTATCATTTAGGAATGCTTCAACAGCAATCTCATTGGCAGCATTTAGTACACAGGCAGAATTCCCTCCTTTATTCATAGCTCTATACGCTAAGCCTAAGCTTCTAAATGTATTTGTATCGGCTTTTTCAAAAGTAAGTTCTGGATAATCTAAAAAGTTAAATCGTTTAAAATCATTTTTTAATCTATAAGGAAACCCTAAAGCATATTGTATTGGAAGCTTCATGTCCGGAATTCCCATCTGAGCTTTAATTGAGCCATCTTCAAACTGAACAGCAGAGTGTATTACTGACTGAGGATGAACCACAACATCTATTTGGTCTTTTTGTAAATTAAAGAGCCATTTTGCCTCTATAACCTCCAATCCTTTATTCATTAAAGTTGCTGAATCTATAGTGATTTTTGCTCCCATTACCCAATTTGGATGTTTGAGTGCTTGTTTTTTAGTTATAAGTCTTAAATCTTCAGTTTTTCTACCCCTAAAAGGCCCTCCTGAAGCAGTAAGGTAAATTTTTTCTATTTGGTTTTTTTCTTCTCCAACTAAACATTGAAAAATAGCAGAATGCTCTGAATCAACAGGATATAATAAGGACTTATGCTTGGCACATAATCTTGTGATTAATTCGCCAGCAACAACAAGCGTTTCTTTATTTGCTAAAGCTATTTTTTTACCACTTTTAATAGCGCTAATTGTTGGCTTTAAACCACTATATCCAACTAAAGCGGTTAGTACTACATCGATCTCGTCTGAAGTAACGATTTGATCAATTGACTCTGCACCAGTAAACACTTTTATGCCCAGAAACTTAAGGGCATTATTAACTTCAGTGTATTTTTTCTCATTAACAATAACAACGGCATTTGGTTTGAATTTTTTGGCTTGAGAGATTAATAAAGAGCTATTATTGTTAGCTGTTAATACCTCAACATTAAATAAATCGGTATGTACTTTAATAACTTCTAAGGTTTGGATTCCAATAGACCCTGTAGAACCAAGAATTGCAATGTTTTTTTTCATAATTAAATTTTTAGCAAAGTTAATTGATCAGCAATTTTTCTGTTGTTCGAAAGCCTTGGGATTTTGTTTTGTCCCCCAAGCTTGCCAAGACTGTCCATATAATCGTTGAATCCGTTATTTTTTATTCTAATAATTTCTAATTGTTTTAAAACAGAACCAGAAATTAAATCTTTATAGTAGCTGTTTTTAGATTGAAGCTGGATATCTAGCTCTTGGGCAAACAAAATAAGGTCCTCAGGTTCTTTTATAAACTCTATAAACCACTGATGGAAAGGAAGGCCTTTTGTTGGAGTAACCTGTGGAGAAACATGAAATTCTTTAACTTCAGCAGGATGTTTTTGTATAACATTAACAAGGCTTTGCTCAACCTCTTGACCAATAACATGCTCTCCAAAAGCTGACGTGAAATGTTTAAGTCGCCCACTTACAATTATTCTATATGGCTCTAGAGAAACAAATTTTATTGTATCACCAATATTATACCCCCATAATCCAGCGTTTGTGTTTAATATAATTACATAATTAACATCTAGCTCAACATCAGAAAGATTAATTCTTTTTGGATTAGGGCTGGAATACTCATCTGTTTTAATAAATTCAAAAAATATTCCATTGTTGACGCACAGCAACATGCCTTTTTCTTTTTGTGAATCTTGATAAGCAATAAAACCTTCAGAAGCTGGGTAAACTTCAAGACTATCAATATCATGACCAATTAAACGTTCAAAAGTTTTTTTATATGGATTAAAGTTTACCCCACCATAAATAAACAATTCAAAATTTGGAAAAAGCTGGCCAATATTTTTTTTGGTTTTCTGTTGAAGCTTTTCAAAATACATCTGAACCCAAGGGGGTATCCCGCTTATTAAAGACATGTTTTGATTTTTAGTTTCTTCTACGATAGTATCAATCTTATCTTCCCAATTATCTATGCAATTTGTTGAATAAGAAGGAAGTCTATTTTTTTTTAAGTAAAAAGGAATGTGATGTGCAACAATTCCTGACAACCTACCTGTTAACACACCGCCAGTTTTAGAAAGCACTGGAGATCCCTGCAAGAAGATCATCTTTCCAGCAGCTATTTTAGTGTTTTTTGTCTCATTAATATATGAGAGAATTGCATCTCTAGCAGGATCTAAGTGGCACTTTATAGACTCCTTACTAATAGGTATATATTTTTCTCCAGATGTTGTTCCAGATGTTTTGCAAAAATAAACAGGTTTTCCTGGCCATAAAACATCCCCCTCCCCAGCAATTATGCTGTCTATATATGTTTTAAACTCTTCATATTCTCTTATTGGAATTCTCTTTTTAAATTCGGAATAACTGTTTATTTTTTTAAAAAAGTGATCAACTCCAAATTCAGTTTTTTCTGCTTTTTTTATAAGATCAAGCATTATTTTGTTTTGATAAACAACAGCATTGCTTTTCCAGATAGAGTTTTTTTTAACAATATATTTAGCATAATGCAGGCTTAGTATAGATTTTAAACTCCTCACTTTAAAAAGAAATATAATTTTCTGGATTAAGAGGAACACCATTTTGCCATAACTCTAAATGCAAATGTGGGCCTGTTGAGAGTTCACCAGAATTTCCAATAATAGCAATATCCTCACCGACATTTACCACATCTCCTGTGTTTTTCAAAAGCCTTGAGCAGTGTTTGTAAAAAGAGATATAGTTATTTTTATGCTGAATACCTATAACATATCCCGTTTCTGGATTCCAATCACTAACAATAACCGCGCCCCCTAGGATGCTTTTTATTTTAGTTCCTTTCTTTGCTACTAAATCTACGGCAAAATGATTGTTTTCAAAGCTATAGGAATCACTTATAACACCCTTTAAAGGAGGATAGAATAGAAAATATTTTGTAATATTTTGGGATTCAATTGATATTGAACTTTGATCTTCATTTTCTACCCTTGCTCTTAATAGAGAATCTTCTTTTGAAAAAGAAAAATCTACCTCAATTTCTTTTACATTAGAGGCGCTATCTATATAGTTGTTAAAATTAAGAGAATCTCCTTTAATAATTGCCTCTATATTATTTAGATATAAAGATCTAATATTTAGAGCAGTCTCTAGCGAATCACTTTTAATAGCTAAAGCAATTAAGTCTTTTTGCACTTTTTGAGAAGATTTGCCTGGTAAAATATTCTTTATTGGTGAGTAAACAATAATTAGAAAAGAAAATGCAAAGAAGACTAGTGAGAATAATAAAACAAGAGATAAAATATTTGTTTTAGATAATCTTACAGAACCTCTCTCTTCTAGAGAATCATCATTTATAATTACGAGTCGGTATCTTTTTTTTAGCTTATTCCAAATTTTATTTTTTGAAGGCTTCTCTTTCATAATACTTGCAAATATCTGAAAATTATAAGCATATTTGCATGTATTATAAATTTCAGTAAAATAATAATATAAAAAATCTGTTATCTAACCATATGAACACTAAAAAAGTAATTTACAATTTAATGCTTTTCATGCTTATTGTGATTCTATTACCTTCATGTTCGACTAAAAAGAAATCCTGGGTAAGCAGATCATATCACAATACAACAGCTAGATATAATGGTTATTTTAACGGCAATGAAAGTATAAAATATGGTATTAAAAAAATCGGAGATTCTTTTGAAGATGACTATTCCGCAATTTTACCAATTTTTAAAATTGGAGATCTTAAAAAGGCAAAATCAACACACCCCTATATGGATAAAGCTATTCAAAAAGGATCTGTTGTTATTCAAAAACATTCTATAAAAATCAGAGGTAATGAATATTGCAAATGGATTGACGATAGTTACTTGTTAGTTGGCAAGGCCTATTTTTATAAAGGAGAGTTTGATGAAGCCGCAAAAACATTTATGTTTATTGTAGACGAGTATGAGAAAACAAAAGCAAGCTATACCGCTTCTTTATGGCTTAGTAGGTGTTTTATAGAAAAAACGGATTACGCATCTGCAGAATCTATTCTAATGGAACTAGATAATAACAGATTATTTCCCGATGAATTGAGGATGGATTATGAAATGATAAATGCGGATTTGTATTTACGTCAAAAAAACTACCCTTTGTCTAGGGAATCATTATTAGAGTGTGTAAGAAAACATAAAACTGGCAAGCATAAGGCACGTATTAATTATATAGTTGGACAGATCTATCAAGATCAGGAAAATTACAAGAAGGCGGTTTATTATTACCAAGAAGTATTGAAAAGCAATCCAGAGTATACTATGGTTTTTAACACTAAGATGAATCTTGCATTATGTACAGAAAAAGACAGTAGAGATTCTGAAAAAATGAGAAGACAATTGGTTAAAATGACAAAGGATGATAAAAACAAAGAATATTTAGATCAGGTTTTTTATACGATTGCAGAGATGGACCTTTCAAGTAACGATACTTTAATGGCTAAAGAAAACTACTTAAAATCTACTGTTTATAGCATTGCTAACGACCCTCAAAAATCGCTTTCTTTTTTGTCTTTAGCTAAAATAGAATTTACTCAATCAAACTTTGTTACTGCACAGCAGTACTATGACAGTACAATTTATTTTATGCCTGAAGATTATAGGTTTTACAAATCCTCAATGAAGCAGTATGTCATACTCACTGATCTTGTAAATAATTTAAACACTATTAAGTTGCAAGATAGTTTAGTAGCCTTAGCATTACTTCCAAAGGCAGAGCTTAATACGATAATAAAAAACATTATATCTGAAGAGAGAGTAAAAGAAAATCTTGAAAAGGAAAAAGACAGGCAGAAACAACAAAATCTTTTTCAAGGAAGCAGAGGTAATAATAGAAATGAACAATTTGGAAACAATACATCTGGAGGTAAATGGTATTTTTATAACCCAGCAACATTAAGCTTTGGGCTTTCAGAGTTTAGAAAAAAATGGGGCAAAAGAAAGCTTGAAGATGATTGGAGAAGAAAAAATCGAAAATCTACACTAAGTCTTGAGAGTGATTCAATTTTATCAGATAAAGGAGGCTCAACAAATAACAAAGACCCACAGTTTTATTTAGATCAAATTCCTTCTAGTTTAGAAGATTTTACTCTTGCTAAGGAAGCGATAGCAAATGCGTGTTATCAAGCAGCTGTTATCTACAAAAATGATCTTTTAAAGATCAATAAAAGCACTGAGATGTTTAATAAGATAATAAATATTGTTGATGTTGACTCCCTGTTCTTGGCAATGACTTATTATAATCTATATCTAAATAATAATTTACAAAAAAACAAGATAAAATCTAATGAAGCAAAATCAATATTAATAAACGATTTCCCTAATAGCGTGTACACTAAAATTTTAGTTGACTCAAGTTATTTGTCTCAGTTGAGCGTTTTAAATAACTTAGAGGACAAGGAATTTGAGGAAGTATACAGCTCTTTCAAACAGAATAAGATAAACGACGTAATTGAAAGTACTAAAGTTTTAAAAGATAATGAATTTCGAACAAAATACATGTTTTTGCGAGCATTAAGTTTATTAAAAACTGGAGATACAATTGCATTTACAAGTACATTAAAGGATGTTGTTTCTGCCAAGGAACAAGAACTCTCTAAATACGCACAAGATTTGCTAAATACCGTCAATAATCAAGAGCTTATGAATGAAGCAAATAGAAGGGCAATTGAAAAGACTCCATATAAAATTAACGATAATTCTCAGCATATAATTATGTTTATTCTTCCTAAAGAAGAGGTTGATATTAGTTATTTAAAAACACTAATATCTGATTACCATCGAGAGTCATATTCAACTGTTACTTTTGAAATTAATGCAATGTTGATGGGGCTTGACATGCATTTGCTGACAGTTAAGTTTTTTGATGACAAGAATAATGCCCTAAACTACTATGACAATATCCCATATTCTATTGAAATAACAAATGAATTAAACAAATCTGACCATCACATTCTTGCAATAAGTATGGGTAATTTTCAAGAGTTTTACAAAAACAAAGACTTAAGCGGCTACACTAAGTTTTTTAAACAAAAGTATTTAAACAAAAATTAATGTTTTTGATAATTATTTAATAAATTTACTAAAAAAACAGACAAATAATATGTTTACAAATAATAACGACTCTGTTAGAAAAACAGATACAGCATCTGCAATCAATATGATTGGATCGGGAACCGTGATAACGGGGGATATTAAATCAAAAGGAGATATCCGAATTGATGGCTCATTAAACGGTTCTATTGAAACACAAGGAAAGGTGGTTGTTGGTTTAGGTGGAGTTGTTGAAGGAGATGTAATTTGTAAAGATGCTGATATTGCTGGTGTATTAAAAGCAAAAATTACAGTATCGCAATTACTTTCTTTAAAGACATCCGCGAAACTTAATGGAGATATTGTCACAAACAAACTCTCTATAGAACCCGGAGCTTCATTTACAGGCTCTTGCAGTATGGGTGCTGTTATAAAAGATATTAAGGATGGTGGGAAAACCGAAAAAAGAGAAAAAACAGCTTAACACCTACGCTCGCTTTTCTTCTATCTCTATTCAAATGATGGTGATTATTTTAGGGGGCACTTATTTGGGCGTTTACACTGACACTTTTTTCGAGTTATCAAATAAGTTTTTTACAATTCTTTTTTCTTTGACATCTGTTTTTGCAGCCATATTTTTTGCTTATAAAAAAGTAAGTTAATGAAAAAGGGAGTTTTTTTTATAATTGCATTTTACATTTCTAATCTTTTAATTAACAGCTATTTTGATTTATACATATCGGTTTTTCAAATTACACTAATACATACTTTTCTTTTTGGTTCATTTGTTTTAAAAGACAGAACACATCAAATGCTAATTCAAAAAAACACAAAACATCCATTTAGTTTTTTAGCAATTAATGTTTTGAGTTTTTTTACTTGCCTTCTTTTTCTTACTCCATTTATTATATTTACTGATAGCAACAGTCAGTTAACAGTTGTCTGTAGTTTTTTTATTTGTTTCTTTATCTACCTTTTTTTAGAGCTATTCTTGATTTTGAAAAAATAAGTTGCAATTTTTTTACAAACACACATTCTAAAATCTAAATAATAATTACATTTGCCAACGATTAAATATTAATAGTCGTAATGCTTAAAAAAGTCAGTCTTTTAACGTTTTTAATTTCCTTTTCATTTTCTTTAGTTGTTTTTTCTGTAGAAAGCCAATCTTCAGAAAAAAAAGGCTTTAATCCGACCCCCTATATTCTTCACCATATAGCCGACTCTTATGAGTGGCACCTTTGGGGTAAGGTCTCAATACCACTTCCAGTTATTTTATATACAGATGGAAGTTTTGATGTTTTTATGTCCTCAAGTTTTCATCATGGAGAATCAAAGGTTATAAAAGAAGATAGAATATATAAGATTAATAGTGATCACCATATAGTTGAAGAAAACAATAAAAAGATAATTAATCTTTCTATTACAAAGAATGTTGCTTCTATGATGTTGTCTGTTCTTTTATTGCTTTTTATTTTAATTAAAACATCCAAAAGCTACACAAATAAAAAGTTAGCCCCAAAAGGCTTGCAATCTTTTTTAGAGCCCCTGATATTATTTGTAAGAGACGATATTATAAAGTCAAATATTGGTCCAAAACATGAAAAATTTACAATGTTTTTATTAACTATTTTTTTCTTTATACTAATAAATAATTTATTAGGACTTACTCCAGGAGCAGCTAATGTTACAGGTAATATTTCAGTAACATTTGTGCTCTCACTTTTTACATTCATTATAATTACGATATCTGCAAATAAAGGGTACTGGAAGCATCTTATAAAACCACCAGGAACACCTATAGCCCTGCTGCCTATCATGATTCCAATTGAAATATTTGGAGTTTTTACAAAACCATTTGCGCTTATGATTAGACTATTTGCAAATATTACAGCTGGTCATATTATAATATTTAGCTTAATATCTCTAATGTTTGTTGCTTCAGATAATGGAGCTAATGCCCTAGCAGGATGGTTAGTATCACCAATATCTGTACTATTTGTATTATTTATATTTTTAATAGAGATATTAGTTGCTTTTTTACAAGCATATATTTTTACACTACTGTCAGC
>TARA_B110000881_G_scaffold132484_1_pt1 | contig 12074 bp, 9 predicted proteins | sample TARA_B110000881 | Tara Oceans TARA_B110000881 (sample SAMEA4398150) | marine metagenome | biome: Polar Biome; feature: [MES] marine water layer (ENVO:01000295) within the mesopelagic zone...; material: water (ENVO:00002006), including particulate matter (ENVO:01000060) such as......
ACACTTATCTGATTTAAAAAGAAAATAATTAAGAAAAAAACCATAGCCAACGCTACATTTAAAATTACTATTCTCCATATTAACAAATCTGTTTGAGCTTGAGATTGAAGAATCTCTACTTTATATATTTTATTTTGAAAATTATGATAAAAACATATCTTTCTATATAAAACATATTTATCATTTTCAATTAATACAGTATCAGAGAATTGAGTTTTATTTATAACTAATGATTCAATTATAATAACATGCTGATTCGAAGAATTATTTATATCATTTTTACTGTTAATATTATCAATAAAATTACCTTGCATTTGATATAGCCTAGATGAAAGATCTTCAGCTAAAATACCACGAACTGCAAAGTACATAAATACACTTCCAATAAGAAAGAAGATTGTACTCAATGAGATAAAACTTAAGCTAGTCTTAGTTGTTAATTTCATTAAACAGTAAATTTATAACCAACCCCATATATGTTTCTAATATAATCTGGAGATCCTGATTTCTCTAATTTCTTTTTAAGGTTCTTTATGTGTCCGTAAATCACATCATCTGAAAATCCATAATCAAAGTATTTTGATGACATGTACTCTGCTAAATTCGTTTTACTTAATACTCTATTTTTATTAGATGTAAAATATAATAACAAATTAAATTCTGTATTAGTTAACTCAACATCACGATCATTAATAACAAGGCGCATCTGATCTGGAATTACTTTTAAAGCTCCAATCACTATCTCATTGTTTCCTTCAAAGTTAAGTCTTCTGATAAGAGACTTAACTCGGGCATTAAGCTCTGGCATAAAAAATGGTTTAGTCAAATAATCATCTGCACCTAAATCTAAACCTTCAACTTTCTTATCTAATGCATCTTTAGCTGATATTATAATTACTCCACATGTATAGTCCTTTTGCTTAATTTCTTTTATTAGATTTAGGCCATCACCATCTGGAAGCCCTAAATCTAATAGGACAGTATTATAACTATTTTTTTTAAGCAACTCGCGTGCGCGCTTAATCCTAGAAACATGAGTACATATATAACTGTTATCGCTTAAATATTTAACAACTAGATTGGATAAGGAAGACTCATCCTCGACTAATAATATTTTATTCTTATTATGCATTTCTAAGCATATTCATAGTTAATGATATTAAAATTAATATAAATGAAAGACCAAAATAAAGTAGATTCATTTTAAATTTTGCTGAACCTGAACTTAAATTCTTAGCATATACTAATCCTAAATGCCCGAAAATTATAGCAAATAACATCAGAATTGTATGTTCTATCGCCCAAAACCTTGATGAAAAATAATCATTTGCATTAGTTTGATTTATAAAATCTTCTAGCTTACTCATATGAAGATAATAAAGCAATAAGCCTAACACAAGTTCTAAATATAGCATAACTACCGCAACAACTGGAATTAGAAAGTCATAAAACTTAGAAAAAACTAAACTCTTAAACAAACCTATACAAGATCTAACAACAATATAAAAAGCAACGAGCGTTAGTATAATGCTTATAATAATATGTGCAATTAAAATAGTTGAGTACATTAAGAACAAATCTAATAAAAACGAAAGAAGAAACTACATTTAAAAATTACTGATATTGTCTTGAAATTATATGTTTTTTAAGTCCTCTAAAATAACATCAATATAGCTACATAAAGAGTGAACAGATATTGTTGCTCCAGAAATTGCTTGAACTTGATTTTCAGATCCAAAACTACTGTCAGTTAATTTAGAAAATTGACGTAGCCATTTTTTATTCGTTATCTCATAGCCCCAATTTTCTCTATATTTCATAATCTCTAAATATTCAATTTTAAAATTTAAATTTAAGATCACGAAAAAATCAAAGTTATTATACTTGCTAGGAGCTTTTGCAGTAACTAAAAAACCCTTTCTGATTCCATTTTCAATAACCTCATAATAAAATATCCCATTATCAGAATACCTGATCAATTCTACAACATAATCATCGTTATTATTTTGAATTAAATAATTAGAAATTTGACTGTCAATTATTTTCCAATCTACAAGAGCTGGGTTCCAAATATTCTTAAAAGATAAAGAAACTACCACGGCTATCAAAATAGATATGGTAGTTAAAATTTTATACAACATATACTGGTAAATTTATTTTACTAAAACCAAATTGCTGTTCCAAAGTTTATTTTTTCTGATTTATTACTGGTTTCAGAAGCATTAGAAAGAATTTGATAATCAAACTTTAACATTGCTCCTTTAGCTACTTTCCACCCTAAACCGAAAGTCATTTCTGTTCTATTATATGCATCATTTTTTAAAGTTACTAAATCAACATCCGAATGAGTGTCATAATTTTCATATCTAAAAAACCCTACTAGTTCTTTGTTTGTATTTTTCTTGTTTAATAAATCATAACCTACTTCAGCATAGTAACCAGATAGTTTCTTTCCTAAATCTGAATTAGATTTAATATTATATTGTTCAGTATTTGATATATTGGCAACAATATATTGACCTCTTAATTGTAAAGGACCTTTGTTATATCTTGCATCAATACCTAACATTTCAATTCCAACTATAGTAGAATCTGCTGAAGCAAGCTCAAAATCATTATTTAGATCCAGGTTATTATATTCTTCACTTTCAGAGCCACCAATATAAGCTGAAATTCCTAGAGATAAGCCTGGTTCTCCGTAATAATTAACTCTAGCAGCAAAATCTGGTTTAGTCATATATGATTCTGCACCTTTTTGTCTACCGCTTCTTAATCCACTACTACCGCTAAATGATCCTTGTCCATCTGAATAACCACTAAAACCATTAATAGCCATTAATTCATAATTAATAGAATATGATTTCAAGCGACCACTTACTCCAACACCTATTTCTCTCCATGTAGTGGGTACAATATATTTATCAACATTTGTTCTTTCAACACCATTAAACGTTGGGGGCTCGTGATATAAATTTTGTATCCCCATAGGAATTAACATTAAGCCTGCATTTAAGTTAAATTTATCATTTAATTTGTGACTAAGAAAGGCTTGCTCAACATATACCTCAACAACGTGTTCAAATTCAATCTCAGCAACAAAAGAAGTATTCTCATTAAAATTATAACCAAAAAATGTTACAAAACGGTGTACATCTAATTTACTATTGTTAAAAATATTATCATTAGGAATTGTTTGATTAAAATCAATTTGAGCATAACCTCCAATATGTAGTCCTTCATCTCCTGTCAATACTTTACTGGATGTATTTTCATTTAAAGTGGTTTGAGCATTTGTAAAGTTTACTAAACAGACACATACTATTAGTGTTAAAACATATAATTTCATTTTTTATTTTTATTTAGACTTATTATTAATAGTGCAAATATAAGTAGTTTGTTATATTTACAATACTTTTTCACTAATTATTTAGATTAAATATAAATAAGCAAGAGGAACTAGATATGAAAAAAATAATTCTATTTGACGGGTACTGTAATTTATGTAACAGCTTCGTCAATAAAATCATTAGATTGGATAGTGATGAGAGATTTCTATTTGCGCCTTTACAAGGTAAAAAAGGAAAAGAGGTGGTTAAACAATTTGATTTGCAAAAAAAAAATATTGATTCAATAATACTATATAGCGACAAAAAAATAAAAATAAAATCTAAAGCAGTCATTGATGTTATTTACAATATAAGCCCTCTATTTAGATTTATAATAATTTTTAAGATTATTCCTAATTTTATTTTAGATCTCATTTATGATATTATTGCTCAAAGAAGATATCGATGGTTTGGCAAAAGAAATAAATGTATGATTCCTAATAAAAACATTACATCTAGATTTATAGAATAAATAGTTAGTAAATTTACATTTTAAAAAAAACTTTGGCTGGAATATACATACACATTCCTTATTGTAAACAAAAATGTAATTACTGTAATTTCCATTTCTCAATAAATAAGAATAATGTAGATGATATGATTTCTAGTATGGTAATTGAGCTAGAATCAAGAGTAGATTATTTAGAAAACAAGAAAATAGAAACTATATACTTTGGTGGTGGCACACCCTCTATTATTAATCACAAATATATTAGAAAATTACTTTCTAAAATAAGAGATGTTTACAGTGTAACGGCAAATCCTGAAATCACAATGGAGTTTAATCCAGATGACATTCAGACTGAAAAACTAGTTCAATTAAAAGGTTTAGGCGTAAATAGACTTAGTATTGGCATTCAATCTTTTAATGATAAAGATTTAATTTTTATGAATAGAAGCCATAATTCTCAAGAAGCTGTTGATTCTGTAAGAATTGCACAAGAGAATGGATTTAAGAATATAACAGTAGATTTAATATACGGCCTTCCTGATCAAACAAATAAAAAATGGGAAGAAAATCTTAATAGAATAAATGAGTTAGACATCCATCATTTCTCTGCATATGCATTAACCGTTGAGCCTAAAACTGAATTAGATTTTTTAATTAAACAGAAGAAAATAAAACCCCTAAGTGATGTTTTAACTACAGAACATTTCAAAATATTACAAAAAAAATCAGAAGAAATGGGATATATACAATATGAAATCTCTAATTTTTGTAGAAATGGAAAATTATCAGAACACAACTCGTCATACTGGAAAAACAAATGGTACCTTGGGATAGGGCCTTCCGCTCATTCGTATAATGGTATAAGTAGACAGTGGAATATTGCTAGTAACTCAAAATACATAACAAATATTCAAAATAGAAATCCATCTTTTGAAATCGAAATATTAAATTCAAATCAAATGTATAATGATTATATACTTACCTCTTTAAGAACAACATGGGGTGTTAGTAAAGATTATATTTTTAAAAATTTTGGAAAAGAAGTCAGTAAGCATTTTTTAAACGCAACTAAAAAATGGGTTTCAGATAAAAAAATAAAACTAAAAGATGGTAATTACCTGCTAACAAAAGAAGGAATGTTATTTGCTGATAAGATATCTTCAGACCTTTTTATAATTTAAAATCTCTAAAAAATATTTTTCATACTTATTAACTATTAAATCCCAACGATATTTTTTATTTATTATATTAATATTTTCCTTAACGAAAACTTCTCTAGAGTTTAATATGTTACTATCATCTAAAAGCTTAACTAAATCATTAACACTTTGAAATGAATAAGTCTGATTATTAATAACAGATTTATTAAATGGGTTGTCATGAATTATGATAAAAGCTTGTGCGGCCATAGCTTCAATTAATGCTGGATTAGTTCCGCCAACAGAATGTCCATGTAGGTAATAAGATGCGTAAAATCTAAAGGTATCTAATTCCTTTTTATTAAAAATTGCTCCCAAAAAATATACTCCAGTATTTTTATACTTTTTCTTTAAAAAAGCGCCATACTGGGTGTCGTGATTACCAATAATATAATAAGGTAAATTGTTCGTTGATGTAATATAGGCATCACACATTAATTCTAAATTATTTTCAGGCTCTAATCTTGCTATAGTAAGTATAAAATCATCCTCTTTTTTTAAATATTTTTCTATATCTAATCTTTGTAGCTCTAAAACTCTCTCTGTCCCATATGCAATAAATTCTGACTCTCTATTGTATTCTTCCTTAATATATTTTTGAATAGCTATATTATCAGCAACTAAAAAGTCTGAGTTAGATACCCCAAATTTTTCTAAATTTCTTGTTATTTTTCTTACTAAAGGACTCCATTTTGCTCTTTTCCATTCCAAGCCATCTAAATTTGTAACGATGATACTCTTTTTTTTATTACACAAAATAATAGATGGAGCAGCAGTTATTAATCCGAGTTCTAAAATAATATCAAAACTACTTTTAACTGCATCTCTAAGACAAAGGAAATCGAAAATAAAATTAGAAGCTGCAGAACCTAAATAATTCTGAGGGCTATAAATATGCTTAATCTTTACTCCTAAATAATTATTGTCTTTAAAAGGGTGAAAATCTGGATTATATACTGTTACTTCATGACCTTTTTTTACTAGACCTAAAGAAAGAGATTCCGCACACTGCTCAAAACCACCATAATTATTTGGAATACCTCGGGTCCCTAAGATTGCTATTTTCATAGTATTAGAAGTTAAAAAGATTTAAAATAACAACCTATTAGTTTAAAATTATAATCAGTTAATATTTCTAACTAATTCACTATATGCAATTATACCATTTTTGCGCCAAACTTCTAAACTATTCTTATACAAAACATAAGTTGGGATAGATAGAACATTATATTGCTTTATAAGAAATGGATTATCATCAGGATCTAATCTAAGAACAAATAATTTATCATTTAATTCGATTTCTACCTTATCAATAATAGGCTCCATTTTTCTACATGGCATACACCACTGTGTCGATATGCAAATTAATACATTCGTATTAACAATTAATATTGAATCAATATAATTTTGAGTCAAGATATTATCTAAACTTTTATAATGAAATAAAGAATCAATCTTATAGGGCAAGTCAGCTTTCTTCCAGCTCATAAAACCACCATTCAAATTATAAACATCAACAAATCCCATTTTAGACATTTTCTCCACAGCCTTTAAACTTCGACCTCCACTTTTACAATAAACATAGATCGCTTTATTCTTATTAATAAGATTAACCTTAGCGTCAAATTCATTAGAATAAAAATCTATAAATGTAGCGTTAGGAATATACCCTTTAGATATCTCACTCTTAGTTCTTACATCTAAAATTATCACCTCTTCTGAAGCTAATAAAATATTAGCTTCATTTGAATTTATATTTTTGTATGCAACACTATTATTCTGTAAACAAGCAGAAAATAAAAATATTACTAAGAAAACAATAATTCTCATATAAACTTTTGTTAAATTGTAAATGTATGATAATTAACATATTAGTGTTAACATCTACTTTTAAATAACTAAAACCTACTAATCTTTAAATATATATTTGCCCTGTCGTAATAACTTGTTTTAGTTGTGCATTCCTTTCCCAAATAAAGTACAACGTAAAAGCCCTCTTTAATAAGAGGGCTTTTTTTAATTTTATTTGACGCTAAGCTATTTTAAACTAATTTCTTCCTTTAAAGGTAAAAATCTGATTGCAAACATAAATTCATGTGACCCGGTAGAATAATCAGATAATTCAGAATTTGGAATATCATAAGAGTACCCAATTATATATCTATCATTAATAGAATAACCAAATAATGCTCCTATATCGCCATTAGTTCTGTAATCTGCTCCAAACCATAGTTTTTTATCATAAATAGCTTTTACTCCACAATCTAATTGAACAGGAGATGGGGCTACTGATTTTAAAAGAAGTGAAGGTTCAATATTCCATTTATCAGCAGCTAAAAATCTGTATGATCCAAGAACATATATATGTCTCGATAAATTACCTGTTTGATCATTTGATAGAGTATTGGCAAAATTAGCATCTAATAAGTTGAGATTACTTGATAATAACTGAGGAATTGAAACTCCAAAATACCAATTATCAGAATATAAATTAAACCCAAATGTTGCATCAGGAACTGTTTCTACTATTACATCTCCTTGAGTTAAAGGATCATTTGGATTAGCAACGTTCCAGCCATTCTTATCAATTTTAAACTGAGTAAAACCTCCTGATAAAGCAAGAGCTAGTTTTATATTATCACTAACAGGAAAATGATATGTGTAAGAAACTGATCCTCCAGATCTACTAGTATGTCCATATTGATCATTGAAAATTATCCCTCCTAAGCCAACATTATCATCTTGCTTACCATATATACTTAAAATAGTAGTACTCGGAGCGTCAGATATTCCAGTCCATTGATTTCTTACACTTGTACGGACCTGATAATAATCATTCATTCCAGCAAGAGCAGGATTTATGACATAGCTATTTTCCATAAATTGTGTTAGTTGAGGAAGTTGCTGACTATATATCAATCCACTAGATATAAAAGCTAAAACTAAAAGAGATATTTTCTTCATTTTAATATATTTTTATCTTATAATTGTTATTGGTCCTGTTTGTGGTTCTTCATTATTATTTAAATCTATAACATAATAATATGTACCTACTGGTAATAGTTCTCCTTCAAATATACCATCCCATGCAATATATGCACTACCACCTAAACACTGATGCACTACCTCGCCCCAGCGATTAAATATTTTTATAGTTGCTGATGGATAATTCTCTATATCTAGTATCTCCCAAACATCATTCATTCCATCGCTGTTTGGTGATATTGCATCATAAGGGATTACTCCAACTACAACGTAAATAGAATCAATTCCTAAACAACCAGCAGAATCAACAGTTAATCCATACCATGAAGATTGAGAAGGTGAAGCTGTTATTGTATAACCAATATCACCATTGGACCATGCGTATGAATCAAATGTGTTTTGTGAAGTTAAAGTTATTTGATCATTAAGCTTTATTACTGGATTGTTACCAATCTGAATATCTGCGTCAGATTCTATAATATTGCTAACATAAGTGACTCTAACTATTGCTTCAACAATATAAGGATTTGTACAGTTGAGATCATAAACAGTTAAGGAATAATTATTAATAGATTCAGTAGGAGAAACGATCCTATCTGCATCAGTAGAGCCATCATCCCATAAATAATTCAGACCAGGCTTTTCCTCTATATTAAGTGTAATCGTTGAACCTAAACAAATAGTCGTGTCAAGTAAACTTTGATTTCCTGGTAAAAATATATTAGTCACACCATTAACTATAGTTGAAGAAGAAACTTCACAACCATTTGCATCAGTAACATTGACTATATATAAACCAGGAGATAAACTACTAATAGAAGAATTTGTACTAGTATAACCTGAGGGACCATTCCATAAAAAATCATAATTTGGAACACCTCCTAAAACAAATACCTGAGCAGAACCGTCATTTAATAAACATGATTCATCTGTAGAGTCTGCAGTGACAACTAACTCATTTGTTGGTCCACTAATATTAATTGTTTGACTAGTTACGGTACATCCATTCGCATCAGTTACTATAACTGAATAAATATTTGGAGATAAAAGAGATGCCGTTTGTGTTGTCTGAGCAGCTATATCATCCCATAGATAAAAATATGTTGGAGGAATACCTGGTTCAGGAGTTCCACCAGAAACAGTCGCTGTTATCTCGCCATCATTATATCCATAACAGCTTACATCGCTCTCTGTCACTAAAACAGTTAGATCAGTTGGTTCGGCTAGAAGTATTTCAGTTGTATCGGTACATCCTTTGTTATCTGATACAGCAACAACATAACTTCCAGCAGTAATATTAAAGTTATTAGAAGAAGTAACTCCATTATTCCATAGATATGAATATGGTGGAGGAGTATTACCACCTGTAGCGTCTGCTTTTATCTTTCCTGTACTCTCACCAAAACAGCCAACAGGACTAATAAGGCTAGCCGTTACAATCAGTTCCTCTGGCTGAGATAAACTATAACTAATAGTATCATAACAACCTTGTGCATCAGAAACAACACAGGTGTATATTGTTAAATTTGAATTATTATCTACACATAAACCAACAGCTGTCTCAGTAGTTTGTAAAAGTGTATCATTCCATTGATAAATATAAACTGGAGATCCATTTGGACTAATATTAGGTATTCCTCCTGTAACATCCAATGCTATTATTCCATCACAATAATCATGACATGTTACATTAGAAGTATTAGAATTAACAACAGACCCAAGCTTATTGTCATCATTAATAATATAATAATCAAAATTAGAACAGCCATTCTCATCAACTACAGTCATTCCGTAATTTCCAACTGGTAGGTTAGAAAGCGAATAAGAAGTGTCTCCTGTAGACCATAAATAACTGTAAGTTGTTGGTCCACCAACACCACCGGAAACTATATCAGTTAATGATCCATTACTCCATCCATTACAAGTAACATGACTAGCTACAAAATCATGGGTGATGGTGTCTGGCTCATTATAAACTATAGTTTCTAAATAAATACAACCATAATTATCTTGAACAACAAAATCATAAGTACCAGCGCTTATATTAGAAATATTAGAGGAGAAAGAAGATACTAATGTATCGCCATTCTCTACACATGTTTTAATATAAGGAGCAGCACCTCCATTTATAACAAAATCTGCTGTACCTGAATTAGTTCCATTACATTGAATTTGATAATTATTCCATAAAGATGTTGTTATATCTACAGTAAGAACTGGTGGTTCATCAATAATTACAATATCCTGTGCTACACAATTATTCTCATCATATACTTCTACAGTATAAGTTCCTGCACTATAACCATTAAAGTAAGAGGTATTTGTGTAGTGTAGACCTCCATTAACTGAATATTCATAAGACCCCACCCCACCCATAGCGCTAATATTTTGTATGGATCCATTATTTAATCCAAAACATTGAACATGACTAAAAATAGTTGTATCAATATATAATGAATCAGGTTGAGCCATTGTTATTGTATCACTATCAGTACATCCTTTAAAATCGGTAACAGTCATTACATAATGATTTGGAGACACACTATTAAATAATAAAGATGTTTGAGAAGAAGTAGAAAAACCATCTGATTTAGAGTATTGAATATTTATACCACCAGAAGCATATACCGCAATAGAACCATTATTGGCTGAATAACAAGTTATTTCACTTATTATTAAGGAATCTAAAGAAATAGAAAATGGTGGTTCATAAATTTCAATTGAATCAGATTTTACACACATATTCTCATCTGTAATTGTAATATTATGGAATCCAGCATCTAAATTATATGTTGAAGAAGAGTCACTTCCATTACTCCATGAATAAGAATAGTCTCCAGTTCCTCCAACTACAGAAACTACAGCCCAACCATCTGAAAGACCTACACATGAAACAGAGTCTCTATTAAAAGATGCTATTATTTCGTCTGGTTGATCTACAAGAATACTTGAGATAACAATACATCCATTATCGTCAGTGACATCAATAGTATGTAATCCAGCAGGAGCATTAGTATTTGCAAAAGTACCCCCAAAACTCCAATTGTAGTTGTATGATGGAGTCCCACCTATCACAGATACAGAAACAAATCCATCAGGTTGACCATAACATAATGCGCTATCAGATGAAATAGATGTTATCTGTAATGTATCTGGTTCGGTAATAAAAGAATTAGATGTTGCAATACATCCAGAGCTATCAGTTATAGTTATTGAGTAATTACCAGGAGATAATCCAGTTGCTGTTATATTAGTTTGGCCATCTGACCATAAATAAGAAAAAGGAGATCGTCCACCTAAATGAACAGCTGTAAGAATACCATCACTAGCTCCACTACAACTCACATTATCAATATTAATATTTGTAATATCTAGTAAATCTGGTTCATATACATACAATGAGTCAGTATCAATACATCCTAAGGAATCTACAACAGTAACAAAATAGAAACCTCCATCTAAATTATTAAATGTGTTTCCTGATGTAAAGTATGTACTACCACCATCATTACTAAATTGATATGGAGTTGCTCCTCCAGTTGCCGATGGAGTAATCATACCGTCTGCATCTCCATAGCAGGTAATATCTTCAATAGCTGTAACTAGTGTTGGGTTGTTACCTGATAAAATCTCAGCTGTATCTGCTCCTATAGAACAACCATTATCATCAGTAACAACTACTGTATAAATACCAGGAAGTAAGAATCCAATACTGGATGTTGTCGCTCCAGTACTCCATAAATAAGTATAGTTAGGAGTTGCACCACTAGCTAGGACCTCAATCTCACCAGAAGCTAGTGTTTGAATACCAGAACAATTTGAATTACTTATAACATTAGTAGTAGAAAGTAAGATAGAAGGCTGAATTATACTAACTGTTTCTGATGAAATACATCCATTATCATCAGTAATATCTAATGTGTAATTTCCTGCACTTAGATTAGTTGAGGTTGGACTATTTGATCCATTAGACCAGCTAAATGAATATGGAGCAGTTCCCCCTAAAGGGTTTGGACCTCCATTGGTACCTGAAATAGAGGCAGAACCATCATT
>TARA_B110000881_G_scaffold221373_1_pt1 | contig 12062 bp, 8 predicted proteins | sample TARA_B110000881 | Tara Oceans TARA_B110000881 (sample SAMEA4398150) | marine metagenome | biome: Polar Biome; feature: [MES] marine water layer (ENVO:01000295) within the mesopelagic zone...; material: water (ENVO:00002006), including particulate matter (ENVO:01000060) such as......
CCTAAGGATCCGCCAGGATGTCCTGAGTTATTAGCATGAACCATTCTTACAATATCTCTTCTAATCTGAGAACAAATATCTTCTAACTCTTGTATTGATTTCATTTAGATAATTTTTATGTAAATTTAAAATATACCTTCATTATTTGCATTTTTAAAATGGATATGTATAACTTTTTATTAACGCATTATTGACAATTATTATTTTAAATTATTATTTTAAATTTTAAAATCAAGATTTACTAATATTGCAGAAATTATAAATTATTATTTATGGCGCTTAAATGTGGTATTGTTGGACTTCCAAATGTTGGTAAATCAACTCTCTTTAATTGTTTGTCAAAGGCCAAGGCTCAGTCTGAAAATTTCCCCTTTTGTACAATAGAGCCTAATATTGGCATAATATCTGTTCCTGATATAAGATTAGATAATATTTCAAAACTTGTAAAACCACAGAAAATTATTCCAACAACAGTAGAAATTGTAGATATTGCTGGTTTGGTTAAAGGTGCTAGCAAGGGTGAGGGATTAGGAAATAAGTTCCTTGCAAATATTAGAGAAACAAACGCATTGATTCATGTTATAAGATGTTTTGATGATGATAATATTATACATGTTGATGGTTCTGTAAATCCTATTAGAGATAAAGAAACTATTGATATGGAGCTTCAGATTAAGGATCTTGAAACATTAGAAACATTCAAAGATAAAAATATAAAGATTGCCAAATCAGGTGATAAACAGGCTCAAAAAAATATCACTTGTGTAGAGAATTTAATTGATCATATAGAAAATGGTAATCCAGCTAGAAGTTGTGAGCTAAATAAAGATGATATTTCACTGATTTCATTAATGAATCTTATAACAATGAAGCCAGTTATTTATGTTTGTAATGTTGATGAAGCTTCTGTTATTGATGGTAATCCATATGTAAAGCAAGTAGAAGATGCAATTAAAGATGAAAATGCACAACTTCTTATTATTGCAACTGCAATTGAAGCTGATATTGCTGAATTAGATTCTATAGATGAACAGCTATTATTTCTAGAAGAAATGGGTCTTAAGGAACCTGGGGTAAATCATTTAATTAATTCTACATATAGACTTTTAAATCTGCAAACTTACTTTACAGCTGGAGAAAAGGAGGTTAGAGCTTGGACAATTGTAAAAGGGACAAAGGCTCCAAAGGCTGCAGCAGTAATACATACAGATTTTGAAAAGGGGTTTATTAGAGCGGAGGTTATCTCATACGATAATTTTATTTATTATGGTTCTGAGCAACTTTGTAGGGATAATGGTAAGCTTGCAATTGAAGGAAAGGATTATATTGTTAATGACGGAGATATAATGCATTTTCGATTTAATGTATAGCTATTCTTGTAAAGTTGAAAAGATTGTTGATAAGAGCTGCTAATTTACTCCTATTTTAAATTCAAGAAATTTTATTTTTGTTGCTTATTTTAAAAAGCTAGTATTCTAAGTTAAATATGGAAAATAACCAATATACTGAAGATAGCATCCGATCACTTGATTGGAAAGAGCACATCAGACTTAGACCTGGTATGTATATTGGTAAGATGGGAGATGGATCATCACCAGATGATGGTATATATGTTCTTTTAAAAGAAGTTATTGATAATTCTATTGACGAATATGTAATGGGTAATGGAAAAACCATTGAGTTATCTATTAAAAATAATAATGTATTAATAAGAGATTTTGGTCGTGGAATACCACTTGGGAAACTTGTTGATGTTGTGTCTAAAATTAATACTGGAGCTAAATACGATTCTAAGGTTTTTAAGAAATCTGTTGGTCTAAATGGAGTAGGGTCTAAAGCAGTAAATGCTTTATCATCATATTTTAAAATTAAATCTATTAGAGACGGGAAAAGTAAACTTGTTGAATTTTCTTGTGGAACTATTATTAATGACGAAGAAATACAAGAAAATACTGGTAGAAAGGGCACTACTGTAACTTTTATTCCTGATCAAGAGTTATTTGGAAATTATAGGTTTATAAATGAATACATTGAAAAAATGTTATGGAACTATTGTTATCTAAATACTGGATTAACAATACTTTATAATGGAAATAAATTTTATTCTGAAAATGGATTGTTTGATCTCCTAGATCAAAATACTGATGCAGATTTATTATATCCAATAATTCATTTAAAGGCAGAAGATATTGAGGTTGCAATTACTCATTGTAAAAATCAATATTCTGAGCAATATTATTCTTTTGTAAATGGTCAACATACTGTCCAAGGGGGTACTCATCAGGGCGCTTTTAGACAAGCAGTTGTAAAGGTTATTAGAGAGTATTACAATAAAAATTATGAAGCAGCTGATATTCGCCAGGCAATTAATGCTGCAATTAGTATTAAAGTTATTGAGCCTATTTTTGAATCTCAAACAAAAACTAAACTTGGCTCAACAGAGATTGAACCAAATGGAACTACTGTTCATACATTCATACATGATTTTTTAAAAAGATATTTAGATAATTTCTTGCATAAAAATAGTGATATTGCTGATATACTTCAAAAAAAGATTCAAATAGCTGAGCATGAAAGGAAAGCAATGGCAGGAGTTAAGAAATTAGCAAGAGAAAGAGCTAAAAAGGCTAATCTTCATAATAAAAAATTAAGAGATTGTAGAATTCATTATAATGATCACAATAAAGAACAAAGAGTTGATTCTACTCTATTTATTACTGAAGGCGATTCAGCCTCTGGATCTATAACTAAAACACGTGATATTAAAACTCAAGCTGTATTCAGTCTTAGAGGAAAACCATTAAATTCATATGGTTTAACAAAGAAAGTAGTCTATGAAAATGAAGAATTTAATTTACTTCAGTCAGCTTTAAATATTGAACAAGGGATTGATGATTTAAGATATAATAAAATTGTTATTGCAACCGATGCTGATGTAGACGGAATGCATATTAGATTACTTTTAATTACTTTTTTTCTTCAGTTTTTCCCTGAACTTGTTAAAGAGGGACATGTATATATTCTAGAAACTCCATTATTTAGAGTAAGGAATAAGAAAAATACGATCTATTGTTATAATAATAATGAACGCTTGATAGCATTAGAAAAATTAGGTAAAAATGCAGAAATCACTAGATTTAAGGGTTTAGGTGAGATATCTCCTAATGAATTTAAATATTTTATTGGATCAGATATGCGATTAGATCCAGTAATAATTGGTGGTGAAGCTAAAATTCATGAAATATTAAAATATTTTATGGGAAAAAATACACCTGAGAGACAAGATTTTATAATAAATAATCTAAAAATTGAAGAGGATATTGCATATGAAAATGAAAAAAATAGAGATTTCTAATACCAAAAGGACTAACTACTTATATTATTTAATTTTAACTTACTTTATTATATTTATGATTTTTCCATTTTTAATACTAGCAAATTTTGAAAATTCTGTAATTGCTGTTTTTTTAAATAACAATATGTATTTGCTATTTTTAATAGTATTAGTATTTATTTATATTATAATAACAGGTGTTTACTATTCATATTTTAGAATTGATTCCTACATTATAAATGCTTCATCATCTAGATTTAGCTCAAAAAATAATTTACTTGATATTAGACATGATATGTTAGAAAAATTTCATTTTAAGAAATCATTTTTTTCTTGGAATACAGTTTTGTATTTAAATTTTAAAAAACCCAACAAAAATAGTGTTATGAAAAAGTTTTATTTTTCTTTGTTAGCTGAGAGTAATAAAAATAAGATATCTTTAATATTAAATAAAATCATTAGTAATAATTAGAAATGAATGAATTAGATAATATAGATTCTGATGATAATTTAAAAGATATTATTCATGTATCTGGTATGTATGAAAATTGGTTTTTAGATTATGCTTCTTATGTAATCTTGGAGAGAGCTGTTCCTCATATTTATGATGGTTTTAAACCTGTTCAAAGAAGAATCCTACATTCTTTAAAAGAACTTGATGATGGAAGATATCATAAGGTTGCAAATGTTATAGGTCATACAATGAAGTATCATCCTCATGGAGATGCTTCAATTGGTGATGCAATGGTTCAAATTGGTCAAAAGGATTTATTGCTTGATATGCAGGGAAATTGGGGTAATACAGCAACTGGTGATAGAGCTGCAGCTTCCAGATATATAGAAGTTAGATTAACTCCTTTTGCTTTAGAAATAGCCTTTAATAAAAAAATAACAAAATGGAATTCTTCCTATGATGGAAGAGGTAAGGAGCCAGATACATTACCAGTTAAATTTCCTCTATTATTAGCTCATGGAGTTGAAGGTATTGCAGTTGGTCTTTCAACAAAAATCCTACCACATAATTTTAATGAACTAATAGATGCTTCTATAAAAGTTCTCAAAGGAATTAAACCAAGAATATTTCCTGATTTTTCTTCAGGAGGAATGGCAGATTTCACAAATTATAATGATGGTAAAAGAGGTGGTAAAGTAAGAGTGAGAGCAAAAATTAAAGCTATTGATAAAACAACCTTACATATAACAGAACTTCCATTTTCAACAAATACATCATCTTTAATCAATTCTATTATTAAAGCCAATGATAAAGGAAAAATAAAAATTAAGAAAATTGAAGACAATACTGCAGAGAAAGTTGAAATATCTATTATTATACCAACTGGTATTTCTCCAGATAAAACTATAGATGCTTTATACAGATTTACAGATTGCGAGTTATCTATTTCACCTCTTTCATGCGTTATTAATAATAATACCCCAATCTTTAATGGTGTTTCAGATTTACTACAAGAATCAACAGAACATACATTAAGTTTATTGTCTGCTGAACTAGAAGTTAATTTAAAAGAATTTCAAGATAAATGGCATTTTTCGTCTCTTGAAAGAATATTCATTGAGAATAGAATTTATCATTCAATTGAAGATCTTGATTCATGGGAAACTATTATATCTACAATTCTTGATGAACTAAAACCCTTTTGCAATCAACTATTGAGAGATATAACTAGAGAGGATATTGAAAGACTTACTGAAATTAAGATTAAAAGGATTACAAAATTTGATCTAAATAGAGCTATTAACGATATTAATAACCTTGAGTTAAAAATTAAGGATATTAAATATAATATAAGCAACCTAACGGAGTATGCTATTAAATATTTTAAAAATTTAAAAAAGAAATATGGTAACAATAAACAAAGAAAAACTGAAATAAAAATTTTTGAGAGTATTGATGCTACAAAGGTAGTTGTTGCTAATAAAAAGCTATATATAAACCGTCAAGAAGGTTTTATAGGAACTAATTTAAGAAAAGATGAATTTATTTCTGATTGTTCAGATATAGACGATATTATTATTATTAAAGACAATGGTCTTATGCAAGTTGTAAAAGTTGATTCTAAAGTGTTTGTAGGAAAAGGTATTTTACACGCTGCAGTTTTTAAGAAGAAGGATTCTAGAACAATTTATAACATGATATATTTAGATGGAAAATCTGGTTATTCAATGATAAAACGTTTTAATGTTAGTAGTATTACAAGAAATAAAGATTATATGCTTACAAGATCTAATGAAGGCTCTAAGGTTTTGTATTTAACTGCTAATCCTAACGGTGAAGCTGAAATGGTTACTGCTCATCTTAGAAAAAATCAACGATTAAAAATACTAAAGATTGATTATGATTTTGCAGACTTAACAATTAAAGGTAAGGGTTCAGTAGGTAATATTCTTACAAAGAATAATGTCAAAAAAATTGAATTAAAATCTGAAGGCGTATCTACATTATCAGCTAGGAAAATATGGTTTGATACAAATGTAAAAAGATTGAATGTTGAGAGTAGAGGGGAATTACTAGGAGATTTTGTTGCTAATGACAAAATTCTATCAATTAATCAATCTGGATCTTTAGAACTTAAAAGTTATGACATCTCTACACATTTTGATGATGATATACTTATTATTGAAAAACATAATCCACGTAAACCTATCTCAGTAATATATTTTGATGGAAAAAGACAAAATTTCTATGTAAAAAGATTTCTAATAGATAAATCCAATCAAAAATTTTCTTTTATTTCTGATCATAAGGATTCATATCTTGAATTAGTTTCTACTGATTGGAGACCTCAAATTGAGATTTTATATAAGAAAGAAAAAGGAAAAAACAGAATTAAAACTATTATTAGTTTGGAAGAATTTATTGCTATAAAGGGAGCAAAATCTTCTGGAAATAAACTTTCTTCTAATAAGATTAATACTATTAATCTATTAGAACCTTTAGAATATACTGAGGTCATTTCAAAACCTGTAGAAATTTCAGAACTTGTTAAAATTCCTTTAATAATAACAAATAATAAAGAAGATTCTAATGATAATAATCAGACTATATTAAAATTATAAATTTTAAATAAAAATATTTTATATAACTTTTTATTAAAATAGTTACATTTGTAAAAAACAAACTATGAAAAAATTATTATTAATTCTTTTACTTCCAATTAGTCTAATTTCACAATCAAATTATAATCTTTCTCTTTTAGGAACTTATGATAACTATACTTCAGAAGGAACTGATATTTGGGGATGGGTAGCTAGTGATGGAAGTGAATATGCTCTCGTGGGATTGAATGATGGTTTTTCAGTTGTTAATGTTACCAATCCATCAAGTCCTGTTGAAGAATTCTATATTAGTGATGTTAGTTCAACTTGGAGAGATATTAAAACTTGGGGACATTATGCATATATAACAACAGATGATAATGATCCAGGTCTCTTAATTGTAGATTTAAGTGATATGACTGGAAATACATATTTCTACAGGACAATTTTTAATAATTCAAATGGTTCTAGTACTGAATTTACTAATGCTCATAATATTTATATTGATGAGAATGGTGTAGCCTATATTTTTGGTGCATCTTCAAATACTGGAGTATCTCCAACTGATGGAGTTATTTTTTTAGATGTAGATACTGACCCTCTTAATCCTATTTATTTAGGAGAATGGAGTGATTTTTATGTTCATGACGGAATGGCTCGTGGTGATACTATGTATGTTGGTTGTGTTTATGAAGGCGATTTGTATGTAGTTGATGTTTCTAATAAATCAAATCCTCAAAACTTAGGTAATATAGGTACTCCTAATGATTTTACACATAATACTTGGGTTTCTGATAATGGTGATTATGTCTTTACTACTGATGAAAAGACTGATGCATACATTGGATCTTATGATATTACAGATTTAAATAATATTCAAGAAGTTGATAGGATTCAGTCAAACCCTGGATCAAATTCTATCCCACACAACGTTCATGTTGATGGTAATTTTTTAATTACATCTTATTATAGAGATGGTACTGTTGTACATGATATTACTCATCCAAATAATTTAATTCAGGTTGCATCTTTTGATTCTTCACCACTATCTGGTGATGGTTTTGATGGTTGTTGGGGAACTTATCCTTATTTACCATCAGGAAATATTATTTCTTCTGATATAAATAGTGGTAGTGGTAATAATGGAAGATTGTTAGTTTATAGCAGAGACTTTCTGCAAGCTTGTTATTTAGAAGGAAATGTAACTGATCTATCTAATTCTAGTCCATTAACTAATGTAACTATTGAAATTATAAATTCTCTATCAACTATTACCTCATCAACAGATTTGTCTGGTAATTATTTTAGTGGTATTGTTTACCAGGGGACATATGATATAGTTTTTTCATCTCCTGGATATTTAACTGATACAATTAGTTCAACTTTATCTAATGGAAATACTACAGTTGTTAATGCTCAGTTAGAGCCGTTAGTATCTTTTAATACATCAGGAATGGTAATTGATATTAATGGTAATGGTATACCCAATGCAGATATTTTAATTTATAATAATTATTTTTCATTTAATTCAAATTCTGATAATAATGGTAATTTTAGTATTTCGGGTATTTATGAAGGTAATTATGATGTAATTGCTGGAGCCTGGGGATATGTTACTTCTTGCACAAACGAATTTATTTCATCTTCTTCAACTAATCAAATAACTTTACAGGAAGGCTATTATGATGATTTTACATTTGATTTTGGTTGGAGTGTTTCGGGAGGAATTTTTAATCCTAATGAGGGTATATGGCAAAGAGGTGATCCAGAACAAACTAGCTTTAATGGTTCTGATTTTAATCCTGAAAATGACTTAAATAATGATTGTTATGATTTTGCTTATGTTACAGGTTTAAGTGCAGGTCCTTATGTTGGAGCTAGAGATGTTGATGAAGCAAATACTATACTTACTTCACCAGTTTTTGATTTATCATTGCCATTAAATTCAAATAATAAATATTTTCTTAATTATAATTTATGGTTCAATAATGATTCTTGGGGTGGAAATCCAAATGATTCTATTTCAGTGAAAATTTTTAATGGAAATATTTATGCTACTTTAGAAATTATGACCTCATCATCAAATGATCTTGGTCAATGGAATTTAAGATCTTATGAATTAAGTCAATATATTTCTTTAACTAATACTATGCAAATTATTATTGAAACAGCAGATTGGTATTTTTTAGATGATCATTTTGTTGAAGGAGGTTTTGATAAATTTGAAATTACCAGTCAAGTTCCCTCTTATGTAGATAATAATATTACTGCTAATAATAGAACACTTATTAAGATTGTTGATCTCTTTGGAAGAAAAACTATTAACACATCAAATTCTGTAGTTTTTTATATTTATGATGATGGATCTGTAGATAAACGGATTATTTTGAGATAATTACAATGTTAATTACCAATAAATACATTATTAATGGGAGTAAAGAGAATAAGATATTAATAGATGTCTGCTATGATGCTAATTCTATAAAAAAAGATATAATAATATTCTCTCATGGGTTTAAAGGGTTTAAAGATTGGGGGCCATTTAATCATATGTCAAAGACCTTTGCTAATAATGATTTTTTCTTTATTAAATTTAATTTTTCTTATAATGGTACTTCCTTAGATAATCCATCAGAATTTATTGATTTAAAATCCTTTGGAAATAATAATTTTAGTATAGAACTTAATGATCTAGGATTAATTATTGATTGGCTATATAGTAATATAGATTTTAAAGAAGAAATTAATATTGATACTATTAATTTACTAGGACATAGTAGAGGAGGTGCTATTAGTATTTTGAAGACTAATGAAGACAAAAGAATAGCTAAAATTATATCATGGGCTGCTCCATCTGATTTTACAAATAGAATGGAGCAATCAAAACTTGATACATGGAAAGAAAAAGGAGTAATTTATATTTATAATTCAAGAACCCAACAAAATATGCCTTTATATCATCAGTTTTACAATGATTGCATAAATAATTCTGATAGAATTAATATTAAAAAAGCTGTTATGAACTTAACTAAACCACATCTTGTTATTCATGGTACAGAAGATTCTACAGTTCTTTTAAAAGATGCTTATGATTTTGTCAAGTGGAATAGTAAAACAATTTTTCATAAAGTGAAAGCAGCTAACCATGTATTTGGTGTTATGCACCCTTATAATTTAGAAAATTATCCAAAAGATTTTAAAGAAGCGATTGATGTCACTATTAAATTTCTAAAAGCTTAATCTTGCATTAGCTGATTCAGAATAGTCAGCAATTTCATTATTTAGATATTTATATTTTCCAGCAATTGCTATCATAGCTGCATTGTCAGTACAAAATTCAAATTTGGGAATATAGATATTTAGGTTTTCTTTAGTTGATAAGGATATAAGTTCTTTTCGTAAATATGAATTTGCAGAAACTCCTCCAGCAATTGCAATATTTTTAATTTTTGTTATCTTAATTGCTTGCTTAATCTTATCTAAAAGAATTGTTATAATGGAATGTTGAATTGATGCACATAAATCATTTAGATTACTATTAATAAATTCTGGGTCATTCATTAATGAGGTGTTGATTTTATTCATAATTGAGGTTTTAAGGCCACTAAAACTAAAATTTAAATCTTTTATTCTTGGTTTTCCAAAAGTAAATGCATTAATATCACCCATTTTAGCAAATTTATCTATCAATGGTCCACCAGGATATTTTAGTCCTAAAACTTTAGCAGATTTATCAAATGCTTCTCCAGCAGCATCATCTAATGTAGTTCCAATAATTTCCATATTATTATAATTTCTAATGATTACAATTTGAGTATGTCCTCCGGACACTGTTAAACACAAAAATGGAAACTCTGGTTTCTTTTGATCTTCATGATCAATAAAGTGTGATAATATATGAGCTTTCATATGATTTACAGATACTAAAGGAACGTCTAATCCTAGTGACAATGATTTTGCAAATGAACTACCTACTAATAAAGATCCAAGTAAGCCTGGTCCTTTAGTATATGCAATTAGATCAATATCATTTTTTTTAATTTTTGCTGCTTTAATCGCTTTATCAATAACAGGAATGATATTTTGCTGATGTGCTCTTGAAGCAAGTTCTGGAACAACACCTCCATATTCTGCATGTATAGTTTGATTAGCAATTATATTAGAAAGAACCTTAGAGCCTCTTAAAATAGCTGCTGCTGTATCATCACATGATGACTCTATACCTAAAATAACAAGCTCTTTATTCATTTAAATTATTTAATGAATGTCCAAGCTTATCTCTTTTTGTTTGAAGATAAAATTCATTATGTTCATTAGATATAATTTCTAGTGCAACACTTTCAACAATTTCTATTCCATATGCATGAAGTCCAACTCGTTTTTTAGGGTTATTTGATAGAAGTCTAATTTTACTAACCTTCATAGCTCTTAGAATTTGAGCACCTACTCCATAATCTCTGTGATCAGCACTAAAACCTAATTCTAAATTTGCTTCAACAGTATCTTTACCATTTTCTTGAATTTTATAAGCTTTTAGTTTATTTAATAATCCTATACCTCTTCCTTCTTGATTCATATATACAAGAATTCCCTTATTTTCAGATTCGATTTGTTTTAGAGCTGCTTGAAGTTGAGGTCCACAATCACATCTACATGAACCAAATATATCACCAGTCACGCAAGAAGAATGAACTCGTACCAAAATATTTTCATCTTTCTCCCATTTACCTTTATAAATAGCTAAGTGAATTTGTTCATTTGTTATTTGTTTAAAGGCTTTCATTTTAAAATTTCCAAATTCTGTTGGTAGATTAACATCAACTTCTTCAGTAATTAAGCTTTCATTTTGTAATCTATATTTAATTAAATCTTTAATAGTAATAAATTTAAGATCAAACTTTTTAGAAATTTCATGAAGTTCATTTGTTCTTGCCATTGAACCATCTTTATTTAAAATTTCTACAATTACACCTGCTGGTTCTAAACCAGCTAATCTTGCTAGATCAATTGCTGCTTCAGTATGACCAGCTCTTCTTAACACACCTCCTTCTCTTGCCTTTAAAGGAAATATATGACCAGGCTTTCCAAGTTGCTCAAGCTTTGTATTGGGATTTACTAGGGCTCTAATTGTTTTAGATCTATCAGAAGCAGATATTCCTGTTGTACATCCGTCACCAATTAAATCAACAGAAACCGTAAATGGTGTTTCAAATGCAGCAGTATTTCTTCCAATCATTAATTCTAAGCCTAATTCTTTACATCTACTTTCTAATAATGGGGTACATATTAAACCCTTTCCATGAGTGGCCATAAAATTTATCATTTCTGGAGTTGCCTTTTCAGCTGCTGCTATAAAATCACCTTCATTTTCTCTATTTTCATCATCTATTACTATTATAATCTTACCATCTCTTATATCATCAATAGCCTCCTTAATTGTATTAAAAATCATATTTGTTATTTATCTAGTAAAATTATATATTTTTTATCTATTTAGTTAAGCTTTCAATTTAATTAAATCTTTAATTTTTGGTAAGCTTGAATTTCTTAAAGCTTGCATGATTAAATAAATTGAAATTGGGAAAAATATAATATTTGCCATCCACATTCCTGCAATTGGAGATATTATTAAATCTTTTGCAGATTTTTCTCCAATGATTGAAGTAACATAGAA
>TARA_B110000881_G_C18605843_1_pt1 | contig 11916 bp, 7 predicted proteins | sample TARA_B110000881 | Tara Oceans TARA_B110000881 (sample SAMEA4398150) | marine metagenome | biome: Polar Biome; feature: [MES] marine water layer (ENVO:01000295) within the mesopelagic zone...; material: water (ENVO:00002006), including particulate matter (ENVO:01000060) such as......
ATTCCTCTTAATCTATATCCATTTTTTGATTTTAAAATTGAATCATTTTGAGGATAAAAAGTACCTATGGAAATAATCTCTTTATTTATTATATATGCTAAATGTATAGTACCTATATCGTTATCTTCCTTATAATATGTTGTTTCAATTGGAAGGCCTGGTCTTAATACTAGGTTTCTTAAAGGCCTAACTTGACTAGCTTTAACAATAGCAATCCTCACCTTGTCTTAGTATAAGTTAGGAATTCCAAAGTAAAATTCTAAGACTTTAATTTTAAAAATATAATCATATTTAGATCTTATAAGATCTGATTGTGAAGTCTCAAAGAGTTGTTGAGCTTGCAGGAAATTAATTGTATTTAAAGCTCCATTTTCAAATCTTTCTTTTGCATAATCATATGAAGTCTCTCTAGCTAATTTTGTTTTTTTTGCAGCTTGATATGCTTTAAGAGCACCTTTAGCATCATTTAAAGATTGATTAATTGTATTCTCTAAGTCTAGTTTAGTTTGATCTAAAAGATTCTGACTCCTCATTACATTAATTTTAGATCTTTTAATATTTGTTCTGGTTGTTAAGCCATTAAGAACGGGAATATTTATTTGTAAACCCACACTTTCACCGGCATTTAAGTCAAATTGATTCTTTAATGATGTTGGCGCATCAATTATAACACGAGAATTATATGAATAATACCCAGCTATAGAAGGTAGAGCAGCAGAGTTAGATATTTGTTGATCTTTTAATGCTATATCAAGATTAGTTTTAGCAAGTTTAATATCATTTCTATATAATAATGCTTGCTTAAAGATGTCATCAACATTTCTTTCTAAAATATTTGTTGTTGGAATGTCGTAATCTTCATCAGATATTTCAAAACTTTCTGTGTCACTAAATAATAGTAGCTGCGCTAATGACATTTTAGAAATTTGATAATTATTTTCAGCATTAATTAAGTTTTGTTCTGCTTTAGCAAAGTTTGCTTCTATCTCATATAAATCTCCCTTTGGAATAACCCCGCTATTATATCTTTCATTTGCAATTACTTGCTCTTCTTTAGAAACCTTAAGCTGAGATTTTTGGATATTTAATTGTTCTTTATTAAATAAAATTTGAAGGTATGAATTTGCTACTAAGAGTGAGATGTCTTCTTTCATGTCTTCTAACTGATACTTTCTAGCTAAAACATCTAAGTTAGCCCTATGTAATCTTCTAATATTTGATAATCCATTAAAAATATCTAAACCAACACTCATGTTTACTGAAGAATTTTGGGTTGTTTGATTCTCTAAAATTCCTGTTGTAATGTTCTGAGTTAAGCCTGAATTCCAATTATGATTTCCACTAAAATTAAAGCTTGGAAGAAAATTACCAATTGCAATTTTCTTGTTTTCTGATGAATTCAAAAGATCTAATCTGGAGTTCTTAATAGAAATGTTTTTTTCAATTGCTCGTTGTACACATTCTTTTAGAGTATATCTTTCTTGTGCATTGATATCAATATTAAAAAAAAGTATGCTAATTGTTAATATAGCTAGTTTTATTCCTCCCATTTGTTTATTTTATTTGGTTTTGTAATACTCCATATTTTTACTTTTTCTTTTTCAGAAACTCCAGAAATAATTTCTACATTGATCCCATCCGCTAATCCCAATTTCACTTCTCTTCTTTCAAATTCTTGATCTCCAGTTTCTATTTCCACAAATGGTTTTTTAGTGTCTTTGTCATATTGAATTACAGCTTCACTGAGTGAATTTACATTCTCTCTATTAGCAGTGATAATAGATGCATTTGCACTATAACCTGCTCTTACAAAAAACTCATTATCTATCAATACTTCGGCTTCAATTTTAAACTGTACAGCACCACCTTCTTCTATACCTTTTGGAGCAATAAACTTAAGTTTAGCCTTATATATTTTATTTTCTATGGCTGCTAAATTTACTTCAAGACCCATTTCTTCTTTTAATTTACCTACCTCTCCCTCATCAACTTTTCCTTCAAAAATCATTACATTTAAATCGGCAATTGTAGCTATAGTTGTGCCAGGATTAAATGTGTTAGCCTGAATAACTTGATCTCCTTTTTTTACCGGAATTTCTAGTACGGTTCCTGTCACAGTTGCCCTAACATTAGTATTTGTTACACTCGAACCATCAGAAGACCCCAGCTTTATAATTTGCAAATCACTTTCTGCATTTTTTAAATTTTGCTGCGACTGATTGTATTGCAGTTCAATGCTATTGTATTCTTGCTCTGAAATAATGCCTTTAGTAAATAATTTTTTGTTTCTAGTAAATTCAGTTTCAGAATTTACCAATACAATCTTAGCACTTTTAACCCTTCCTTCAGCACTATTTAATGTTTGTTCATTAGGAACTACTTTGATTTTTACTAATAAATCACCTGCCATTACTTTATCTCCCTCTTTTACTAATATTTTATCAATAATTCCTGCTATTTGAGGTTTAATCTCTACCTCATCTTCTGGGATTACCTTTCCAGTAGCCACAATTTTAGTCTGAATAGTTTCTTTCTTTAATTGTGTTGTTTCATATTCAGTTACATCTTTTTTATTAGATTTTATAAAAAAAGATGTTGCAAATATTACGCCCAAGGCTAATAATCCGATTCCTATTTTTTTTAAATTTTTCATTTGTTTGATTTTTATTTTTTTATTCTTCTCTTAATGCTTCTATTGGTTTAATGCTAATTGCTTTTTCTGCTGGAATAAACCCAATCAATGTTCCAAGCCCTGTCATTAGTATTAAGGCCCCAAGGATAAAGCGGATTGGAACTGTGGCATTTGTAAATGGAACGTCTTCTAAATTTTGGGTGGCTAAATTGATTATATATAATATAAAAGCACCCAAAATAATCCCAATTACTCCGGCAATTAATGTTAAAAATACAGATTCTAAGACAATCTGTTTTCTTATGTCATTTGGAGTAGCTCCAAGAGCTCTTCGTATGCCAATCTCTTTAGTTCTTTCTTTTACTGAAATAAGCAAAATATTTCCAATTCCTATTACCCCAGCAAGAATGGTTGCAATACCAATTATTAAAGATATAAATGACATTCCATTTGCAAAATTTTTAATCCTCGTAAATAAAGCTCCTAAATTAAATCCTCCAACCGCTTGCTTATCTTCAGGATGGATTTTATGTATTTCTTTTAATTTGGCCCTTACTTTGTCTTCAACTTTTACTATATCTATATCATCAAATCCAGCAATTAATAAGAACCCTACATTATCACCTGTATTATATAGTCTTTTAAAAGTTGAAAAAGGAACATGTATGTCGCCATCATCATCAAAACTCCCCCCTCCTGCATCAGCATATTTGTGTATTCCAATTACTTTAAAATAAATACTATTTAAGCTAATATATTTTCCAATAGGATTAATTTTATCTTCAAATAATTCTTTTTGTGTTCTCTCTCCAATTACACAAACTTTCCGCTCTTCACTTATGTCTAATTCATTAATAAATCTTCCACCTTGATAGATATCTTTTTGAGCAACTGTTGTGAGGACAGGATAGTCTCCATATATATTATAGGTTCCTGATCTTTTTCCATTTGAAACATTCGCTCCACTTGAGCCGAAATTTCCTTTTTGAATTCTTGGAGCTATATACTCAATTTCAGGAATTGCATTTTTTAAAGTTTCTACATCATTCAATTTAATATTCCAATTTCTATCAATTTTAAATCCTTTATATGGGATACTTGTATTTTGTGTCCAGATAAATAAACTGTTTGCAGATATTCTTTCAAATCTTTGCTCGAACCCATTATCAACTCCTTTTGCCGCTCCAGAAAGAATTATATATAGAAATATCCCCCACAGAACTCCGATAATAGTAATCAAAGTACGTAGCTTATTTTGGCCAATTGAACCAAAAATCTCTTGCCAGGTATCTTTATCAAAAATTGTATTCATTTATTTATCTCTAAGAGCAATTATCGGTTTGATTTTGGCTGCTTTTCTTGCAGGTATATATCCGGCAAGTGCCCCAAAAAATATTAAAATTATTGTTGCCCAAATTGCATTAGAAGTTTCTATATATGGATTTGAAATAAAATATTTCTCCATTAAACTATCACCAATTCCATTTAAAATAATCAATGCAACTATTAGACCTAAATATCCTGAAATCATAGTAATAAAAATTGATTCTTGAAGAACCATAGCAATGATACTATTTGGTGTGGCTCCTATTGCTTTTCTAATACCAATCTCTTTAGTTCTTTCTTTCACTACAAACACCATTATATTACTTATTCCAATGATGCCAGCTATAAGAGTTCCGATACCAATAAATGATATAATGATACTAAGTACTGAAGCAAATTGTCTTGAATTCTCTTGCTCTTCTCCAGTGTTGCTGACATAAATACCTCTATTATCATCTGGAGAGATAAATTTTTTCTCTTTTATATAACTTTCTAATTCTTTTTCTAGTATTAATGATTGATCATAATTCATGTCTTTGTCATATATAACTATCATTTGACCAATTTCATCATTATTTTTTTGAATCTTTTGCATGGTTGAATAAGGAACATATAACGTTCTTTCCTCCCTGTCACCCCCTTCATCTTGGAACACACCCACAACCTTCCAACTATGGCCACTTCCAAAGATATATTTTCCAATAGGATCCTCTTCTTTAAATAAATCTTCTGCAACTAATCTTCCAATTACAACATGTTTTTTTTTATTTGTGATATCTCCCTCATTCAAATATCTTCCCTTCATTATTATTGTTAGCTCTGCTTCCTGGTGACCAGGAGAAACCGCTCTTACTGAATAATTATTTGCTTTCTCTTTATATTTTATTTGAAAATAGCTACTGTTCCTTACAACGATATCTTCAATTTTAGAATTAAACTTTTCTTTAAAATCTTTTAAGTCACTATTTGTAAATTTTATTCTTCTTTGTGATTCATATCCTCTATATGGAATTGTTGTTGAACTAGGATATAATCTAATAGTATTTACTTTATCATCAGTAAAAAATTTTCCAAAACTATTTTGCAGGCCATTTCCTAATCCAAATAGAATTATAAAAATTAAAATCCCAATTGCAACAGTAAAACCAGAAAGAAATGTCCTTAGTTTATTTTTTTTGATAGTATCAAAAATTTCTTTCCAACTGTCTTTGTTAAATAACATCTAGCTTGTTTTGATATCCGTCATAATAACTCCATCTTTCAATGTTATTATTCTATTACACATGTTCGCAATTTCATTCTCATGAGTAACAACTAAGATTGTCTTTCCTTCTTTATTGATTTTCTTTATTAATGCCATTACTTCCTCGGATGTTTTAGAATCTAGAGCTCCTGTAGGCTCATCTGCAAGTAGAACTTTTGGTTGAGAAGCTAGTGCGCGAGCGATAGCAATTCTTTGTTTTTGACCACCAGATAATTCACTTGGCAGATGCTCTGACCAATCGCCAAGTCCAACTTTTTCTAGATATTCAAATGCTATTTTTTGACGCTCACTTCTTGCAATACCTTGGTAGTATAATGGTAATGCTATATTTTCTAATGCAGTTTTATAATTAATAAGATTAAATGATTGAAAAACAAACCCTAAAAACTGATTCCTATACTTTGCTGCTTTGGTTTCATCAAGATCTTTAATTGTCACACCATCTAAATGATATGAGCCAGAATCATAATTATCTAGCATGCCAATAATATTTAGCAATGTAGATTTTCCAGAACCTGAAGACCCCATTATAGCCACTAGTTCACCTTCATTAATTTTCAGATTAATTCCCTTTAAAACATGTAAGGAGTTCTTTCCAATTGCATAAGATTTATTTAGCTCTTGTATTTCTATCATATTTTTTAAACGTACATTAAGTTTTATATTGTATAAAGTAAGATTTAAGAAGTATTACTTCTTATCTACCCAGTCACCATTTTCTTTAATTAAATCAATTAAAGCATCTACAGCTTCTTCCTCGTCAATATTTTTTTTGACAATATTTCTTTCTTTATATAGTGTGATTTTACCAGGTCTTGTACCTACATATCCATAATCTGCATCAGCCATTTCGCCAGGACCATTTACAATACAGCCCATTATTCCAATTTTAAGTCCTTTTAAATGATCGGTTACTTTTCTAATCTTAGCAGTTGTTTCCTGAAGATCAAAGAGTGTTCTTCCACAAGAGGGGCAAGAAATATATTCTGTTTTAGAGATACGAGTTCTGCTTGCTTGTAATATTCCAAAAGCTGTTGAATTAAGATGCATACTATCTCCTATTAAAGAATTTTTAATAGAGATTCCATCTCCCAAGCCATCTAGTAAAAGAGATCCAATATCGGACGATGAATTTAATTGTAATTCCTCGGAGCTTAGTTTAGTATAATGTCTTTCAATAATAATAGGCGTTTCAATATTCTTATTTATTAGTTCAATAAAAAACCTCCTTTGCTCGGCTACTCCATTTTGATTTTGAGTTTGTAGTATAAGAACTGCTGTATTATCAACTTTTATCTGATTCATTAAATCATCGCTTAGTTCTTGTATAGATGTACTAATAAAATTTAACTCATTAGATTTTTGATTAGAACAGATGTATTCATAGGTGCTTAATAGTGGATACCCCATTTTATGTTTTTTCCAGGATTTATAATTATAAATAATACTTAGTGTTCCAGGAATTTCAAAATCTATAATGTTATCTCCTATATAAATATAATCTGTAGCATGATCAGCAATATGCCATTTATCTAAAGGAACAGAGTAATTATATCCCAATGCAAAGAAAGAGGAAGTTTTTATTAAATCTTGATTATAAAGATTTGCAATAACAACTGGAGCATTATTACCTCCGATATTTTTTATTATTCTGCTTTTTCTTCTTTTATATTCAAAAGGGTTTAGTGGGTATTTATTAATATCCTTAATCCTTATTCTATTATCACGATCTTTAAAATTTTTCAATAAGTTGTAAGCAACAGGCATTTCAAATTCTGGAGCCTCAGTAAGTGATACCCTTATAGTGTCACCTATTCCATCTTCTAAAAGAGCTCCAATTCCAACAGCTGATTTTATCCTTCCATCTTCCGCCTCACCAGCCTCTGTAACTCCTAAATGAAGTGGATAATTCATTCCTTCCTTTATCATTTCACTAACTAAAAGACGATATGCCTGAACCATAACTCTTGTATTTGAAGCTTTCATGGAAAGGATTATCTCATGATAGTTTTCATCTCTACAGATTCGCAAAAACTCCATTGCCGACTCTACCATTCCATTAGGAGTATCGCCATATCTACTAAGAATACGATCTGATAATGAGCCATGGTTCGTCCCAATTCTCATTGCAGTTCCATGTTGTTTGCAGATTTTTACTAAAGGTGTGAATTTTTCTTTAATCCTTAATAGCTCTTCATTATATGTTTGATCAGTGTATTCTATTTCTTCAAATTTCTTTTTATCGGCATAATTCCCAGGATTTACTCTTACTTTCTCTACAATTCTTGCAGCTATTTCTGCAGCATTAGGAGTGAAGTGAATATCTGCAACAATAGGAGTAGAATAGCCTCTTTTAAAAAGTTCATCTTTAATATTTTGAAGGTTTTCTGCATCTTTTTTACTAGGTGCTGTTATCCTTACAAGCTCACAACCTGCCTTAATCATCCGTATGGATTCCTCAACAGTAGCAAGAGTATCCATGGTGTTTGTAGTAGTCATAGATTGAACTCGAATTGGATTGTTTCCACCAAATCCAATACTACCCACCATTACTTCTCTAGTTTTAAATCTAGAATATGAAGTTAAACTATTGCAATACTTCATTATATTTTTACGACTTTCTTAATAATTTCTTCAGTATTTGTAATTATTTTAATCATATAAACACCATCTTTTAAATAGCTTAGATCAATATTTTTAGAAAACTCTCCGTCTATACTAAGAGTTACTTTTTTAAGTTGTTTGCCAAGACTATCTAATAAAATAAAATCTGTTATTCCAGATGAAAAACCTTTAATATTTATTTGATTTTTCACTGGGTTTGGATAAAACTCCCATTTTGAAAGATCATCTTTAATAAAAGTAGTCCCATTATCAACTTGAAATTCATGATGTACTGAAGAGCCAAAATCTCCTTCAAATATTTTAATCCAGCTACCTCCAAGTTGTCTGAATCTTGCCATTCCAGCACCATCATTGTTAGCCCAAAAATCAATCCCATCATTATCACTATCATTAATTATAAAGCTATAGCACCCGTCATTAAAAACTAAAGTATCTCTATATTGACTATTGATCATTAAGCTTCCTCCTCCAGCAGATTCATAAGTTAAACTGTTATTGCTATCAAAAATTTTCCAAGAAGTTTCTGACTGACTAGCGCCAATTGTTCCGCTATTAGTTTGGAGCCATAAGGCAAAAGAATTATCGTATGTTGGTACAGGATCAAATGTTGATTTTATGTAGTTATTATAGATGTTTTCATCTATAGATTGGTTAGGTTCACTGATTTCAACATAAAACTTATTATTTGAACTTAAAAGATTGTCCCATAAGTTTGATGGTGCGTCTAATGTAATAGTTTCTTCTTCTTGAAATGAAAGGCTTCCATTCCAAATTTGAGATTGTTTATTTACTGAGCCATTTATCCAGAATTCAATTTTCAAGCTTGTAAGCGTTGTTTCTCCAGTATTTTTTATGATAATTTTTGGATTTCCGCATGTTGGGTTTATTCTTGAGTATAGAACCTTATCTGTAGGAGATATAATATCAATAATAGAAGCGTCTAAATCATGATTAGCACCTTTATAGCTAACTAGCTGACTACTCACCCAATAGTTTGAGCTTCCAGAAGCGCTTATTACTCCATAGTCAATATTATGAGTTTGTCCAGGGTTCACTAGAGATGTTATATCATCTTCTCTTATGTCTGAAGCTTGTCCCGGACACCATCCTGCTCTATCATATATCCAAGTTCCTCCTTGAGGATAAATAGGGTTGTTTCCACAAGAAGTCCAAACTGGCCACGTATATTCAGCACTACCTCCGTCTATATTTATAAAGTGATCTTGAGGTATGAATTCCCCTTCTTGCCCATGACCAGTAATTGTAGTTCTTATTTTAAATGATTCTGCATTTGGATCTAGAATAATATCGCGAGGTTCAAAAGCATTGTTATCGATAATAGTTGAATAACCTTTTGATTGAGGTCTCCATATTTGTTGTATATCAACAACATCTCTTGATGGTGTGCCAACTATAAAATGGAATTTAATATCCATATCTTCTTGCCATTGCCCGCCACTTGTCATATTTATTCTCTTATTCCCTTTAAGAATTGGAGCAAAGTCCGTTACATCAAAATACCATGTTTTTCCATTAGTACCTAAGTCAAGATACGCGCCATATGGAGTGACAAAAGACATAATTTGAAATGCCATAGGATATCTATTATAGTAGTCAAGTTCATTAATGTTAATTGTGCTATCAATATTAAGAGTGTCAATTGATAAAATAGCTCCACTTGTATTATATGTGTAGCTAATTGCTTGCCAGAATGTATTCGATGAAACAATAGCAATACTATCATGGTTTAGAGAGTTGTAGTTTGAATAGATGCTTTGTTCTTTAACTATATTAGGTGTAGCTATTATAGAGTCTAAAACAATATTAGTTGTATTACTTGTGATGTAATCTCCTTGGAATAATTTTACCGAAGGTCTAAAATTCGTTGGGCTAAAGAATTGATTGATTTTATCACCTCTTGAGTATTGCCAGTTAACATTTCCATTAAAATTAGCAATTAAATTATTTGTTGAATTGTCATTTGCTATAATTCCACTTCCCTCGTTAAATGGATAGTATGCTACTAAATCTAAATATTGAGGATGTGTATTATTTATTCGAGAGTTCATCCATTCATTAATTGTATTTTGATTAAGTTCTTTGCTAAATACTCTAAACTCTTTAATCTTACCATCCCAAAAGTAACCGCTTCCGTTACCATTTGCTCCAAGGCTTAATGTTTGAATATCGATATTAGCATTTTTATTATTTCCACTATGCCAAAGAATACCATTTTTAAACATTTTCATTTCTCCGCTGATACTGTTTTTTGTAAATGCCCAGTGATTCCACTGTGATGAGAATTCGCTTTGACTTGCAAGTTTATCAATCCTGTCGTATGATCCAGCATTGTTTCCGCAGTCCCAATAAACTCTGCTGTTACTCCAGGGAAAATGAATATTTAATGTCCTACTACCATTAGCATCTAGTCCTTCTAAAATTGTACTGTTGTAGGGCAGTGTATTTTCATCACCATAAGACCAAAAAGAAATGGTAATCTCATTTGATATTGTATTTAGTGAGCTTGTAGGGATTGATATTGACTCTCCTTTATTAACCTCAATATTTGTTGCATCATCCGAGCTTAATCCGCAATTAAAATTAAGAGAATCTCCTAAAATTAAAGTTGGTGTTGATGGTGTTGAATTTGAAAGAGAAAACTCTATAATGATATTAGAGGTTGAATCCCACATGAAAGGAGTATGGAATTGAAAACGATTTTCACCAGCAGATAATGTGTTATTTGAGTGGTATACCTCTGTAAATCCATCAAGGTGAGGATTTAATGGGTCAAGGGTGCTATCACTAGTTACTTTGAGTTTTATTTTAAAGAAATTTAATGTGTTTGTAGAGACTGAATTTAGTGATAGTGCGTAAATGGAATCATAAATTAATCCAGCAGCAGCAAGTTCATTTGCTTTATATAGAAATTGAGATTTATTTGAATTTTTGTCAGTTGCTAAAACAAGATTTAACTGATTGTTTCCAATGCCAATTGATGTTGTGTCTTCAGAAATAATACTGTTTAAAATTGTGTTCTGTTGAAGGAATTGATAGTAGTTATATATCGGACTATTGCTGTAAGAATATGTGTTTCCAGAAAAATTTGAAATTACGTGAGAAGTAGTTTTAGCTTTTATTGAATCCACTCTACTAGAATCGTGAATATTTGTATGGCAGCTGTAGTCCCATGCTCCACATCCAATATTATTAATACTTCCGCTAGTATTTATAACATCATCCTTGCATCTCATATTATACGACATGATTATCTTTTCATAAGTTATCGAATTATTGGAGGGGAAGCTAAATACAGAGTCTCTGGTTGTGCTCGAGTAGTCAAATGTTTGAGTAATGATTGTGTCTCCATTATTTTGAGCGTTTAATGAAAAACACTTTAATAAAAGAAGGATAAATATGATTTTTTTTATCATGTTTGATGCCTTTTAATTGTTTTACAAATTTAATCTTAATTTTCTATTTCTGATACGCCTCCAGACACTATTAGTTTCATAATATCACTGGATGAGGAATTAATTGGAGTGAGGAATTTCTTTTCAACAACAAATAGTTGGCCAGAAAACGCATATGAGTGAGGGAGGTATACTAGAACTTTTCCTTCGCTAATATTAAGGTTTTTAAGATCCTCGTTAGTTATAAAACCCATTCTTTCAATTGTTGAGTTTTCATAAATTTTTACTAATACCGCCTGATCAAATCCTTTTTTCCCACCAACAAATGTTTTCATTAGATCTTTAACTGATGAGTAAATAGTTTTTAAAAGAGGTGCTTTTTCTAATACTTTATTAAAAAGCGAGTTAAATGGCGAGGCAATAAGTTTAGCACCTAACATACCGATTAGTGTTATTAATGCAAAAAGCACAATAAGTCCAATTCCAGGAATGTCAAACGGTAATATTCCGTCAATTTTATTAAACGACCATATAACAACATAAATAGTGACGCTAATAGGAACAATATATAAAAGTCCTTGTAAAAAGTAATTAATTAAATTTTTCATAATTGGTTTTAAAATATTTCTAAAGATAATAATCTTATTAAAATGTAG
>TARA_B110000881_G_scaffold184671_1_pt1 | contig 11900 bp, 8 predicted proteins | sample TARA_B110000881 | Tara Oceans TARA_B110000881 (sample SAMEA4398150) | marine metagenome | biome: Polar Biome; feature: [MES] marine water layer (ENVO:01000295) within the mesopelagic zone...; material: water (ENVO:00002006), including particulate matter (ENVO:01000060) such as......
TCTTTTATTTTTTCTATCATTTTTTCAAACTCTTTATCATCAAATAATCTTGTCAAAAAGACTTTTTTTCCATTCATACCAATTGTTATTTGTATTGTTTTCTTCAAATTGGTGGGTTGCAGCAGATGTCCCCCAAATAAAATTTTTAGGAAAAACCATTTCTTGTGTATCTATTTTATCCCAGTTCTATTGTCGGCCAGGGTATTTTAGATTGAGGTAAGCAATTATAGTAAACCAAAAAACTAATGGTAACATGAATAATTTAATAAATGGTTTAGAAATCAAATATTAAATCCTTGCTCTCTCATCCAATCATCATTTGGGAATTTTGTCATATAATTGCGAATCCCATCTGCTAGAATAACAAGACAATTTTGTCCTTTTTTAAGATTAGAAGCCGCTTGCAATGCTGCTACCATAGTAGCCCCGCAAGAACCGCCGCAGAGTAGGCCTTCTTCTCTAATAATTCGCCTAGCCATGATGAAAGATTCTTCGTCTTTTGTTTTGATGTATCGATCGACTAAACTATTATCTAAAACATCTGGAAAAAAATCATAACCAATACCCTCAACAAGATAAGAGCTCACTTGATCTCCACCACCTAAAATAGAGCCTTCTGGATCAACACCAATAATTGATATTTTAGGAATTTTCTCTTTCAGTCTTTTTGCTACTCCTGTGATAGTCCCACCTGTGCCCACAGACATAACTATCATATCTAGGTCATCACCAAAGTCTTTAATTATCTCTTCAGCAGTTCCATAATAATGCGCTTCAGGGTTTGCCGGATTAGAATATTGATCTAAAATATGAGAATTTTCCAATTTTTCATTGAGTGTTTTTGCAACTGAAATATGACTTTCAGGATCACTCGATAAAGCTTCAGTAGGCGTGCGAACTATTTCTGCACCTAATGCTTCAAGAGCAATTTGCTTTTCTTGGCTCATTTTTTCTGGCATAGTAATAATACATTTATATCCTTTCACAGCAGCAGCAAGAGCTATTCCTTGGCCAGTGTTTCCTGAAGTCGGCTCAATCAAAGTATCACCAGGCTTTATCCTGCCAGACTTTTCAGCTTCTTCAACCATATTCCAGCCGATTCTATCCTTAATAGATCCACCTGGGTTAAAAAATTCACATTTAGCATATACGTTACAGTCTAAATTTTTTGCAATTTTATTTATTTTCACTATTGGAGTATCTCCGATAGTGGTTAAAACGTTATCATGTATCATTTATTTGTATTATTTGGTTAAAAATTCGTTCTATATTAGTTAATACTCTTCACATTATAAATGTCTTCTTTCTAAAATTATAGAACCAAACTATCATGGTTAATCAATCTCATAAACTCAGTGGCCCATTTTTAATTGAACTTAAAAATAAGTTTCGAGAAATAGCTGGATCAGACAATAAAATAGATAGGGAAGAGTTTAAAAATAGTCTAGCAATCGAAAACGAAAAAATCATTAATCGCATATTTGACATTTTTGATAAAGATGAAAATAGTTTTTTAGATATAAATGAATTTATTAGTGGTATTGAAACTTTAATGGAAAGTACTAATGCTCAAAAAATAAAATTTGCATTTGATATACATGACTTTGATGGAAGCGGCGATATCGACAAAAATGAATTAAAAATTTTGATAAAAAATATTCTTATTGAAAACAACTTAGACTTTGATACAAATCAAGTTAGTTTGATTGTTGATGAATTTTTTAAATATGGGGATGTTGATAAGAACGGAAAAATTGATTTTAATGAATTTTTAACCTTAATAGAAAAATATCCTGACTTAATAAATAGTCTAGCTGCTAACCCGGTAGCATGGTTTAGAAATAGTAAGTCAAGGAAGGAACATCAAATTGCTAATAGTGTTGTTTCCAAAATAAGTAGGGTACAGGTTCAAAATTTAAAAGTATTACAATGGCTTCTGGTTCCGAGGTTAATATATTTTTACAATATTATTATTAATCGAAATAAAAACAATGAATTGATCACTATTAAATCTTTAAAGGTTTTACCCGAGAAAAATATATCATTATCCTTTGATAAACCTAGTTGGTTTAAGTTTAAAGCAGGTGACTATGTGTACATAAATTGTCCCTGGGTCTCAAGTCTCGAGTGGTATGCTTTTAATATAATAAGCTCTACAAATGATAATTCAGTACTCTTAAATATTAAAGCTGAAGGAGTGTGGCCCCAAAAAATATATAATAAAACTATAACGATGTTGAGTGATGAAAGTGTTGAAAATTTAAAAATAAGGATTGACGGTCCATTTGGCTCTTCAAGCGATAGAATTTTACAATCTGAAAACTTGATAATTATCGCAGAAGATAAGGGTGTGGCAAAATTTGCTTCTGTTCTTCAAGATATCTATTACAGAGCAAAAACAAATCAAATTCATTCTAAAATTAAAACTCTTAATTTTGTATGGCTTTGTAGCAAAGGTAATTATTTTGTATGGTTTAAAAAAATGCTCCAAGAGCTAGATAAGGATTTTAATCTAGATAGTTTTAATTATAATATCCATTTTTTAGATAGAAATGCCTCGGATTTGCCAAAAGACATGCTATACGTTTCGAAAGACATTTTTAGAAAAGAATTTAAAATCAATCTATTACCTGGTCTTAAAAATAAATATCATATTGGTACGCCATCATTACAAGATAAATTATCTGAGATTATTTCAAAACAAAGTAACGGAGAGTTCGATTTGTTTTTTGCTGGTTCTAGAAAAATAAAGTCAAAAATAAAAATTTCTTGTAAAGATTTAGGTATAAAATTTAATAATAGTTAACAGCAGGGCTTAAAATTGGGAGGATAACTGATTGTCTCCTCCCAATCACAATATAGATTATTTAATTGATATTAATCTATTATTTGGTTGTTCTTTTTCTTCCTTAGGTATTACAACTGTAAGAGTTCCATCTTTAAAATTTGCTGATATCTCATCTTCCATTACTGATTTTGGAAGTTTAAAAGACCTTGCAAAGTTTCCAGTTTTACGCTCTTGGTAGTGATAGTCTGCTTCATCCTTTTCATTGTCCAGTTTTCTATCACCTTTAATTATAAGAACTCTATCTTCAATCTTAACTTCTATATTATTTTTTTTAACTCCCGGTATATCTGCAATTAAAGAAAAAGACTTACTATCTTCTTTTATGTCTACTAATGGTTGCCAATCGTTATGATAGTACTCCTTGTCGTAGCTATTATTAATTACATTATCTACTATATTTGGCATTCTATCAAAAAACGATACTGGTTTATATTTCCAATTAACTATGTTCATTTTAATCTCCTTTGTTTGATTTAGGTTATTCTATTTTGTAGCTGCAATAGGCATGCCATTTCTAAAAAGAGTGTTTGTTAGCTTACTAGTATGCCAAATAGTCTTAAAAATAGTTTATTTAAATTTTTAGCATGACATTATTTCACATAAAAGGATAGAATGAATCTTCTGATTGCGTTGTGGAGTCGAAGAGTAGTTTGTAAATTAAAAACTAAATAATTAGTGAGAGTTTATAAATTGAGTGAATTAGCTATTTTTGGTGGAAGCCCTTTAAGAAAAGAACCTTTTCCTGCTTGGCCTCGAGTGACTCCTGAGATGAGAGAGAGTCTTCTTGATACATTTGAAAATCAACAATGGGGCGTGGGTAGTGAAACTATAAATATCTTTAACAATGAATTTGCAAAAATGCAAGATGCTAAATTTGCTTTGTCAATTCATTCTGGAACTTCTGCTATCTGGATATGCTTGAAAGCGGCTGGGATAGAAGCTGGAGATGAGGTCATTCTGCCTTCTTATACCTTTATTGCTACAGCTACAGCAGTGGTTTTAGCGAATGCTGTTCCTGTTTTTGCAGATATTAATTTAGAGACTGGAAACATAGATCCGCTTTCTGTACAAAGTTTGATAACAAGTAAGACTAAGGCAATTATTCCTGTTCATACTGGAGGTGCTCCAGCTGACTTAGGTGCTCTCCTCAAGATATCCAAAAAACATAATATTCCAATAATTGAGGACGCCGCTCAGGCGCATGGATCTATGCTTAATGATAATAAAGTTGGTGCATTAGGTCTTGGAGGAATATTCAGTTTTCAAACTTCTAAAAATATGAGTGCTGGTGAAGGCGGGGCAATCGTAAGCAATGACGAATCATTCATTGACGCATGTTTTTCTTATCATAATTGTGGGCGAGTAAGGAATGGTAAATGGTATGAGCATTATCGATTAGGCAGTAACTTGCGAATGAGTGCTCTAAATGCTGCGATTCTATTACCACAAATTAAATCTACAAATAGCGATTTTTTAATGAGAGAGAGAAGTCGAAAAATATTAGATGAAGGCATTGCCAATATTGATGGATTAGTTCCATTAAAGCTTATTCATGGTACAAGATCGTCCAACCACATTTATATAATTCGTTACAAAAAAGAAATATTTCATAATATTAAAAGAGAGATATTTTTCAAAGCTATGCAAGCTGAAGGAGTATATACATACAAAGGTTGGTCGCCTTTATACAAAGAGCCTTTGTTTTCTATAAATCCAAAGGAATACCCTTGGTTAGAAAATATTGATTATAACGGTTTATTTCATGATAATACTGAAGCATTTGCTCAAGAACAGGCTGTTTGGTTAAGACAGAATCATTTGATTGGTACAGATAATGATTTACAAGACATTATTAATGCTTTTGAAAAGGTTGCAACTGAAATGCGTAAAAACCCGAATAAATTTAAAAATATTATCACATAAAAGGATTGAACAATGAGAGATGAAATTAATTTAAAATCATTATTAAACGCTGTCAATGTTCCTGCAGAATGGGTAGGAATTAGAGAAGTATATGAATCAAATACTCCTCGAATGATAAGAGATGGTATTCCAGTCTCAAACGGGCATTATTCTACTCATGGTGTTATGGTAGAGGTCCTGGTTAATGGTCAGTTTGGCTATTTTGGAACGCCTGATATTAGTAAAAAAGGAATCGAGGAAGCTTCAAAGAAAGCATATTTTCAAGCAAAAGCTGCCTCAAAATATGCTTTGCATAGTTTTACGGATGAGGTTCGGCCTAAAAGTATTGGTAAATATTCATCTTCGTTTGAAAAAGACCTTCGAGATATTAGTGCTAAGGATATAAATATTATGCTGCTTGATGCTTGTAATGCCTTAAAAGTATCTGATAAAATAGTCAGTGCTAGTTCGCTTGCAAATGTCATCGAAAGTAATTTTCATTTTGTTAGTTCAAATGGTAGCGATGTTGTTCAAGACTTTTTAATGTTGGAGTTTGATTTATCAGCTACAGCTGTGGATGGTTCAAATCAACAGACGCGTACTTTTGGTGGAATGCGAGGAACTTGCCGCCAAACAGGGAAAGAATTTTTCGATGATCTTGAAATATTAGCTCAAGCAAATAAGATAGGAGAGCAAGCTATTGAATTACTATCTGCTGACAACACGCCTTCTGGTGAAATGGATATTGTCATTGCACCAGATCAAATGATGCTTCAAATACATGAAAGCATAGGTCATGCATTAGAAGTCGATAGAATTTTAGGTGATGAAAGAAACTATGCTGGATGGAGTTTTGTTAAACTTGAAGATTTTGGAAAAATGCAATATGGTTCTAAACATATGAATATAACATTTGACCCAACTGTATCTTCTGAATTTGCATCATATGCGTTTGATGACGGAGGTCTTAAAGCCGAACGAGAATATTTAATTAAAGATGGTCTACTGGTGAGAGGCTTAGGCGGAAAAGAGAGTCAAGTCCGTTCAGGTGTAGAGGGCGTCGCTAATTTTCGTGCTAGTTCTTGGAATAGAGCACCTATCGATAGAATGGCAAACATAAACTTAGAACCAGGGGCGTCATCGTTCGATGAAATAATAGGTAGCGTTGAAAAAGGAGTTTATGTAGAAAGTAATCGATCATGGAGCATTGATGATTACCGTAATAAATTTCAATTTGGTTGTGAATATGGTAGAATGATTGAAAATGGTAAATTTACAAAAACAATTAAAAACCCTAATTACAGAGGTATAAGTAATCCATTCTGGAATAGTTTAAAAATGGTTGGTAATGGTGATACATCTGGTATTTATGGCACTCCTAACTGTGGTAAAGGTGAACCTAATCAAGTCATTAGAGTTGGGCACGCCTCACCTTTATGCTTATTTGAAAATGTACAAGTATTTGGAGGGGCTTAAAAATGGAAAATCAATTTAAAAAAATCTCAAAAACTCTATTCTCTTTAATTAATAAGGATGAAGTTTTAACTGTCTCTTTTACAGGTGAAGAGAGTCAGTTCATACGATTAAATAATGCTAAAATAAGACAAACGGGTTTAGTGAATGATGCAGATATCAATTTAAAAATGATATCAAATGGAACTACTTGTACAGGTAGCTTTACTTTATCCGGTAACGAGAGCTTTGACTTGCGCCGAGCACAATCAGAAATTGAAAGAATGCGCATTGAAGCAAATCAAATTTTAAAAGACCCCTACATTGCGATGCCTTCAGAATTAGGCTCCAGTCATGAAATTAAGCACTCAAACGGACTAAGCTTTGAAGATGCTGTAGATGCTATTATGCCTGGTATTCAAGGTGTAGACTTTGTCGGTATCTTATCTAATGGCCGAATGTACCGGGGAAACACGAACTCCTTAGGGCAAGAGCATTGGTTTGAAACGGAATCCTTTAGTCTAGATTACTCCCTAGTCGCAAAAAACCATCAAATGGTCAAAGGTACTTTTGCTGGAACAGATTGGAATCAGAGTGCTTTTGAACTGTATTTAAATCAATCAAAAAAGAAGCTAGAAATGATGGAGTTAAGCCCTGTGAAAATAGACACAGGTGCTTATAAAACTTGGTTTGAGCCAGCTGCTGTATCTGATTTTATCAACATGTTTTCTTGGAATGGCATTAGTGAAGCAAGTATACAGCAAGGTTGTAGTGGCTTTGGTAGAATGAGAAACGAAAATATTAAATTATCTTCAAAATTTTCAATTTCAGAGGATTTTTCTTTGGGCTTAGTGCCAAAATTTAACTCGAATGGAGAAGTCTCAGTCGATAAAGTACCAATCATTAGTTCTGGAGAACTTAAAAACACACTAGTCAGTTCTAGAACTGCCACAGAATATGGTCAAGTTAGTAATTATGCAGAGCCAGGTGAACACCTAAGGTCTCCTTCTATGGCACCTGGGGAATTAAATCGAGATGACATTTTAAAAGAAATTGACAAAGGTTTGTACTTGTCAAATATTCATTATTTAAACTGGAGCGATAATCCAAAAGGTAGAATAACAGGATTAACTAGATACGCCTGTTTTTGGGTGGAAAGTGGTGAAATTGTTGGGCCAATTAATACAATGAGGTTTGATGATTCTTTTTATAATTACTTTGGTGATAAGTTAGTTCAAGTTGGGCAAGATACAGAATTCGTTCCCAGTACAAGTACTTATGGAAATAGAGCATTGGGAGGTACCACATGCCCTGGTATTTTAGCTGATTCTTTCGCACTCACGCTTTGATATAACTTATGATTCTTAATTTAATTTATTTTATGATGGGGTTCGTTTTTGGCGGTGCTATTATTTGGTATTTACGGCAAAGAGAGTTTGATACTATAAAACAAAATCAAGATGAACTGAAAAAAAGTTTTAGTGATTTATCGAATGAAGTATTAATCGATAGTCAGAAAAGTTTTTTAGAATTAGCGGAGTCAAAATTCTCCTCTTTACTAGATAATTCAGGAAGTCAACTTGAGAAGAAAAAAGAGTTAATAGATACTAGTCTCAAAGAAATGAAAGAAAGATTAAATAACCTTTCTGAAAATACGGTTGCGCTTAAATCTCAGATGGAAGAATCTCGTAAAACTGTAGTCGATTTATCAGATACAACATCTAGTCTTCGTCAAATATTATCTAGCTCTCAGGCAAGGGGTCAATGGGGAGAAAGAATGGTTGAGGACATATTAAATTTTATTGGACTAAAAGAAGGCATTAACTTCAAGAAGCAGTCACAAACTGGCAACAATAGGCCAGATTTCACTTTCTTTTTACCGGATAAAAAGATTATCAATATGGATGTCAAATTCCCTTTAGCTCATTATGAAAAATATATCAAGGTTGATAGTGATTCTGAAAAAGAATTAGAGAAAAAAGCTTTTTTAAAAGATGTGAGGAATAGAATCAAAGAAGTCTCTGATCGTTCTTATATTGACACTGAAGGAGGAACTGTAGACTACGTTTTATTATTTATACCAAATGAGAGTATTTACTCTTTTTTAAATCAAGAAGATGAATCTTTAATTGATTTTTCTTTAGAAAGAAAAATCCTCCTCTGTTCTCCAATTACACTTTATGCTATCCTTTCTCTTGTCCGCCAGGCAGTCTCAAATTTTGCAATGGAGCAAAAAGCTGGTGAGATGCAAGTGTTGGTTGGTGTTTTTAGAAAACAGTGGGAACAGTACAAAACTAAAATTAATGCAATGAATAATTCACTTGGCGCTCTAACAAATCATTATGAAGAACTGAGAGGACCAAGGTTAAGAGAGTTAGAAAAACCGATGGATAAAATATCCGAATTACAGTTAGGTAATAACGACCAGCTCCTAAAATCAGACGGTAATTAATATGAATTTGAACACATTCAATATTGCTATATATGTTATCATTATCTTATTTACTGGATGTGTAGCGCCCCCAGATTATGATGACGGCCTTCTTGAAAATATTCCGGCTATTGTGAATGAGAATGACTATTTTTCATTAAGTTTAGATTCAAAGGGGCACACTCAAAATTACAGTTGGGATTTAGAGTTTACGTCTACGAGTGAAGATACTCTTTATACCTCATTAATTATTAAAAACTATTTCAGTGCAATTGCAGATTCATCAATTTTAATACTCTACAATACCAATGAAGCAGAAATTTTTAATATTTTATTAAATGGAGAGACTACTTCAATAAGTGAAATAGCTATTGAGTATATCGGAAATCCGCACAGATTAGAACTAACTTCTAATAAGTTAAATTGTATGCTTGATCTACAACTGATAAAGCAGTGAAGGGGTAGTAACTCACTCTTTCCAACAATTGGTTCCTCGTCTTGGGTACCTCATCACGGGAACAGCGTTCTTAACTGACACTCCTAATACAAATAATCTTTATACTCACCATGATAGCTTTTTACTCTTCCCAAACAGGACACGCTAAGTATTTATAATCGCACCAGTTGCAGTGATTTCCTTTTTTGGGATTAAATTCCTTTTTTCGTATACCTGTTGATACTTCAATTATTTTTTGTTCTGTATCACGTAATTCATCGATAGAAAAAGCATGCTCTTTTATTGGGTCTTCAAAATCTCTTAAAAAGTATAGCTTCGATATCTCTGGTACTCCTCGAAGGCTAGAATCCTCTGTTTGTTCTAGATATAAAGAATAAATTGCTAACTGTAGACTGGTTTTTGCTTTGGTTGATGATTTACTTGTTTTATAATCGGTAATAACGACTCCATTTTCCTTATCTAGCCTATCAATAGTCCCAACAATGGTAATATCATTTAATTGAAAAGAAAAATTCAGCTCAGTAGCTATTACATTTGGTGGTGACTTAATAATCCTTTTAACATAATGAGTTAACATTTCAGTTCCTTGAGATTTGAATTTTTCTTCTCTTATTTTATATTCAAACATCCCACTTTGCCATTCTTCATTCAACAAACTAAGTATACGCTGCTCATTAATATCTTTATTGTTCTCATGAAATCGCTGTAAGACCTTGTGAATGATATTACCAAAAACCAATTCTGGTTTACTGGCCGTTTGTGGAATTTTATCTATTTTAGACATTCTATATTTTAATGGACATGCTAAATAGGTTTCTATAGCGCTGGCTGATAAACTTATTTGAGTAGGAATCTCAGGGGAAAAAGTAGTTTTTAAATCATTTTTAAGCTGTTGATGTAATTCTGATTCGTTTAATACATAACTTTGATTATTCTCATGTTTATCAATAATCATTAAAACATCAGCAAGTTCTTTAATTATATTATATTGATTTTCAGATAATGCATCTTGCATCATTTTAGAATATTTTATCTTTAACTCGGAACGTAATATTTGTTCGTTTTCTTGATTAATTATCGTTTTTTTGTCCATCATTTCTTCCGGTAGTTCCTTTACAAATTGTGATGTGGCTCTCGTCGGAGCGAGAATATATAATAAGTTTTTAGCTCTTGTGATGGCAACATAAAATAATCTTCTTTCTTCCTGGTAATGGTGTTCTTTGGCTGTTAAATCGGTATAGTTTTCATAATTTAGTAATATATCAGGTGGGTTTTTTATTTTCTTTTCTGATTTAAAATTTAGTGGGAAGCTAGCTGAGCGTTGAAAGGGTAAGAATACTATTTCATATTCACCACCCTTGACACCATGAACTGTATTAATAGTAACAGCATCATAGTCCTTGTTAACCGCTGGTTCCAAAGAGGGCAAGCCGCCAGAGCTTATTACATCTTCGAGAAATCTATTAAATTTGAATATATTATCATTTTTTTTATTACTGGTGTTGTTTGAGAATTTTTGAGCGTTAGATATAATGGAGCTGATATTTAATATTTCGTATTGATCTTGAACTAAATATCTTTGCGATTTTTTTTTTAAGATTTTTAATTTTTCACATAATTCCCAAACCATTTCGCCAGCAGATCTTTTATGAGCTATACTTTTAAAATATTCTATGATTGAGTTAATTTCATTAATGGATTTTGAAACTACTCCATTATTTGTATTCTCGGTATTTATGCCTGATTTATGCTCTTCCCAAGATATATTAAAAAAAATATGAGCGTGTTCATATCCGCTTCTATTTTTTAATATTCTAAATAGAGCAATTTCATAATATTTACCTTTTGCTATTAGTTGGATCCAACTAATCAAGTCTTTAACCTGAGCAATATTGAACAAGTTTCTTTTTGGTGAGCGATTTGGAATTCCTAAAGAATTTAAATGATCAATGATTTGTAGAGACTGCTCATGAGTTCTGCATAAGATTGCCATCTCTTTGTACGGAAAATCTTTTTTTAATCGAGATATTTGATCTGAGATAAATGTTATTTGATCAGTCTTTTCGCCGTTAAAAAGGACTGGTTTTATATTACTTGATTTTGAATTTGACCAAAGTGATTTTTTTTTCCGCTCTTTATTGTTCTTTATAGATTGGTTGGCTAAATCTAAAATAGGTTGAGATGATCTATAATTTGTTTCAAGAGTAATTGTTTTGTATTGATTATTTGAATTGTAAGTTTTTTCAAATGTCGATATATTGAATGCATTTGCCCCTCTGAAACTATATATCACTTGATCATCATCACCGACGACTGTAATAGATTCGTTTTTTCCAGATATGAGTCTGGCTATTTCATTTAATGCATAGTTATTATCTTGAAATTCATCAATAATAATGTGTTTAAACTTGTTTCTGACATCATTTAATACAATTTCATCATTTTTTAAAAAATTATAAGCATCTTTTATCATATCATTATAGTCTATTAGATTGTTTTCTTTTTTCCATTTTTGAAAAATTGGATAAATACGTAAGAGGTCTTTTAGTTGGAAGTACAATTCTTGATTATCTTCATAAAACTCTTTAAGAGCACCATATTGAATAGTTTTTGTATTTATTAATTCATCTCTCATTCTATTAAAAAAAGGGATGAAACTTTCAATAACAGATGCTTTTGGGTTGATAGAAAACTCTTCAGATAGTAATGGGTGAAACTCATCATAGCGCTCTAATAACATATGAACAGCTTCACTCTGGTCTATCAGAGTAGAAGCGGTCGCTTTATCTCCAAAAAAATCTTTCATTAGT
>TARA_B110000881_G_scaffold221465_1_pt1 | contig 11799 bp, 7 predicted proteins | sample TARA_B110000881 | Tara Oceans TARA_B110000881 (sample SAMEA4398150) | marine metagenome | biome: Polar Biome; feature: [MES] marine water layer (ENVO:01000295) within the mesopelagic zone...; material: water (ENVO:00002006), including particulate matter (ENVO:01000060) such as......
TATTTGATTCATCACTAATTATCTCTGTAGGTCCATAAAAATACGCATGTCCATTCTCTGTGTAAAAATCTAATCTTGATGTAGTTATGTTATATCTAGGATTTTTTAGTAATACATTTTCTCTGAATTCATATTTTTTCTTTTCTATAAAAAATTTTCCAATTTTACTATAAATTGTATCTTCTTTTACTTTTATGACTCTTCCAAAGTTATTATAAAATGCTTGTTGATTAATTCTATTAAAATACAGAGAGTCTGTAGATAAAACTGAAGTCGGTTCTATTAACTCCACATCTCCACTAGCAAAAGCAATTTTAGTGTTGCCGTTGTATTCTAAATACTGAGAACTTAAATTTATAGTATCTCCTTGTATTAAAACTACATCCCCATATGCTTCAATATAATTACTTTTTTCATAAAAATATGCTTGATTGCACCACAGTTCTATACCCTCATGAGATATTTTAACTTTGTTTTTATTATCTCTAGTTAAAACAGTCGCATCAGAGAATTTAACATCATTCTTTTCAAAAAAACCTGCGCTATCAATTTGAATGCGCGTTCTCTCCTGAGAAAATAAATTAGTTAAGGAAATTAAAAATAAACTAGTGAATAAGTATTTGTTAATTTTTTTTTTCAACTTGGTGTTGTATATTTCTTTTACACAAATATTGTTTGTTTTCTGTCAGGTCCAACTGACACAATAGTTATTGGGATACTTAATTCTTTTTCTATAAAGCTTATGTAATCTTTTAAACTATTTGGTAAACTATCAAAACTCTCTTTTTTAGTAAGGTCCTCTTTCCACCCATTGAACTCTTTGTAATTAGGTTTTATACTGTCTGATTCAATATCATAGGGAAAATGTTCTATTTGTTCTCCGTTATACAAGTATGATGTACAAATTTTTATTGTTTTAAAACCTGAGAGTACATCTCCTTTCATCATCATTAGCTCTGTTACACCGTTTATTTGGCATGCATATTTAAGTGCTACTAAGTCCAACCAACCACATCTTCTAGATCGTCCTGTTGTTGCTCCGAACTCTTTTCCTACCACTCCCATGGTTTCTCCATCTTTATCGAAAAGCTCTGTAGGAAATGGGCCAGATCCAACTCTAGTTGTATATGCCTTAAAAATACCATATACTTTTTTTATCGAATTAGGAGCAACGCCTAATCCAGTACAAGCACCTGCAGCTGTAGTGTTAGAAGAAGTTACGTATGGATATGTACCAAAGTCTATATCTAAAAGTGAACCTTGTGCTCCTTCAGCTAAAATTGATTTATTATTTTTTTGGGCATTAAATATATACTCTTCTGAATCAGTGAAGTTTAAGCTTTTTAATACTTCTATTGATTTAAAAAACTCTTCTTCTAGTTCTTCTAAATTATAGTCAAATTCTGTATCATAAAATTTAACCATTTTTTGATGTTTATTAGCTAAATTTCGATATTTGATTAACCATTTTTCAGATTCTAAGTCACCAACTCTAATACCATTTCTTCCAGTTTTGTCCATGTATGTTGGACCTATACCTTTTAGAGTTGATCCAATTTTCTTTTTACCTTTTGATTTCTCACTTACTGCATCTATTATTCGATGTGTAGGAAGTATTAAGTGGGCTTTTCTTGAAATAAGCATCGATTTTTTATAATCAACACCAACCTCTTCAAGCTTGTCCAACTCATTTTTAAAAATAACAGGATCTATAACTACTCCATTTCCGACTAGGTTAATCTTATTCTCATGAAAAATTCCGGATGGAATTGTATGTAATACATGCTTACGTCCGTTAAATACAAGTGTGTGTCCAGCATTAGGGCCTCCTTGAAATCTGGCTATAATGTCATATTTAGATGTTAAAACATCTACAATTTTTCCTTTTCCTTCGTCTCCCCATTGTAATCCTAGTAGTAAATCAACACTCATCGCTAATATAAATTTTTATTTGTTTTCGTTATTTTTTGTTCCGTAAAAATATAAAGAGTGGTTTTCAATTTTCACATCAAAAACTTCTTCAATTGTTTTTTTTATAATTTCAATTCTTGGATCACAGAACTCAATAACTTCTCCTGTATCACTTATTATTAAATGATCATGCTGTTTGTCAAAGTAACACTTTTCATAATGTGCCTGATTATTCCCAAACTGATGTCTTCTTACTAATGAAGATTCTAATAATAATTCAATGGTGTTATACAAAGTTGCTCTTGAGACTCTATACTTTTTGTTTTTCATTTTAATATATAATGATTCTATATCAAAATGAACATCACTGTTATAAATCTCTTGTAATATAGCGTATCTCTCTGGAGTTTTTCTGTGACCATTTTCTTGCAAAAAATGTGTGAATGCATTTTTTACAATTTCTTGATTTTTTGAATGTGTCTTTGAACTCATATTGCTAATTTATAAAAATTATATTCTTTTGACCTTCTCAACTCCATTAAGTTTTTTAATTTTATCCATAACCTTAATAGCATAATTATTACTATTTACTGACATGGTTATACTTCCGCTAAAAACTCCGCTATTAGTTTCGAAATTCAACTTTTTCATATTAACATTCATATTATCAGAAATAACTTTAGTTATGTTGTTAGCCAGACCAAATGTATCTATCCCACTTATATTTATTTTAACTGTAAAAACTTGTTCAGTTGAGTCAATCCATTTTGCGTTAATTATTCGATAAGCGTAATTAGACTGTAAACTTAAAGAGTTTGGGCAGTTTATTTTATGAACTTTAATTCCATCATTTATAGTTAAAAATCCAAAGACCGTATCTCCTTGAATTGGGTTACAACATGGAGAAAGCTTGTATTCCAATTTTTCTTCATCATTACCAAAGACCAACATGTCATATTTAAGAGTAATTTCATCTTTATTTAAATCTATTTCTTTAGGTTTTCTTCTAATTCTATTTTTCAAAAAACTCATTAAAATATTGCTTCTAGAAGCTGCATATTTCTTTATCATTGGATTATCAATTGTATTGATACCGACTCTATAAAATAAATCTAAGCTCGTCTTTAGTTTAAAAAAAGTAATTAGTTCATTTATTGTACTATCGTTTAATGATATTTTTAACTGTTTGAGTTTTCTTCTTAAAATTTCTCTACCATCTTCTGCAAGTTTTTTCTTTTCGTCATTTAAAGAAGACTTTATTTTATTTTTTGCCCTTGCTGTAGTAGCATAATCTAGCCAGTTAGCAGTGGGTTTAGTTTTTTCTGATATTAAAATTTCAACTCTATCTCCACTTTGTAGTTTATAGTTTAGAGGAACTAACTTTCCATTGACCTTGACTCCTCTCGTTTTTAAACCAACTTGTGTATGTATACTAAAGGCAAAGTCGAGGGAAGTCGCATTCTTTGGTAATGATTTTAATTCCCCTGCAGGAGTAAAAACAAAAATTTCTTCAGAGTATAGATTTAGTTTAAATTCTTCAACAAAATCTACAGCATTACTCTCATTACTTTCTAATGTTTCTTGTAGTTTATTTATCCAGAGATCTAAACTTCCATCTGAGTCACCAACTTGTTTGTATTTATAATGAGCTGCGTATCCTTTTTCAGCTATTTCATCCATTCTTTCACTTCTTATTTGAACTTCAACCCATCTATTTTTTGGTCCAACAACTGTTATATGAAGCGCTTCATATCCAGTTGACCTAGGGGATGAAATCCAGTCTCTTAATCTAATTGGGTTAGGAGTGAAGAAATCAGTTACTATTGAGTAAATTTTCCAAGCTAAGAACTTTTCGTTTTTTAGACTTGATTTATATATAATTCTCACTGCAAACTTATCATAGACTTCATCTAAAGAAACTCCTTTTTTTACCATTTTATTTCTAATGGAGTATATAGACTTTGGTCTTCCTTTAATAAGATATTTTAGTTTTTCGGAGTTTAATTTACCACTTAATGTTTCGTTGATTTCATTGATGTACTGATCCTGTTCTTCTTTACTTTCAATTAACTTACTTGAGATATCGTTATATACTTCAGGTTCAGTGTATTTAAGACCTAAGTCTTCGAGTTCATTTTTAATGTTATATAAGCCAATCCTGTGGGCTAATGGGGCATAAATATAAAGTGTCTCTGAAGCAATTTTAATTTGTTTATCGGGCTTCATAGCATGCATAGTTTGCATATTATGTAATCTATCTGCAATTTTTATTATAATAACTCTAACATCATCGTTAAGTGTTAGTAGCATTTTTTTGAAATTCTCTGCTTGTAACGAAACATCGGAACTTTTACTTAGTTTAGAAATCTTTGTAAGTCCATGAACAATTTTAGCAACAACTTTACCAAACATTTGCTCAATGTCATTTATTGTGTAATTTTCGTTGTCTTCAACTACATCATGAATTAATGCAGCAGCTATTGATGTTGCGTCAAGTCCTATTTCAGACGAAACAATTTTTGCTACAGCTATTGGGTGAAAAACATAAGCTTCTCCAGATTTTCTTCTTTGACCATTATGCGCTTCAACAGCAAGATCAAAAGCTTTTCTGATTAACTTTTTGTCAGCTGCTGATAGAGTTTGGTAACTAATTCTCAGAAGTTCCTTGTACTCTTTAGCTATTGCATTATTTTCTATTTCGACTTCAGTTAATGGCATATATATTAAAAATAACACAAACTATTCTATTAGCCTATAGTATTGTAGATATTTTTATGAGAAGTTTCTTTGTCGTTTTGCTTCAAAAATTAGAATAGCAGCTGCATTGGATAAGTTTAGAGAATCTATGTCTCCTTGCATTGGAATTATTATATTTTTAAATGAATTATCTGTCCATTCTTTAGAGAGACCATTGTCTTCTGTTCCAATTATTATAGCACTAGATTCTTTGTAATTTTGATTATGGTAGTGCTCTTTTGCTTGCAGTGAAGCAGCATAGATATTAACATTATTATTTTTTAAAAAAGAGATAACTTCCGTAGTGTTTCCACAGTAAATACTATTTGTAAATAAACACCCAACACTTGATCTTATTATGTTTGGATTGTATAGATCAGTTTTAGGGTTAGCGATGATAACAGCTTCAATATTTGCAGCATCAGTTGTTCTAAGTATTGCTCCTATATTGCCAGGCTTTTCTGGAGCTTCGATTACTACTACTAATGGGTTTTTAGATTTAAATTTTAAATTTTCAAGCTTATGATCTTTGAAATTTGAGATTGCTATTAATCCTTCGGTAGAATTTCTATATGCTAGTTTTTGATATACCTCCATAGAAACTTCTGTTTTCTCGATTTTAGAATCTATTAATTTATCTAAATCAATCTCCTTAATTATATTAGGGCAAAATAATAATTGTTTAATTTCATAATTATTATTTAATGCTAGTTTAATTTCCCTTAAACCCTCTATAAGAAACGAATTAGAGTTCTTTCTATGTTTGGATTTTAAAGTCAGTTGGTAAAACTCTTTTACTTTTTTATTGTTAACACTTAGTAACTTTCTATTCATCTAATTAATTAGTCAATTGATATTTCTTTGAATATCTTTTCCAAAGTTCTGTTTGATGAGTTTCTAAACTTATTTTTCTACCCGAAATAAAAGCACTAGTCAAATGGTTTGTTTTCATATCTAAAGCATCTCCTTTACTTACAAATAAAGTTGCATCTTTTCCAACTTCTAATGTTCCAAGTTTCTGATCAATTCTCAATATCTTTGCAGTATTAAATGTTATCAATTGCAATGCGATTTCTTTTTCTACTCCTTGGGCAGCTACTTGTCCAGCATAAAAAGGTAAATTTCTTGTTTGAAAATTAGCTGCATCTCCTGTGTGTATTCCTACTAATACACCTGCATCAAGCAATTTTTTCGGATTTTTGAATGTAAAATCATAATCTTCATCTTCAAAATTAGGCAAACTATGTGTGTGTTGTAATAGTACTGATACGTTATTCTTTATTAAAAAATCTGTTACTAAATGAGCTTGATAACCTCCTACTATAACAATATTTGTGATCTTAAAATTATTAGAAAAATTAACAGCATCAACAATTCCCTTTTCATCCTCTACATGAATAAACAGCGATTGACTATTGTTAAATAAACCACTCATGGCTTCAAAAGCTAAATTTTTCATAGTTTTATTACCACCTAGATAAGTTACAGATTCTTCAAAATAATCTGTTAATTCATCTATCTCGTTATTATATTTCGGATTTTGTTTAAAACCTCTAGATTCACCTAACCACCATCTTCCTCTTGAAAAGCTATTAGGCCAGTTTAAATGTATTCCATCATTGGTTTTTATTGTGGCATCTTCCCAATTCCATGCATCTAGTTGAACTATAGAAGATGCTCCAGAAATTCTACCTCCACCAGGTGATACTTGAGCTATTAAAACCCCATTTGGCCTCATTGATTCAACAACTTTTGATTCAGCATTATAGGCTATTAAACTATTGATATTTGGATTATTCTTCCCTATTTCTTCTTTGTCATCACTAGCCCTTACAGCATCTACTTCAACTAATCCAAGAGATGTATTTGCTGCTATAAATCCAGGATAAACATGCTGCCCCTTTATATTAATAATTTCCCCTTTATATGCTATTCTAGATTTGTCAGCATCAACACAGGCTTTAATAATTCCATCTTCGAATATGATAGCGCTATTTTTGATTACAGTTCCATTACCGATATGTGCTATACCACCTAAAAGAGTAATTGCTTCTTTTTGAACATTACCCGGAGTTTGTTGTGCAAATAGTTGAGTACTTATAAAAGTTACCGCTATTAATATGTTTGCTACTTTTTTCATTTGATTATATTGATTCACAGGTTAATAATGTTTTAAATTTTCTTTTTACCGGTTGAGTATTTCCACCTTTATTTTTTTCTTCCATCATCATATTAATAAGAAGGTTTCTCTCCTCTTTAATTTCTTTTCGAAGTTTTTTATCTCTTTCTTTGTCAAAATATATTGCTCCATCTATGATAGTTTTTTCAGCTATTGCATAAACAGATAATGGATTTTGATTCCACAAAACAACATCTGCATCCTTTCCAATTTTAATACTTCCAACTTTATCATCAATTCTAAGAAGTTTTGCTGGGTTTAGAGTTACGGTTTTCCAGGCATCTTCTTCGCTTAATCCCCCATATTTGATAGTTTTTGCAGCTTCTTGGTTTAACCTTCTTGACATTTCAGCATCATCACTATTTATAGCAGTTGTAACCCCAGCATTGTGTAATATGGACGCATTGTAAGGAATAGCATCATTCACTTCAAATTTGTATGCCCACCAATCGCTAAAAGTTGAAGCTCCAACTCCGTGTTCTTTCATTTTATCTGCAACTTTATAGCCTTCTAAAATATGCGTAAAAGTATTTATTTTAAAATTAAATTTTTCGGCTACTTTCATTAACATGTTTATCTCACTTTGGACATATGAGTGACAACTAATAAACCTTTGCTTATTTAAAATTTCTGCTAATACTTCCAATTCTAAATCTTTTCTATAAATATTTCCAGATTTTTTTATTCTATCATATTCTTTTGCTCTGGTAAAATAATCTACATAAAGTTGTTCAACTCCCATTCTGGATTGAGGAAACCTATTGTAGCTTTGCCAATTTGATTGTTTTACATTTTCCCCTAAAGCAAATTTTATAAATTTAGGAGAGTTCTTGAAAATCAAATTATTTGCATTTTCACCCCATTTAAGTTTTATTATTGCTGATCTACCCCCGATTGGATTTGCAGATCCATGAAGAATTTGTATTGTTGTAACTCCTCCAGCTAAATTTCTATAGATATTTATATCTTCAGGATCTATGACTTCTTCTATGGTGACCTCGGCTGATGAATTGTGTCCACCTTCATTAATACTAGATGCAGCTATATGCGAATGTTCATCAATTATTCCAGAGGTAAGATGTTTGCCGGTTCCATCAATTACTAGTGCACTTTTATACTTTAAGTTAATTCCAACTTTAGAGATCTTTCCTTTAGTTATTAATACATCTGTATTTTTTAAAACTCCCTGAATTTCGTTAGTCCAAACTGTTGTGTTTTTTATAAGTATATCTTGACTCTCTTGTAATTTACCAAACCCATAAGCCATATTAGGATATGTAATAGGGACTATATTTATTTCTTTTGTAATCTTTTCTTTTGATTTTTTTGTATCATTTATTTGTTTTTCAAAGAAATCAACATTAAGATTACTCACACTTCCATCTGAATAGTAAGCTTTTCCATTTAGGTTATTATTTTCTTTGTTAACTCTTAAGCTGATTCTTATAAAGTTAGAATCATCATTAACAGTCATATTTAGCCACCCACCTTTATAAGATAATTTTTTAACAGTTAATGTGGAATCTTTTAATTTAGCTTTTGGCTTTTCAAGTTTTCCAGAAATATCTAAAACAGTATTTTTATCTCCGACTGTTAATTTATATTTACCTCGAATATCTTTTATCTCCATCGAGTTGATAATATTTCTATTTCCTTTAACCCAATTTTCATAGATAACTGTATTGTTATCAAATATTTCTCCAGAGGTTATTAAGAAATTGGCTAAATAGTCTTTTTTCAAATAACCTAAGACATCATTTCTACCTATTAATTTGGCTGGAATACTAGTCAGTGCTTCTAATGCTTTTTCTTTAGTTAATCCATGATCTATTGCTTTAATAATATTTTCCTTTAAATTATTTGGTGATTTTAATCCATCTAGTGTAATTGCGAACACTATATTATTTTTTTCTAAATGACTAGGATTAGTAGGTTTTTGGTTCCACTCTCTCATATCTGAAAGTTGTAATATATTTGCAGAGTAAGTGTCTTCAACATCATAGGCATCTGGAAAATTGACTGGTAAAATGTAGCTAGCATTTGTAGCTTTTATTTCCTCAATTCTTTCATATTCATCTCCGCCTCCTAATAAAACATATTGAATATCAAATTCATCTCCAATTTTATCAATTCTTAGTGAGTTTATCTTGTTTTTTGCTTCGAATATTTGAATTAAATTTTTATTCTCATTTAACGCTTCTAAAGATTTGTCATTTGTTTTAGATAGCCCTTTTGAATACCATTCGGCATCAAAGTAGACTTGCTTAAGTAATGCAAATACACCCATAATTGATGATGGATATGATTGACTTGAAGTAACACTCTTAGATAATGAAAGATATTGAGTTGAGTTATCATCAATAATGTTATTTGAGTCGCCACTATCGGTTAGTGCAATTAAAACACCTTTTCCTCTAATTATACCATCGCTTAGGTGGGTATTAACAGCACCGAAACCATTTTTTATTAATTCTTTTGCTTTTCTGTCATCATATTTAAAAAATTCTATAGCATTTTGTTCTGGTCTTATGTGGTCGTTCCAGTAATAACCTTTTCTTGCATTGTTATATTGAGGAGATCTTCTGTCTCCAGATTTTCTTTCTGGAGCCTTAACTCCAAACTTAGAATATATATCAATAAATGAAGGGTAAATTGATTTACCTTCAAGATCAATTATAGTTGAGTTTTTAGGTATCTCAACAGACTTTCCTATCTGAACTATCTTACCATCTTTAACAACCATTGAGCCATTTTCTATAGTAGTATTATGACTAGAATAAATTTTAGCATTTGTAAATGTTGTGTAATTCGTATTCTCAAATTTGATACCATCGTTTGTTGGGAAATAATCTTGAGAAAAAGTAAAATTGAAAGTTAAAATTAAAAGTAGTATTGTAAGTTGTTTTTGCATAATTTTTAATTTAAGGTTCTTAAATATATAATTTTTTGTAATTATATAGTAGCTTATTAAGCTAATTTTAACATGTTAAATTTTATTTTATTTTGTAATAATTTATAATTAATGAAACACTTTGGTCATAACTTTTAATTCCATTATCTATATTATTAAATTTTAAAAATTTATCATAACCTGATTTTGTAACTTTCTCAATAGAGTTTGAATATTTTTTCCAAAAGTCTGAACTGTTACTGTAATCCTTTAAAATGCCTTTGTTTACCAATTTTAATAGAGATCTGTAATAAGACTTGTCATATTTATACAATTCGTTTAAACACTGTCTCAAGGCAAAAGTATAGCCACTATATTTAAAGTAAATATCATTATTATATGCGGTGTTTATAAAAGCTAAAAAATTACACTCTAGTTCATGAGAAAACCCTAGTTGATGTGCTATTTCATGTGATATAGTATGAGGCATGTTATTTTTTGGGATTAAACTATTTACCTGAGATTCATTTGTAAATGGATTAATGTATCCGCTAAAGCCTAGGTAAGTTAAAGGTAGACTTAATAAAGACTTTTTGACTATTAATCCGTTTAGTTTAATTTCCGGGTAATTATTCTTAATAATACTCAGATTATTGTAACCTTGAGAAGCAATTTTACTAATTTCTTTTTGACTATATGGGATTTCTGTCGATGAACTATCTGAAGCAGCTATTTTACGATGTAAAGTATTTGCCTTTATGATTAATTCTTTTGATATTTTTTTTAAGTCATCAATTGTATAAGTAGATTCAATAAATAATTTTTCTTGAATTGGGGTCCGATGATAATTAAGTCCCCATTGTAAATAAAAAATAAAGTGGATTATTGATAGATAATAAAGAGAATAATTAAAAAAAACAAAAACAGAAAACTGTTTTTGGATTACTTTTTTATATAACCTAAAGCATATACTTAGTACAATAATAATATATAAAATATCACCTAAAGAAAACGGTAATATTGAAGATATACTTCTTGTAAAAAACGAAAAATATTGATAAAGCCAAAGGCTATAATATTTCTCAATTAATTCAGGATAATTAGAAATGTACTGGACAAAGAGTAGTTGAGGTATAATGAATAAACCTATATAGTTTTTTTTTAAAATCATTATTTAAAAATAGTAAAATACTATCAGTATATAACTAGTATTAATTAAATTTGAATTCTAATTTAAATATAAACAAATGAGTAATAGTATTCAAAACCTAGAACCTAAAATTATTTGGAATAACTTCTGTAAACTTAATGCTGTGCCTAGGCCATCAAAAAAGGAGGAGAGAGTTATAAAGTTTATATATGACTTTGGTATTAGCTTAGGTCTTGAAACTATAATAGATGAAATCGGTAATGTAGTTATTATTAAACCAGCTACATCTGATATGAAAGACAGAAAAACGGTTATTCTACAATCACACTTGGATATGGTTCATGAAAAAAACAATGATGTTGTTTTTGATTTTGACAACTCAGGTATTAAGATGTATGTTGATAATGATTGGGTTAGGGCAGAGGGGACTACTTTAGGCGCTGATAATGGTTTAGGAGTAGCAACTATAATGAGTATTTTAGAGAGTGATGATATTTCCCATCCACGTGTTGAAGCTTTATTTACCATTGATGAAGAAACTGGAATGACAGGAGCACTTCAATTAGATGAAAATATTCTTAAAGGTGACATATTACTTAACTTAGATACAGAAGAGGATGATGAAATAGGTATTGGTTGCGCTGGAGGGGTAGATATCACAATTAGTAATAGTTTTGATACTAATTATAAGGATAGCTTAACTTTCATTAAAATAACTCTTAATGGTCTTTCTGGTGGACATTCTGGAATGGAAATTCATAAAAATTTAGGAAATTCTAATAAATTATTAAGCGGTGTTGTTAAAGATTTAAATAATAACTTTCCTATTAGTATAGCTGAAATAAATGGTGGAGGTTTAAGAAATGCAATTCCCAGAGAGAGTTCGTTTATAATTGGTGTTAATTTATCCGATTTGGAAAATATTAAATCCCA
>TARA_B110000881_G_scaffold91016_1_pt1 | contig 11631 bp, 12 predicted proteins | sample TARA_B110000881 | Tara Oceans TARA_B110000881 (sample SAMEA4398150) | marine metagenome | biome: Polar Biome; feature: [MES] marine water layer (ENVO:01000295) within the mesopelagic zone...; material: water (ENVO:00002006), including particulate matter (ENVO:01000060) such as......
GAAGATGAGGCCACAATAGCTGTACGCCGAGATGGTCCATGGATTATCGAACCGGCACCGGTGCTTGCTGCGGCGGCGGCCGCCGGGATACTAAAGCGCTGATCATCGACACAGCGCAACAGGCACTACAATTTATCTACTGAGGTGATAGTATCAATCACACTTCTAACACACCCACTATGTCCATGAGCAAACGTTGCACCGACACATCAAGATTCCCTAAACTTTTTTGTATCCTGATTATTTTCGCGATGTCTCAATTGAGCCTGTCTCTTTCTGCTGAGACTGAATCTGACTCTGACTCTGACTCTGACAACAAAACACTGCTATGGCCTGATGGCACGCGATATGTCGGCGGTGTGAAGGACGGTAAGCGCGCTGGCAAAGGCACGATATTTTGGCAAGACGGAACGCGGTTTATCGGTAACTTTGCCAATGACCAGCGTAATGGGCCTGGCACAATGATCCTACCGGACGGCAGTGTTTACAATGGCTACTTCTCCAATGACGTTCTTGTAGACCCACCAAACAAAGGGTCTACAGATAACGTCGCTGCCACTTCGAATGCGCTGATGTCAAAGCCTTCGCCGTTGGATATGGACACTAACACGCCAAACATTGCTGATAATCTGCCTATATCGAGTATCCAACAATCGAAACCGCAACCGAAAGTCGCGGATCAACAGGTCGAGAAGATACCCGCTGCGAAACAAAGTGACGCTGATGTTAGCAAAGCTCTAGATATCGTTTCGGCAGATGAAAAAAAGACAGTCGCAGAAACTAAACCAGCCGCTAGATTAGCAGCTGCAGCTGAACCTCAACGTGAAGCTGCGCAATCGATTACGCCAGCTAAAGAAGTCGTTCTGGTTAAAAATGAGCAAACTGAATCCACAAAAAAATCGAGTCAATCTAACGATCGAGTTCCACTTAGCTTCGATGCAAATAGCTTGACCGTTGAGGTTCAAAAGGAAGTCGAGTCAACCATCGACCTTTGGGCTGCAGCCTGGTCCGAACAGAATGTGAACCAGTATCTAACCTATTACGCAGCTGATTTTGTCGTACCGGATGAACAATCCCGGTCACAGTGGGAGGCCGTTCGACGCGCCAGGCTTACAAAACCAAAGAGTATCAATATCTCCGTCACGTTTGAAAAGATCGAGATGACCGCGCCGAATCAAATCAACATCCAATTCAATCAAACCTACCGATCCAACTTGTATCGAGACAGTACAAGAAAAGAGATGACGCTAAAAAAGTCAGGCGCGAACTGGTTGATCCAAACAGAGAAAAGCCTTTAGTTTTTCAACGCCTAAACCATTTTGTTTATAACTAACCCGATTTCAGGAAATTAATATGAGTACGACCGTTGATACAGTACCCGCAGCAACAATCTTAATGCTACGCGACGGCGAGGCAGGACTTGAGGTATTCATGGTCGTTCGACATCATCAAATTGATTTCGCCTCCGGCGCGCTGGTCTTTCCTGGTGGAAAAGTCGATGCAGGTGACTCACTTGTACGTAATCGTTGCCAAGGTGCTGATGTCGATGACGTCAACATGTCGCTACAGGTCGGCGCAATCAGGGAGGCGTTCGAGGAGTGCGGCATTTTACTCGCTCGTGCAGCGGGCTCTGACACGTTGATTTCGGGGGAACGATTAAAGGCACTCGATGCCTACAGAGAGCCGCTAAATTCAGACGAAATCTCGATTGGTGATTTTCTTGAAAAAGAAGACCTCTATCTGGCCTGCGACCTCCTACACCATTATGCACATTGGATAACGCCGGATATGATGCCGAAACGCTTCGATACGCATTTCTACTTGGCTGTCGCGCCGGCGGATCATCTCGCGATTCATGATGGTTATGAGTCTGTTGATTCGGTCTGGATAAACCCTGACGCTGCACTGGTCGGTGCCACCGAGGGCACCTACACAATTATATTCCCTACCCGCTTAAACATCGAAATGCTCGCCAAGAGTCACTCTGTGGAGAATGCTATCGCGATGGCCAATGAGCGAAAAATTATCCCCGTACTACCCTGGATAGAAGCACGAGATGAAGGAAAGTACCTGTGTATACCTGAAGAAGCAGGCTACGATATATCAGAAGAACTGATGGGTTAGCCTAAATGTAGCCACGGAGTCTATGTTAAAAAAAGATAAAAAAAAGAGCCTCAATTGAGGCTCTTTTTTTGTTTCTACTTAACCATCGTAGCCGTTATAACTTGGCGTTTAGCCACCAAAATCATCAAGGAAAATATTGTCTCTCTCGACACCAATATCTTCGAGCATTTTGATCACTGCAGCATTCATCATTGGAGGTCCACACATGTAATACTCACAATCTTCAGGTGCAGGATGATCTTTTAGGTAGTTATCAAACAACACATTATGGATAAATCCCGTGTAGCCTTTCCAGCCTTCGATACCTTGGTCTGACAGGGCGACGTGCCAATCAAAGTTTTCAAATTCAGCGTCAAGCTTGTCGTACTCGTCAACATAGAACAGCTCGCGTTCATTTCGGCCGCCGTACCAAAAACTAATCTTTCTATCTGTATGTAGTCGCTTTAATTGGTCAAAGATATGCGCTCGCATCGGCGCCATACCAGCTCCACCACCAATAAATACCATTTCTGCTTCGGTCTCTTTCGCGAAGAACTCACCGAAAGGTCCGAAGATCGTTACCTTGTCACCAGGCTTGAGTGTAAACAGGTAACTCGACATGGCGCCTGGCGGAAAATCTGTGCCTGGAGGGGGCGAAGCAATACGAATATTGAACTTCATGACGCCCTTCTCTTCAGGGTAATTTGCCATTGAGTAAGCGCGGATGGTTGTTTCATCAACCTTCGCAACATTTTCAAAGACACCAAATTTGTCCCAATCACCTCGATACTCTTCCGCTACTTCGATGTCATGGTAATCGGCAACATAAGGAGGGATTTCGAACTGCACGAAACCGCCCGCTCTGAAATCAACGACTTCGCCGTCAGGGAGCTTCAGTACTAGCTCCTTAATAAACGTCGCCACATTATCATTTGAAATGACCTCACATTCCCAGCGTTTAACGCCAAAAATCTCTACGGGTACTTCAATTTTCATATCCTGTTTTACGGCGGTCTGACAGCTTAAACGCCATCCGTCTCTCGCTTCGCCGCGGGTAAAGTGCCCTTCTTCAGTTGACAGCATGGAACCGCCACCTTCAATGACACGACACCGGCATTGACCACAAGTGCCACCGCCACCACAAGCCGAGGATAGAAAAATACCCGCATCGGAAAGTGTGTTAAGCAGTTTCCCGCCAGCTTGGCTTTGCAGGGTTTTTTCCCCGTCACCATTAATTTCAATGCTGACATCACCGGTACTAACCAGTTGTTTTCGAGCAAACAAAATTACGAATACCAGCACCATGATGATGATGGTAAACATTGCAACGCCGAGTGTTATTTCAGTAGTCATAGTGCTAACAACTTATAAAGAGATTCCACCGAATGACATAAATCCAAGAGACATCAACCCTACGGTGATAAAGGTAATGCCCAAGCCCCGGAGACCCTCCGGAATATCGCTGTACTTCAACTTCTCACGAATACCGGCCAACATGACAATCGCAATTGCCCAGCCGACGCCGGAACCCAGTCCATAGACTGTGCTTTCGACAAAGTTATAGTCTCTGCTAACCATGAACAAAGACGCACCAAGGATCGCACAGTTAACTGTGATCAATGGCAGAAACACGCCAAGCGCGTTGTACAACGCAGGTACGTATTTATCGAGAAACATTTCCAAAATTTGAACAATCGCGGCAATGACGCCGATATAGCTCAAGTAACCCAAAAAGCTAAGGTCAACATCCGGCAATCCAGCCCATGCTAGCGCACCGTCTTTTAGAAGATAAAAGTAAATCAGGTTATTCACTGGCACCGTAATCGTTAGTACGACAACCACTGCGATTCCTAATCCAATCGCTGTTTCGACCTTCTTCGAGATTGCAATGAAGGTACACATACCCAAAAAGTAAACTAAAGCCATGTTGTCAATAAAGACTGCGGTTACGAACAAACTTAAATAATACTCAAACATAACTCTGCTCCTAAACCGGTCTGGTCAAGGCAGTATGACCACCAATTTCATATTCAGGCTCTTCGACTTGTTCGGTCTTCCAGGCTCGAAGGCCCCAGATCAACAAACCAATAATAAAAAACGCACTCGGCGGTAGCAGCATCATTCCCATCGGGTTGTACCAGCCGCCATTTGTAATCAAAGGCATTACAGCATAGCCAAACAGGCTACCTGAACCTAAAAACTCTCGAATCGTCGCCACGAGCATTAATACAACACTGTAGCCGAGACCATTGCCGATGCCATCGACGAAACTCAAAACCGGCGGGTTTTGCATGGCAAACGCCTCTGCTCTACCCATCACAATACAGTTGGTAATAATCAGGCCGACAAAGACCGTTAATTCTTTACTCATGTCATAGGCGACAGCACCTAAAATCTGATCAACCACGATTACCAGCGATGCAATCACGGTCATCTGCACTATGATACGTATACTAGACGGAATCTGATTACGTATTAGCGAGATAAATAAATTAGAGAAAGCTGTAACCAGGGTCAGTGCAATACACATGACCAGCGCTACGCTCATCTTGGTTGTTACCGCCAACGCGGAACATATACCCAGTATCTGCAAACCAATAGGGTTATTGACAAAAAGTGGGGCTATTAGAACTTCTTTCATGCTCGACATATCATCAACCCTTTATGCTTTTTAGTACTGGACCAAAACCTTCGTCACCTAACCAGTAGGTAATAAGATTCTGAACGCCCCGACTTGTCAGTGTTGCGCCGGACAAGCCATCTATCTGATATTTGGCATTCTTACTATTACGGTCGACCGTGCCTTTAATAACTTTCAAAGCAACTGCACCGTCTTCACTATAAATCTGCTTGCCAACCCAAAGTGCTTTCCAAGCGGGATTGTCAATTTCGCCACCTAATCCAGCCGTTTCTTTTTGGTCGTAAAAAGTAATACCCGTCACTGTGGTTAGATCACCTTGCAATGCCACAAACCCATAGAGCGTTGACCAAAGGCCATAGCCATGCACAGGTAGAACAACTCGGGCGATGTCATCGCCGTCCTTCAATAGATAGACAACGCTATAACGGGCGCGACGGGTTATCGAAGCAATATCTTCAGCATCGCTAAGTTCCTTCGACATCGTCGGAATCTTTGAAGCCTTACGTTGGTCGTATTCGGCAATATCGATGCCCAATGCCATGGCTTGATCGGCATTAAGTACTGTCTTTTCTTCTAGGTCGACCAATAGCACGTCAAAGGACGTCATCAGCTCAGGGATTTGCGCGTCATCGGTGACGCCCTTTTCGTAAAGGCCAGCTGCAACCAATATATTTTTATTTTTATCGAGTGCTTTATTCAACTGAATCGTTGGTCGCAGACTGACTGCTGAGCCTGCCACGATAATCGCGGATACTAAGCAAACAGATACTGCGACGAAGATAATATTTTGTATCGAATCTTTATTACCCACGAGCAATTCTCCTCTTCACATTGGCACGCACCACAAACCAATCAATCAACGGTGCCGACAGGTTAGCGAATAGAATTGCGAGCATCATGCCTTCAGGAAATGCCGGGTTAATGACCCTGATAATAACGACCAGCACACCAATAAAGGCACCGTAGGCCCATTTACCTTTGTTCGTCATTGACGCGGAGACCGGATCGGTTGCCATATAAACCATGCCAAAGGCAAAACCACCGAGAACAAAATGCCAATAAAAGGGTAGTTGGAATGCGGGATTAGTGTCAGACCCTATCCAGTTTAACAGCGATGACATGGCAACCATGCCGAGGAAGACACCTAGAACAATTCGCCAGGAAGCCACTTTTGTAAATAACAAAACGACCATGCCAATCATGATGGCAAGGGTTGACGTCTCGCCTACCGAGCCCTGCATGTTACCGATAAACGCATTGGTCCACGTTAACCCGCTGCTCATTAATCCGGCCATGCCGTCTGCTGCAACAATACCCAAGGCGGTTGCACCACTGAAGCCATCAACGGCGGTCCAGATTGCATCACCTGACATTTGAGCGGGATAGGCAAAATAGAGAAAAGCTCGACCGGTTAAGGCCGGGTTTAAGAAGTTCTTGCCCGTGCCACCGAACACTTCTTTACCAATGACGATGCCGAAGGAGATGCCAAGGGCGACCTGCCACAAAGGAATCGTTGCAGGCAAAGTCAGTGCAAACAGAATACTGGTTACGAAGAAGCCTTCATTAATCTCATGCCCACGTTTCATTGCAAAAACGACTTCCCAGAAGCCACCAACGACAAACGTCATCATGTAAATTGGCACGAAGTAGACAGCACCATATATCAGGCAGTTCCACCAACTGGTTGAATCATAGACGGCTAATAATTCAAATATCCAACCACGCCAGCCACCGATTGACTCGACACCGACGGATCCCATTGCTTCCAGCGCGTTAAAGCCAACGAAATACATACCGGCAAACATGGGGAAAAATGCACATAACCACACTGTGGTCATAACACGCTTGACTTCAAGTGCATCACGAACGTGGGACGCACCGGCAGTCACTTTGCCTGGTGTGTAAAAAATTGTATCGACGGCTTCGTATATGGCATACCAAGACTCGTACTTGCCGCCCTTCTCAAAATCAGGCTCTATTTTGTCCAAAAATTCTCTGAGTGCTTTCACGATTATCCCTCTGCCTCTATTCGAGTCAACATTTCACGAAGATAAGGGCCGTACTCGTACTTGCCCGGGCAAGCGAAGGTACACAGAGAAAGATCTTCTTCGTCTAATTCTAAACAACCTAATTGAATGGCCGTATCTATATCGTTTACTAACAACGCACGCAGTAATTGCGTCGGCAAAATATCCAGAGGCATAACGTCTTCATAAGTACCCAGTGGCACCATTGCTCGAGAGCTACCACCCGTGCTTGTGGTGATCTCGCGAATCTTCTTGCCGATAATGCTCGACAGGAATATGCGCGTCAGTGAGAATTTTGTTACACCCGGCTTAACAAAACCGAAAAATTCACGATTCGTGCCTTCTTCGAGTACCGATACCTGATTGTGAAACCGACCCAGATAAGCAGTTGAGCCGACTGACTTACGGCCATCGAAGACCGAACCCGATATTGTTCTGGCAGATTTAGCGACAATTTCGCCGGCGGTGAGTTCATCAAGACTGGCACCGATGCGTGTACGCAATAGTCTCGGGTTTTCAACACAAGGGCCTGCTAACGCGACAACCCGTTCGGAAAATATCTTTCCCGTCATAAAAAGATGACCGATCGCAATCAAGTTTTGGTAACCAATATGCCAGACCGATTTGGCTTGACTGACTGGCGCAAGAAAGTGGATATGTGTGCCGACGAGACCGGCAGGATGTGGACCGGAGAATGTTTCCACCTGCACCTTTGCATTGTCTGAAGACGGAATGTTCGTTTCAGGCGCAGAACAGACGAATACTTTTCCTTGCGTCAAACTTGCCAGTACTTCAAGACCCGTATTAAAAGCGTCTTTATTTTCGTTGATAAACAATTGCGGGTCAGCTGCTAACGGACGAGTGTCTATCGCCGTCACAAAAATATGATTCGGAATATCTGCTGGCGCGGGAACCCGGCTAAAAGGCCGATTGCGCAATGAGGTCCATTCGCCTGAATCGATCAAACAGGCAACAACCTGCTCACGGCTCATTTTTGCTGGCTCTGACACATCAAACGTTAGCTCTTCGTCGCCGTCTACTTCAATGGCAAGCGACATGAACGCGCGCTTTTCAGCTCGGTGGATCGCAGAAATAACGCCACTAGCGGGCGCGGTGTATTTAATACCTGGCGACTTTTTATCAGTGAATACCAGTTGCCCTTTGACAACCCGTTCACCTTCCTTTACTTCCATGGTGGGTTTAAGACCCGGAGAGTCTAGCCCGAGAATCGCCACAGAACGGGCAGGTCTTGCATCCTCAATGGCTTGTTTTGGCGCCCCAGCAATGGGCAATTCAAGCCCTCGTTTTGTCTTAATCATCTGTTACCTAACAACAATTGTGTTGCGCAATTTCTCAGAATTTATACGTTCTCAGGCTCTATCGAAAAACCTTCAAACCGTCTATTTATCAGCAAACTCATTTAATCTGGCTCGCCAATCGAAATGTGCCGCTATGTTACATCAAATCGATGCCTCACCCGCCCAAACGGCCAATGAGTACAATAGCTTTTCGCCATCTACCCTTTAGAGTTTCGTTGTTAAATCAGCTTGTTTTTACTGCTTCTCTCACTATGACGAGTGGTTGATTCGCTATCCGCGAAGGCAACAACAACGCCTTGAAAATCGCGGGCAATTATAGAGATGTAGCGTCAAATAATCTACACCGAAGACACCTATCCTGTCGGTAATTGCTAAAAGAATTCAAAACCTGACACAGGTCATCAAAAGTACTCGCTCTTTGTTTGATAATCCGGTCCGCTCTGATTCAGTGCAAATACAATATTGCTAGGTATAAGTTACTGGGAAATAATCGGGGCTAAATCGCAGCTGTGCCGCTTTGCGCCGCTCGTTAAGAACAGCACAAAGGGTTTTAAACAACAGACTGATATGAGGGCAGCTCAGGGGGCTGTTTAGAGGAAAGGCTAAACGCTGCTAGGCAGATTTCAGCGCAGTTTCGGCTTCTTCAGCATCAACCTTGGGGGTACCGAACACAGTGGGATATTTAATGCCCGCCATTTTCTGTGCCACGCGGACAACCTGACAGGTATAACCGAACTCATTATCGTACCAAACATAGAGCACAATCTGCTTGCCGTTGGCGATTGTCGCCTGAGCATCGATCATGCCGGCGTGTCGATCACCAACAAAATCAGATGAAACGACCTCGTTAGATTCTGTATATCCAACCTGACGATTCATTGATGAATTCAACGATACGCCGCGCAAGAACTCATTAACTTCATCACGCGTTGTTTCACAATCTAATCTTAGGTTGAGGATCGCCATAGAAACATTAGGCACTGGCACACGAATTGAGTTACCGGTTAGTTTACCTGCGAGCTCGGGTAACAATTTACCGACAGAGCTTGTGGCGTTGGACTCTGTCAAAACCATATTTAATGGCGCACTTCGTCCGCGTCTCTCCTTTGAATGTATATTGTCATGCAGGTTCTGGTCATCAGTATAAGCGTGCACTGTTTCCATATGCCCTTGAACGATACCAAATCGATCATTGATACACTTTAGAACCGGCACGATCGCGTTGGTTGTACAGGATGCTGCACCGATGATTTTGTCTTCAGGAAGAATTTGGTCCGAGTTAACACCCGACACAATGTTCTTCAACGCACCCTTCGCTGAGGTGGTCAGTAGGACTTTTGATGCGCCTTTAGACTCGAGGTGCCTCGATAGCCCCTCTTCATCTCTCCAGGCACCAGAGCTATCAATAATCAACGCGTTGTTGATGCCGTAGCTTGTGTAGTCGATATCAGCGGGATTTGAAGCGTAAATAAACTTAATCACGTTGCCGTTACAGATCAGCACTCGGTTCTCTTCATCAACACGGATCGTGCCTTTAAAACTGCCGTGAATCGAATCACGACGCAATAGGCTGGCGCGTCGATTAAGATCCTTTATCTCGTCTTTAGGTGGCCTTAGAACAACAGCTTTCTGGATCAAATTATGTCCACCACCTGTTTTTTCGACCAATAATCGAGTCGCCAACCGTCCAATACGTCCAAAACCATAAACAACAACATCGCGAGGCTCGTGGGTAACCGTCTCGACGCCCATAATAGCGTCACAGTGGCTTTTTACGTATTCCGCCATTGACAAGCCGTGGTCGTCAGCCATGAAGTTAGTGGTCAGCTTGCCGATATCAACGTGCGCAGGTGATAAATCCAGGTGACTAAGAATCGCTAGGATCGGATGGGTTTCAAACTCGGACATTTCATTTTGTTCGATCTGCCGAACAAAGCGATGCGCTTTCATAAGGTCAATGACGGACTGGTTATACAGAGGCACGCCATGGATATAGATAACCACATTACGGCGATACAGGCTGCCGATCATCGGAATCATCGATTCGGCTAAGGCTTCGCGTTCTTTCCAATCGGCGAAAACGCCATCAAGACCAGGTCGTGCCACGGGCAACTCCTTTTGAATGTCTATTTGTAAGGGATAAGGGCCATTTTCGAGATTTTGAACCAAGCTTGGCAGACATCCAATTTAGTACTACTAGGACCACACCTGATTTCGCCGCATTATCGAATTTTGCTGCCACTAACGCAACATCTTCTAAGCCGTTAACGAACCTGAGTTGTATTATTTTGTAAATCATCATCGATCGCTCAATATTAAGAGTCTCTGGCTTTGATCAATCTTGAAATCAAAATGGCGTAGCACGTTCATTCCCAGCAGGCCACGCACGTCCTTGTCCAAGCCCAAAGTCAGCCCGCCTATGGCAACCCCCTGCAAACGAGAACCACCAATTGTTAAGGTATCGACCCAGACCATGGGTGCTTCTACAACACCATTGGCCGTCGCAAAATACTCGCTCGGCCCCGCCAGGTTGTAACCCAACGCTTGCAACACATCCGGTTCGAGAATCGTCACTGCGGCCCCCGTATCAATCAACACGGGGATTTTCATCTGATCGTTGATAACGATCGTCACCACATACTGGTCTGCGAGAAGTTTAAGCGCAACCCGCTGTGTTTCGCCCGCTTGAGCATCCAGCGCCGATTCTGCCCGATTCTCGATATCCTCTATCAGTTGTCTAGCCTCAGCGCCCAGTGTGGGATGGTTGGTAATTTGCGACAGTGGCAATAATGCCGCGTCGGGGTTACCCATGCGCATTCGTAGCTTTCCAAGCAATAACTGGTACGACGACAGATTGGGCATCTGCATGGCAAGGCTTTCGTATATTTGATCTAGCTTTGCAAGTTGTCCGGTCTGGATCAGGCTGCGTCTATAAGTCTCGACAAACTTAGCAAGCACCTCTTCGAAAATGTCTTGCTCCTCGACCGTTGAAATCTCGAAGGAAGCTTGAAGTAGAAATTCGAGGCCGAGCTCGTATTGATGCGCTTTTTCATAAACCTGAGCCTGTGAAATCAACCTGTAAAATACCGACAGATTTGTCGCGGACTGGCTTGCCCCTTCTGTTTGGTTAAGGCCATAAAGCCCCTGTTGTCCAGCCAGCCTCGACTGCGATGTATGTGGGGGGTTTACTGCAGAACCTGCGTCGGATGGAACGTTTGTATTGCCTTGCTGCGTCATAGGGGCGTTAGGCTGGAAACTAAAGAGCGCAGGCTGCGTTGCAATGCCGTAACCGAGTAAAGCACCAAGCGCGAAGAATAAGATCAGACCCGCTGCGTAGCCGAGGGTCGATTTTGTCATCGGTAACACACTATTTTTTGCTCAACATATTGAGTAAGACCAAATACAAACACACGATGTGAAATGGGTTTACCGTCCGTTTATCCGCGAAAATAAATTAACCACAACAGCCGCTGACAATACAAATTACCGTACAATGCCTTTGACCAAAATATGCGACTAAACTCGTCAAACAGATCATCTA
>TARA_B110000881_G_scaffold125931_1_pt1 | contig 11488 bp, 7 predicted proteins | sample TARA_B110000881 | Tara Oceans TARA_B110000881 (sample SAMEA4398150) | marine metagenome | biome: Polar Biome; feature: [MES] marine water layer (ENVO:01000295) within the mesopelagic zone...; material: water (ENVO:00002006), including particulate matter (ENVO:01000060) such as......
AAAAATATATAAAAACACAATTATGATGATATTTAAAATAAATTGGGGACCAAATGAAGTTTTTTTAAACTTAGGACCTTTAACAATTTACTGGTATAGTGTAATGTTTATCATTGCATTTTCATTGGGTTATTATATAGTTCAAAAAATATATGTTAATGATAACAAACCAATTGAACTAGTTGAACCTCTTTTTATATATGTAGTTTTCGGGACTTTGCTTGGAGCTAGATTGGGTGAAGTATTTTTTTACAACTGGGAGTATTTTCAAAATAATTTAATTGAAATATTATTGCCAATAAAAAAAGATATTGACAGTTCAATGTTATTTGGAATAATTGATGGCTATAAATTCGTTGGATATAGAGGATTAGCAAGTCATGGTGCAACTATAGGTATAATTACAGCAATGTTTATATACAAATACAAATTTAAATATGATTCAGTTTTATGGATTTTTGACAGACTCGCTATTCCAGTCGCAATTGGCGGTATGTTTGTTAGAATTGGTAATTTCTTTAATTCGGAAATTGTAGGTAATTATACAAATTCAAATTTTGGAATTGTTTTTAAAAACAGAGGGGAAATTTTTCCACGACATCCGGCTCAATTATATGAAGCTTTTGGATACTTACTTTTATTTATTCTATTATGGAATCTTTATTGGAAAACAAATTTAAAAAAGAATAAAGGATTCCTTTTTGGATTATTTTTAACAGGTTTGTTTTCTGTACGAGTATTAGTAGAAAATGTTAAAGAAAGTCAAGGAGGAGGTCTTGAAGATACTTTAGGACTTTTATCAACTGGCCAGTGGCTTAGTATACCTTTTATAGTTATAGGAATAAGCTTAATGCTATATTCAAGAAGAAAAGGTGCTTAAATTATTTCTTTAAACTTTTTCTTAATGTATCAAACATAACAGGTGTAGCGATAAAAACCGAAGAGTAAGTACCAACTAAAACACCAACAATTAAAGCGAACATAAATCCTCTAATTGATTCTCCACCAAAAAGGAAAATTGCCAATAATACAACTAGGGTTGTAAAAGAAGTATTTAAGGTTCTACTTAAAGTACTATTTAAAGCACTATTAACTGTCTTTTTAAACTCCCATGATTTGTTTATTAATCTGAACTCTCTGATTCTGTCAAAAACAACTACAGTGTCATTTAAAGAATAACCAATTACAGTTAATACGGCTGCAATAAAAGCTTGATTAATTTCCATACTAAACGGCATAAATGAATATGTTAAAGAAAATATACCTAGTACTATTAGAACATCATGAAAAACTGCTGTAACAGCTCCTAAAGAATATTGCCAATCTCTAAATCTAAACAAGATATATAAAAACACGACTGCTAATGAACCAAATATTGCCAAAAACGAATTCTTTTTAATATCGTCGGCTATAGTAGGTCCAACTTTAGAAGATCCCATTATTCCTACAGATTTATTATCAGCTCCATTAACAAAATCATCATACGTTAAATTATCAGGGAATTTATTTTTTAATGCGTCAAACATTTTTTGTTGAATTTCGTCATCAACTTCGATACCTTCAACATCAACTTTATAATTAGTAGTGATTTTTAATTGATTGTCTGAACCAAATGTTTTTGCTTCAGCACTCCCTAATACCTCAACTAATGAAGCTTGTATTTCAGTTTGATTTACATCATTATCAAATCTTACAGTATATGTCCTTCCTCCAACAAAATCAACACCTTGATTAAGTCCATTTGTACTTAGTGAGAAGATACTAATCAATAGTAAAGAGCCTGATATAAAATAAGCAACTTTTCTCTTCTGTAAAAAAGTAATAGAAAGTTTACTGAATAAATTTTTAGTAATTGCAGTAGAAAAATCAAGAATTTTACCTTTTGATAGTCTTGAATCAACTAACATTCTTGTAATGAAAATTGCTGTAAATAATGACGTAGCAATACCAATCAATAAAGTTGTTGCAAATCCTTTAATTGGACCTGATCCGAAAACAAAAAGAATTAATGCAGTTAGTCCTGTAGTTATATTAGCATCTAAAATGGAAGATAAAGCATTACTAAAACCATCTCCGACAGATTTCTTAATTCCTTTTCCTTTTCTTAATTCTTCTCTAATTCTTTCGAAAATAAGTACGTTAGCATCAACTGACATACCAATTGTTAAAACTATACCAGCGATTCCAGGAAGAGTAAGTACTGCTCCTAAGCCAGCCAGAATTCCAAATATTAAAACTAAATTTAAAACCAATGCAACATCAGCATAAATACCTGCTCTTCCATAGTAAAAAATCATCCAAATAAGAACAAGAATTAAAGCTATAATAAAAGAGTTAATCCCTTTCTCAATATTTTCTTTTCCAAGCGATGGACCAACAACCTCAGATTCAATAATTTCAGCAGAAGCTGGTAATTTACCGGCTCTAAGTACATTAGCTAAATCAATTGCTTCATTTAAAGTAAATTGCCCTGATATTTCGGATCTTCCTCCGGAAATAGCACCTCGTGAAACTCCAGGAGCAGAATAGACTATATCATCTAAAACAATTGCAATATTACTTTTTTCTTTATAAGCATTACCTGTCATTTCTTCCCATTTTCTTGCGCCTTTACCATTCATTTGCATTGAAACAGCTGCAGCACCAACTTGATCATAAGATTGGCTTGCATCTACAACTACACTACCACTAAGAGGAGGCTTATTGTCTCTGTTAGATTGTATTGCATAAAGGTCAACTACATTATTTGATGAATCAGGTTTTCCAAATAGAAAACGAGTAAATCTTTTTTCAGAAGGCAGTAACTTTCTAATCTCAGGCATTGATAAATAATCTTCAATTTTCTTTTGATCCTTAGCTAAAAATTGAGCAATTACGGGACCTCCTTGAGAACCAGTACCTACTAAATAATCAAAAAGAGGATTTTTACCACTTGAACTAATAGAGTCATTAGCTTCAACATCAGCTAATAAGTCATCAATTTCAGAAGATTCTTTGATTGTTTCCGACTTGTTGTCATCAATTAAAATACCTTTTAAAGTTTCATTAGCTTGAGACAAAAAGGGTAAAAATTTATCATTTTTTTCAGTATACCAGAACTCTAACTGAGCTGTACTTTGAAGCAGATTCTTAACTCTCTTTACATCCTTGGCTCCAGGCAATTCTACTCTAATTCTACCAGAGTTGCCTAAACGTTGAATATTAGGTTGTGTTACACCAAATTTATCAATTCTTTTTCTCAAAACTTCAAAGGCTGAAACAATAGATTCATCAATTTTTCTTCTAATGATTGGCTTAACCTCAGAATTAGTCATTTCAAAATTAATTTCGTCACTCAATGATCTATTTGCAAAAATATCAGGAGATGCAAGTGGAGTATCAGCACTAACTTCTTCAAAAGCATCAAAGAAAGATTCAACATAATTTTGATCAGATTCTTTTTGTAAGATATCAGCATCATTTAAAGCTTTGTTAAATACAGGATCTTTTGAGTTTTCAGAAAGACCTTTTAAAATATCTTTAACTGAAACTTGAAGAGTTACATCAATTCCTCCCTTTAAATCTAGACCTTTATTTAATTCTTTATTTTTCGCACTTTTATAGGTAGTGAATCCTAAAACAGATTCATCAGAAATAGAATCTAAATAATTATTATATTTTTCTTCTCTTAGATCAGCAAAATTTTCTTGTTGACTTGAAATAGAATTTATAGAATATTCAGACGCATTGTCTTCAATACCTGATGTTATGAAAGTGAATGAAATTTGGTATAAACTTACTAAAGTGAAACAAAAAGCAAAAAACTTTATTAGACCATTATTATGCATAATATTTTATTTATGAGTTCTTTTTTAAAACGAGCAAATATATGATTTACTTGATGATAAAGCAATTCTAAGTACAAACATCAAAGTATTTGGATATCTTTCTCGAGTCTACAGGGCTAGATTCATTTTTCTAACAGCCGAAGCACTATCAGCAAATTTTACCATTTCCTGATCATTTAAATTTAAATTTATAATTTTTTCACAACCATTTTTACCAATTATACAAGGAACACCAATACAAATATCATCTTGATTATATTCTCCATCTAAAAAAACTGAACATGGAATAATTCTCTTTTCATCATTTAAAATTGACTTCACCAAAAAGGCAACTGAAGCACCAGGTGCATACCACGCAGATGTACCTAAAAGTTTTGTAAGTGTTGCTCCCCCAACCATAGTGCTAGATGCAACATTATCTAATTCTTCTTCAGAAATTAAATCAGAAATTGGCAAACCATTATAAGTAGCTAACCTTGTTAATGGAATCATTGTAGTATCTCCATGACCACCAATTACCATTCCATGAATATCATTTGCAGGTCTATCAAGTGCTTGTGAAAGATATGTTTTAAATCTAGAACTGTCTAAAGCACCTCCCATACCAATTACTCTATTTTTAGGTAGTCCAGTTGATTTTAGAGCTAGATAAGTCATAGTATCCATAGGATTAGACACAACAACAATAATCGTATTTGGTGAATGTTTCAAAACATTTTCAGAAACTGTTTTAACTATTCCAGCATTTATTCCTATTAACTCCTCTCTTGTCATTCCAGGTTTTCTAGGAATTCCGGATGTAATAACAACAACATCACTGTCAGATGTTTTTGAATAATCCCCTGTTGTACCAATTATTTTTGTTCCAAAACCTATAGTTGTTGAAGTTTGCATCATATCTAATGCTTTGCCTTCAGCAAAACCTTCTTTAATATCCAAAAGAACAACTTCACTTGCTATAGCTTGAGTAGCAATTACTTCTGCACAAGTTGATCCTACATTTCCTGCTCCTACAATAGTTACTTTCATTTATATAATAATTATTTATTAAACATCAATATTAGCATAAGTAGCATTTTTTTCAATAAACTCTCTTCTTGGCGGAACTTCATCACCCATTAGCATAGAAAATACTCTGTCTGCTTCAACTGCATTATCAATTGTTACCTTTCTAAAAGTTCTAAACTCTGGATTCATTGTAGTGTCCCAAAGCTGAATAGCATTCATTTCTCCTAAACCTTTATACCTTTGAATTGAAACTCCTTGTCCAAAATCATCCATAATCTTATCTCTTTCCTCATCATTCCATGCATATAACTTCTTAGCACCTTTCTTAACAAGATATAAAGGCGGTGTAGCAATATAAATATTCCCGTTTTCTACAAGCTCTTTCATGTATCTAAAAAAGAAAGTTAATATTAGAGTAGCAATATGACTTCCATCTACATCGGCATCACACATAATTACAACCTTGTGATATCTTAATTTTTCTAAGTTAAGAGCTTTACTATCCTCTTCCGTCCCAATTGTAACACCAAGGGCTGTATAAATATTTCTTATTTCTTGATTCTCAAAAACTTTATGCTGCATAGCTTTTTCTACATTAAGTATCTTCCCTCTTAATGGTAAAATAGCTTGAAAATTTCTATCTCTTCCTTGTTTAGCTGTTCCACCTGCAGAATCTCCCTCAACTAAAAAAACTTCACAAAGTTCTGGATTTTGTTCTGAACAATCCGAAAGTTTTCCAGGTAATCCTCCCCCACTCATTACAGTTTTTCTTTGAACCATTTCACGAGCTTTACTAGCTGCATGTCTAGCTTGAGCTGCAAGAATAACTTTTTGGACAATAATTTTGGCGTCCATAGGATTTTCTTCCAAATAGTTCTCAAGCATTTCAGAAACTGACTGAGAAACAGCAGAATTAACCTCTCTGTTTCCTAATTTAGTTTTAGTTTGACCTTCAAATTGAGGTTCAGCTACCTTAACTGAAACTATGGCTGTAAGACCTTCTCTAAAATCATCACCAGCAACATCAAACTTTAATTTATCTAGCATTCCAGATGAATCAGCATACTTTTTTAAAGTTGACGTTAAACCTCTTCTAAAACCTGCTAAATGAGTTCCTCCCTCATGAGTATTAATATTATTAACATAAGAATGTAAATTCTCTGAAAACGATGTATTATAAATCATCGCAACTTCGACAGGAATACCATTTTTTTCACCCTCCATTGAAATAACATCAGAAGTCAAAGGCTCTCTGTTTTCATCTAAAAATCTAATAAATTCTTTTAAACCTTCTTCAGATTTAAAAACTTCTGTGACATACTCACCATCAACTTTAGTTCGTTTATCTGTAAGCGAAATAGTAATCCCTTTATTCAAAAAAGACAGTTCTCTCATCCGATTAGCTAAAGTTTCATAGCTATATTCTTGAGATTCTTTAAAAATTAATTTATCAGGTCTAAATGTAATTTCAGTACCTTTTTTTGAAGTAGTACCATCCTGCTTGACCGGATATAATGCTTTTCCTTTACTATATTCCTGAATCCAAATCTTTCCATCTCTAAATACTCTTGCTGTTAAATGATCTGATAATGCATTAACAACAGAAACTCCCACTCCGTGAAGTCCACCAGAAACTTTATAAGAATCCTTATCAAACTTACCTCCAGCTCCAATTTTAGTCATAACTACTTCAAGAGCAGAAACACCTTCTTTTTTATGCATATCTACGGGAATACCCCTACCATTATCATCAACGGAAACAGAATTATCCTCATTAATAAAAACATTAATTTCATCACAATGACCAGCCATTGCTTCATCTATCGAATTATCAACAACTTCATAAACTAAATGATGTAAACCTCGAACACCTACATCGCCAATATACATTGAAGGTCTCATTCTAACATGCTCCATTCCCTCAAGAGCCTGTATACTATCAGCTGAATACTGATTCTTATTTTTTTCTTCGCTCATTTTTAAGATATTTTATTAATTTTTGATTAAAACAAATATAACTAATTAACAAAGTAAAATGAATAATTATCAGAGTTGAATAGCCTTAAGTTATCAACAATTTTAAGTAGAAAAACTATATAAATCAGTAAGAATCATTGTGAATATTAGAAATAGATCTTCCAGACGGATCATTTAAGTTTTTGAATGCCTTATCCCACTCTAAAGCTATTGGTGTACTACACGCTACTGAGGGGACTGAAGGAACAGTCATTGCAGAAGTTTCGGACGGATAATGTTCTTCGAAAATTGATCTATAATAATACTCCTCTTTTGACATTGGAGTTTGGAAAGGAAAAGTGAATTTAGCATTTTTAAACATATCGTCAGAAACCTTCTCATTTACTAGATCTTTTAAACTATCGATCCAGTCATACCCTACACCATCGCTAAACTGTTCCTTTTGTCTCCAAGCTACAGATTCAGGAAGATATTTTTCAAAGCTTTTTCTCAAAACCCATTTTTCCATTTTTTCAGAATTAATCATTTTGTCTTCTGGATTAATTCGCATTGCAACATCAATAAACTCCTTGTCTAAAAAAGGAACTCTACCTTCAATCCCCCAAGCTGCTAAAGACTTGTTGGCTCTTAAACAATCGTATTGATACAGTTTATCTAATTTCCTTACAGTTTCTTCATGAAATTCTTTAGAACTGGGTGCTTTATGAAAATACAAATAGCCTCCAAAAATCTCATCAGCTCCTTCACCAGAAAGAACCATCTTAATCCCCATTGATTTAATAACTCTAGCCATCAAGTACATTGGCGTTGAAGCTCTAATTGTAGTCACATCATAGGTCTCTAAATGATATATTACATCTTTTATGGCGTCCAACCCTTCCTGTATAGTAAATGTTATTTCGTGATGTATAGAATCAATGTGAGTAGCTACTTTTTGAGCAGCTATTAAGTCGGGAGAGCCTTTTAACCCAACAGCAAAAGAATGAAGCTGAGGATACCAAGCGGATTTAACATCGTTTGACTCTACTCTATTTTTTGAATATTTTTTAGCAAGAGCTGATGTAATTGACGAATCTAAACCTCCTGACAAAAGAACTCCATAAGGAACATCACTCATAAGCTGTCTGTGAACAGCATTTTCTAAAGCTGTTTCTAAATCCTCTAAGTTTGTTTTATTGTCTTTTACAGAATCAAAATTCATCCAATCCCTGTTGTACCATTTTACCATTTTATTATCCTTACTAGACATAAAATGACCAGGGGGAAATATTTCAATTTTATTACATATTCCTTCTAAAGCCTTAAGCTCTGAAGAAATAAAAAAAGTTCCATGCTTATCCCAACCCATGTAAAGAGGAATTATACCCATATGATCACGAGCGATTAAATACTCATCATTTTTTTCATCATACAATACGAATCCAAAAATACCATTTAAATCATCTATGAAATTTACTCCTTTTTCTCTGTACAGAGCTAAAATAATTTCACAATCAGAACTAGTTTGAAAAGCATATTCAGACTTAAGATTGGATCTTAGCTCTTGATGATTATAAATTTCACCATTAGCAGCTAAAATCAAATTTTTATCATCACTATATATTGGTTGATTTCCTGAGGCTGGATCAACAATAGCTAATCTTTCATGAGCCAATAAAACATTTTCACCACAGTGAATACCGCTCCAATCAGGCCCTCTGTGTCTAACTTTTTTTGACATTTCCAAAACTTGGGGTCTTAACAAATCTGAAGATTGTTTAAGATCTAATGCACACACTATTCCACACATAATTTAAATTTTAAGCAAATATGAAATAAAAAGTTTAATTTATTATCAATAAAAGTCTAATTAGTTATAGATTTATATTAAATATCAGATTAAAGTAATGATTTATAACAATATATTAATAAAAACAAAAATCATATTTAAAAGTGAAACTTTTACTAATTTGGTTTTATCAAAAAAATTCTAATGAATCCAATTGTATTTTTGAAAAACGTAAACATTTCACAAAACAACACTTCAATTTTGTCAAATATTAATTTGTCTGTGAATAAGGGGGAATTTATATATTTTATCGGTAAAACCGGAGTTGGAAAAAGTAGTTTGTTAAGAATTCTTTATGGTGATATCATGATTAAAAATGGAGAGGCCAGAATATTAGACACAAATCTTACTAAATTTAAAAGACAAAGAAATTCCTTTTTTAAGAAGAAAACTTGGGGTTGTTTTTCAAGATTTTAAACTATTACCAAATAAAACAATAAAAAAAAATCTTGAATTTGTTCTTAGAGCAACTGAATGGAACGATTCAGATAAAATAAATTCTAAAATTATAGAAGTTCTTAAAAAAGTAAATCTTGAACATGTTATTGACAAATATCCATTTGAGCTTTCTGGCGGAGAACAACAAAGAGTAGCGATTTCAAGGGCATTATTAAACAATCCTGAAATAATTTTAGCTGATGAACCAACAGGAAATTTAGATCCTGCTACCAGTGCAGAAATCATGAGCTTAATTAAAGAAATTAACAATACTGGAACTACTATTTTAATCGCAACACACGATTATGATATAATATCAAAATTCCCGGAAAAAACAATAAGAATTGAAAAAGAAAGATTTTTTGAACTTTCTAAAAAAACTTAAAAAAGCAATGCTTTTTATGCTTTAAAAGTAATTTTTCGCATACGAAGACTAGCTGGCGTAACCTCTAGATATTCATCAACTTTAATATATTCCATACATTCTTCAAGAGAAAAATCAACTTTAGGAGCAATTTTCATTGCTTCATCAGTACCAGATTTACGCATATTAGTTAATTGCTTCCCTTTTATCAAGTTAACACCCATGTCGGAATCTTTACTATTTTCTCCAACTACTTGACCAATATAAATTTCCTGATTTATATCAATAAAAAAACGTCCTCTATCTTGAAGTCTATCGATTGCGTAAGCAGTTGCTTTTCCAGCTGCAGAAGAAACAATAGCTCCTTTAATATCCTCAGAAAACTCTCCTTTAAAAGGGCCGTATTCGCTAAATCTATGATTTACAATTGCCGTACCAGCTGTTGCTGTTAAAATTCTATTACGCAAACCTATTAAGCCTCTTGATGGAATAGTAAACTCTAAATGCTGTAAATCTCCTTTTGGCTCCATCACCAATAAATCTCCCTTACGCAATGAAACTAAATTAATTGCTTTGGAAGCACTCTCTTCTGGAACATCAATAGAAAGAGTTTCATATGGCTCAGATTTCACTCCATCGATATCTTTTATAATTACTTGTGGTCTACCTACTTGAAGCTCATAACCTTCTCTTCGCATAGTCTCTATTAATACTGATAAATGCAAAACTCCACGTCCAAAAACATTAAACTTATCTTCACTGTCAGTAGTATCTACTCGAAGAGCTAAGTTTTTTTCCATTTCCTTAAACAATCTATCACGTAAATGACGAGAAGTTACAAATTTACCCTCCTTACCAAAAAATGGTGAATTATTAATAGTAAACAGCATACTCATAGTAGGCTGATCTACTTCAATTCTCGGCAATGCTTCTGGATTTTCAATATCTGCAATAGTATCTCCAATTTCAAACCCTTCTAAACCAGTAATAGAACAAATATCTCCACTTCTGACTTTAGAAACTTTTACCTTACCCATTCCTTCAAAAACATGTAATTCTTTAGTTCTTACCTTTTTAGTAGAACCATCTGCTTTACACAGCATGTAATCTTTATTTTCTTCTAAATTTCCTCTAAATACACGTCCAATAGCGAGTCTTCCTGTAAATGAAGAAAAATCTAATGATGTAATTTGCATTTGTGGCGATCCTTCTCTGTATGGTGCTTCAGGAATAGACTCAATTACAGCATCTAATAAATCTATGATATTTTCTTTTGGATCCTTCCAATCTGTTGACATCCATCCATTTTTAGCTGAACCATAAATTGTAGCAAAATCCAATTGATCTTCTGTTGCATCTAACGCAAACATTAAATCAAATACTTTTTCATGTACTATGTCAGGAGTACAATTTTCTTTATCTACTTTATTTACAACTACAATTGGCGTTAAACCTAATTCTAATGCTTTTCCAAGTACAAAACGAGTTTGCGGCATCGGTCCTTCAAAAGCATCAACTAACAACAAAACTCCATCAGCCATTTTTAAAACACGCTCTACTTCACCACCAAAATCGGCGTGACCAGGTGTATCAATTACATTTATCTTAACACCTTTATAATCAACTGAAACATTTTTTGAAAGAATAGTAATTCCTCTTTCACGTTCCAAATCATTATTATCTAATAATAATTCTTTACGTTCCTTACGATCATCTAATATTTTTGCTTGATCTATAATTTTATCTACCAAGGTTGTTTTTCCGTGATCAACGTGCGCAATGATTGCTATGTTTCTTATTGATTGCATCTGTACTTTATATAATTTCGCGCAAATGTAATGTCTTTTTACATACTAATTGCATCAAAACCATATAACTAGAGAATATTATTTAATTTAGCGTAAATAAAATTTCTTAAATGATAGATAATATTCCAAACATTAAGAACATCGATTCTGATAATTTTTTTTTAATTGCTGGACCATGTGCCATCGAAGGTGAAGAAATGGCATTTGAAATTGCTCAGAAAATATTCGAAATAACAAA
>TARA_B110000881_G_scaffold221652_1_pt1 | contig 11479 bp, 10 predicted proteins | sample TARA_B110000881 | Tara Oceans TARA_B110000881 (sample SAMEA4398150) | marine metagenome | biome: Polar Biome; feature: [MES] marine water layer (ENVO:01000295) within the mesopelagic zone...; material: water (ENVO:00002006), including particulate matter (ENVO:01000060) such...
AACTCTCATTTTCGTCATCGCTTTAATGAATCTCATTTCGGCAGTGCTTGGCCTGAAAGCCGTTGGTCTTCGAAGGTCCGCCTCTCCCGCTTCTTGAGCCCCGTGTAGATCGAGGCGATTCCCCCGCTGAGAGAATCGCATTTGCATTGCTCCAGACCAACTTTCCGGAACAGCGTAAGCATATCATCCCCATAAGGAAACTCCCCGATAGAACCAGCGAGATATTTGTACGCTTCGCCCTGGCCGGTCAAGAGACCGGCAATCTTGGGAAGAACCTTGTTTAGATAAAAACCATAAGGCTTCTTTAAAAGCCCCTTCGGTGTCGAAAAATCCAATACCAGAATATGCCCGCCTGATTTAATAACTCGGCCGATTTCCTCAAGCGCTCCCTCCCAGTTTTCCATATTGCGCAACCCAAAAGCCACCGTCACAACATCGAACACGTCATCATCAAAGGGAAGATTCATCGCGTCAGCGACCTGAGTCTCTTGCACCCCGCTTTTTGTGGCATGCTCCAACATTTCCGGGCAAAAATCGGTTCCCAGCACCTTTGCATCAGGACATTTCCTCTGGATTTCCAACGCCAAATCACCTGTCCCCGTCGCCACATCTAGCACTCGTTCCGGCTTCCAGTTTTGAACGATCCGTCCCACCTTCTTTCTCCATAAAATATCCGTCCCCATGCTGAGAACATGATTAGTCACTACGTAACGGTCTGCGATCTTGGCAAACGCACCTTTGACGAATTTAGGATCTTGTCCGCTCATGAATCAGTCGGAGGCTCGGGGAGAATATCGACGTAAACTCCAGGATCACTACCCGGAATTTCCACCGCCCCAACCGTCTTGGCATAAAACTCTTTTGGACCCACTCCGCCAATGAAGGCATACGAATATCCCGACTCTCGCTGGGCTTCCAGCGCCTTAAAAAGAAGCGCTTTCCCGAGCCCCAGTCCTCTCGCCGCTCCCGCCACTCCGGTCGGGCCGAAATATCCCTTTCCCGTCGTCTCGTAACACGCAAAGCCCAAAATCTCCTTTTCCTTTGTCGCGATAAAACAAGTGATCGGCTGACGTGAAAACGCCACCTGAACCTCACTCACCCACTTCAGCGAGAAATGTTCTCTGACAAAGTCCTCCACCAAATGTTTCTCGTAAGCTCCGGGCCGTCGCAGGATCACTCCCGACTCTGCCACCCGCGCATAAAGATCATGACTTTTCGGCAAGTCATACAGCCGCACCAACATGTCAATCATCTCCCCGTTAGCGTCACCTCGAATCCGTAAAAATCCAATCGCAATATCAGGAAGTTATTTGAGCGAACGAATCCACTCTGATCATCAATCCATCCGGGCTGCCTCGCCATGAAATTGATCCACCTCTTCGCGAGGGCTCCTTGTCCTTCTCTCTCCAGAATGCCGCCACTCCCATAAATCAGAGGGAACCTCATTCTCCCTCCAAAATTCAAATCCTGATCCGCATAGTTTCCCTCCCCGTCTCTTTTCACCCGATAACTGACAGTTTCGAGATCCCACGTGAAACCCACTTATTTCAAGTCAACAACTGTGTTTGCGCCAGCAGACGATAGGTCCCCTCTTTCTCCATCAATTCAACATGGCTTCCATCTTCGACAATCTTCCCGTCCTTCAGAACAAGAATCTTGTCAGCGCTCTTCACCGTCGCCAAGCGATGTGCAATGATCAGGCTTGTCCGTCCCTTCATCAACTTATCCAGTGCCTCTTGCACCAGTCGCTCACTCTCGGAATCCAATGCGCTTGTCGCCTCATCCAGAAGTAAGATTTTCGGGTCTGCCAAAACGGCGCGGGCAATCGCGACTCGTTGGCGCTGCCCCCCACTCAGTTTTACCCCGCGAGGCCCCACAAGGGCGTCATATCCTTCCGGGAACGCGTCGATGAACTCATGCGCATTTGCTTTCTTTGCGGCCTCAATGATCTCCTCCTCATTCGCTCCTGGTCGTCCGTATTCGATATTCTCCCGAATCGTCCCGCCAAACAATAGGACCTCTTGCGGCACCACTGCCATTGCCGATCGGCGCGTCGCCACGGGGATTTCCCCGGCAGGTTTCCCATCAAAAAACATCGTGCCCTGATCTCCCTCATAGAAACCTAACAACAACGAAAACACTGTCGACTTCCCGGCACCACTTGGACCAACTACCGCTACGCGTTCACCGGCCTTCACCTCAAAACTCACTCCGTTGAGGACTTTTGTTTCCTTTCGAGACGGGTATGCAAAGACTAGGTCACTGGCAGACATCGATCCCGTGATCGTCTCACCCGAGCCCTCCCGATCGTCCTCGATTTCATGGTTAAGAATCTCACGGATCCGTTCAGTAGCCCCTTGTGTTTTCTGCAACTGACTCATGATGTCAGGCAAGGAGCCCAAAGATGCTCCCACAAAAATACTAAAGAGAATGAAGTGAGTGAATTCTTCACTCGTGATCTGTCCCTTTGACATCATTCCCGCTCCAAACCAAACCACCACCGAAATGGTCCCGAAGAGGATAAAGATAATGAAGCTCACAAACATCGCCCTCGCTTTCGATCCCTTGATCACCGTTCCCAGAAACTCATCAAGCGCACTGCGATATCGATCCTCCTCGAATCCCTCGTTTGAGTAAGCCTTCACGTCAGCAATTCCCTGCACGGCTTCTTCCGCCACAATGTTACTTTGGGCAAGATGATCCTGTGCCTCCTTGGACCACTTTCGGATTTTCCGACCAACAATAGCCACCACCAGAACGACCACTGGAATCATCGCCAGCATGAACAGTGAGAGTTTCACCGAGGCAACGAAAATAAAAATCAGGCCCCCGATAAAGGTCACCGACTGTCGGACCATTTGGGGAACCGTTGTGATGAGTGTTTCTTGAAGGATGGCCAGATCCGCCGAAAAGCGTGATCCAACTTCGCCGGTCCGTCGCTCCATAAACCATGGCATTGGCAAACGTACCAGGCGTGCGAAAACATCCTGCCGAAGATCGCAAAGCGCACTTTCCCCCGCTTTAATAAATCCTCGCACCCGCCAATAGGCAACAAAGGCTTGAATGCACAATATAATGAGGAGAGTCGAAATGACCCGATTGATCTGCTCGCTTACCTTTCCAGCTTCGACCCCGTTTTGCATCGCCTCCTGGGGTGAGCCAATCAAGCTTCCCAAATAATAGGGAAATGCTAGGGAAAGAGCTCCGGTCAGGAAGAGTGCAATGACCGATGGAATAAAAATCCTCCGATACTTACCGAGATAGCTGTATAGGCCGAAGGTTTTTTTCCAGTCGATCCGGCGGGATTTCTTTTCCGTTTTGGGCACGCCCGCAGTCAAACCTCCCTCGGCCGCGCCGTCAAATCATGACGGCCGCCGACACAGAAAAAAATCACAACCCTGGATTTCGAAAAATCCACCGAGATCACAACCCCGTGCGATTCAGCCAGAAAAGAACAGAACGCAAAGTCCTCTCCTTTTATAAAAGTTAAAATCACCTGATTATAAGGAATCAATAAGATCATTGATTTCCGGGTGGGATCCTGATGATTTTGTTTCATACTCCCCTCTATGTCGAAGGGACATTATTGCATCATAATCTTTTTGGTTCTGACAGGAGCGTGGTTTACTCTCAGAGTCATCAGCAAATCGAGCAACCCCCAAGGCCTCAAAATCAGCAATTCGAGCAACCCCAAAGGCCTCAAAATCAGTAATTCGAGCACCCCAAAAGGACTCAAAATCAGCGATGACGACTACGCTGAGGGCTCGAAACGTTTTTTGGCCGTCTCTCAAAAAGTCACTCCGGCGCTGAAGGCCTCATTCAAAGAAAAAAAATTAGACTGGAGGGCCGCGATTTTCGTCCGGGTATTCAAGGAAGAGAAGGAACTTGAGATTTGGGTCAAAAATGGGAGGAAATTCTCCCTCTTCCAAACTTATGACATCGCCAGAGCGTCCGGGAAGCCTGGCCCCAAAGAGCGGGAAGGTGATCGGCAGGTGCCCGAGGGGTTCTATTTTGTTAAGCCTGACCAGATGAATCCGCAAAGCGATTTTCACCTTTCCTTCAACATTGGCTATCCAAATAGATTTGATACGAGTCACAACCGAACTGGCAGCTTTATTATGATCCACGGTTCCGATATCTCCAGCGGCTGTCTCGCCATGACTGATTCTAGGATCGAGGAGATTTACACCCTCGCCGACGCCGCTTTCAAAGGCGGACAAAAGCTTTTCCACGTCCACATTTTTCCGTTTCGCATGACTGACAACAAAATGGAGGCCAATACCGGCCATAAATGGCATTCTTTCTGGAGAAACCTTCGCAAGGGCTTCCAATGGTTCGAAGAAAAAGAGGTGCCCCCCAACGTCACTGTCAAAGATTCTATCTATCAGTTTGAGTGATCTTTTTGAGGCTCGTAATTATGCAAGCGGGCGATAGCTTCGCGCTGTTCACCCACCTTAGAACATGAAGATTGCTCTCGTATTTCTCGGTCTCGTTACGGCGTGCCTCGCCCACCCCATCGAATTCCACAAGGATCCCTTCCGTCAATTGGAGGAGGTTTGGCCCACTCCTTCCGAGACCCGCATTGCCTCGGGAGCACCCGGACCCGAATACTGGCAACAACAAGCTGATTACGATCTCCAAATCACTCTTGCAGAGAAGAAGAACCTCCTCACCGGGACCGGACGCATTGTGTATCACAATCGCTCTCCACATACCCTGAGATACATCTGGATGCAGCTCGACCGGAATAAATACACTCCGGGATCCATGGGCCATCAAACTAGCGAAGCTCCTTCACTTGGCAAGATGCCCTACGATTCCTTCGAGTCTCTGCTCCTTAAGGAAACTTTCGACGGAGGTTTCAAGATTGACACCCTGACCGATGACCGTGGGGGCGAACTCAAGAAGCGCGTCATCGACACCATGATGAGGGTTGATCTCCCTCAACCTCTCAAACCTGGGCAAAAATTCACCTATCGGATTGGTTGGCACTATACCATCACCGACTCACGCACCTCGTGGGGACGGAGCAATATGGAAAAGTTCGAAAAGGGAGGAAAGATCTTCGAAATCGCGCAGTGGTATCCCCGTGTCTGCGCCTACACCGATGTCCGCGGATGGCAAAACAAGGCCTTTCTTGGCCGCGGAGAATTCGCGCTCGAATTCGGAGATTACAAAGTCTCCATCACCGCTCCTGACAACCATGTCGTGACTGCTACTGGGGAACTCAAAAATCCCAAAGATGTCCTCAAACCGGAATGGCAGGAACGTTTGAAAAAAGCCGAAACAGTGAAGACCCCGATGTATATCGTGACTCCCAAGGAGGCGGCGGTTAACGAAAAGACCCGCCCCAAGAAGACTAAAACGTGGGTCTTTGAAGCCAAAAATGTCCGCGACTTTGCTTGGGCCTCATCCAAAAAGTTCATTTGGGACGCCGTTCGACACAAGCTCGTCACGAACCAAAAGCCCGTTTGGGCAATGTCGTTTTATCCGAATGAAGCCGAGCCACTTTGGAGCAAATACTCGACTCACTCCATCATTCATACTTTGAATGTCTATTCGAAGTTCACCTTCGATTACCCTTATCCGGTCGCCATTTCGGTCAACGGTCCCGTCTTCGGAATGGAATATCCCATGATTTGCTTCAATGGTCCTCGCCCCGAAAAAGACGGCACCTATTCCGAACGCACCAAAAACGCCCTCATCTCCGTCGTCATTCATGAAGTGGGACACAATTGGTTTCCCATGATCGTGAATTCCGACGAAAGGCAGTGGAGCTGGATGGACGAAGGTCTGAATTCCTTCCTTCAAATGCTCGCCGAACAGGAGTGGCGCGCGAATTACCCTTCACGAGGAACTCCCCGGGGGATCATTGGCTACATGACGAGTAGCGCCCAGCGCCCGATCATGACCAATTCAGAGTCCATTCTTCAGTTCGGTGCCAACGCCTACAGCAAACCTGCTGCCGGGTTGTCCATCCTCCGGGAAACTATTCTAGGACGCGGAATATTCGACGATGCTTTCAAGGGATTTAGTCAGCGCTGGATGTTCAAAAGCCCCGAGCCTGCCGACTTTTTCCGCAGCATGGAAGACGCCGCCGGGGTCGACCTTGATTGGTTCTGGCACTCGTGGTTTTACACCACCAAGCATGTCGACATTGGTATCACCAACTTCACTCGTCACATTCTTGATCTTCAGGATCCGGACAATGAAAACAAAAAGGCCAGAGAAGAAAAGGAGGAGAAAGCCCAAAAGAATGTCGTTGCCAAAGGAAACAAACGCATCCCGAAATACGTTGATCAAAACAAAGGATTAAAAGATTTTTACGATAAGAAAAAGGACCCTGAAGTCACTGATGACGATCGCGAAAAATACAAAAAGATGATTGCTGGCCTCAAGTCAAACGAGCGGCGTCTCCTCAAGACAAAGAAACATCTGACCATAGCCAGTTTCGAAAACAAGGGTGGTGTCATCATGCCGATCTTGGTCGAGCTTCACTTCGAGAACGGTAAAAAAGAATTCCACACCATTCCCGCCGAAATCTGGAAGAAGAACCACCAATCCGTGACCAAACTTTTCGTGACGGGGCAGCCCGTCGTGAAAGTTGTCATCGACCCCTCAGAGCAGACTGCTGATGCAAATAACGCGAACAACGTTTGGCCTCCTCAGATCGACGAGAAGTCCTTCACTCTGACAAAGCCCAACAAATCATCCGACAACGAAATGAAGCGAGACCGGGCTAAAAAAGCTGCCGAAGCTAAGAAAAAAGCTGAGGCCAAAAAGAAAGCCGCTGAGAAAAAGGAAAAGTAGTCTCTTACTCTGTCCGGAGCCGGATCGCTTCACAGATCGCGGGAAACAATTGTTTCTTCCGCGAAACGACTCCCGGGGCGGCAAACTCGTTCGTCCCGGTCCGATCAAATGGGAGTTTACTCAACAATGATTCATCTCCCACCGCGAGCAAAACGCTGTCATGCCTGCGAATATCAGTCACGAGGATCGAGCAGAGTGAATACGTGTTCTCATGACGCAGACGCTCCAATTCCTCCAGAAGCTCATCCTGTCGCTTGCTTAGTCCTTTAAAGCTGGTTTCTTCAACTTGGGACAAGCTCAGGAAAACCCCCTCTTCGTTAAACTCCTTCCGGTCAGTTCCTACAATTGCCTCCGCATTGGCATGGAGCAATAGAGAGCCAGAAGAAAAGAAGCCTTCGGCAAATTGATCTGCATCCACTCCAGCCAAACCGGACAGCCAACTCAACATCTGTCGATCTACGTCCGTCGTCGTTGGAGAGGTGAGATTCAAGGTGTCCGAGACCAAACCCGCACAAAGGCACAAAGCAACAGCAGCCTCCGGCTCGAGCCCCTTTTCCCTGAACCGTCTGGCGACGATGGTCGATGAACTTCCCACCGGCTCGTTGATGAAACGAACCGGGTCTCTTGTCACAAGATCTCCCGAAAGTCGGTGGTGATCCAGTATCTCCACCACATGAGCCTCCTCCACCCCCTTCACGGCTTGTGAAAACTCGTTGTGATCTACTAACGACAACCGTGTCCGTGGCGGATCCACCAGATCGGATTTTGAAAAGACCCCCATCAGTCGACGCGTTCCGGCTTCCACCACCGGAAACAAATCTTGCGATGAAGCCGCCACTTTTCGGCTAAACCGGCTTACCACCTGATTTGATGCCAAAGCCATAAAATCATCGTTGATGATGTTTCGCACCTTCCTCGCGCAAAGAGCCAGCTTTACCGTTGTCGCTGTGTCATGGGGACTGCACAAAACAAAAATCCCCTTCTCCTTTGCCAGTGCCGCAATCTCTGGCGCTGGCTTGTAGCCGCCAGTCACCAGCAAAGCACGAGCACCAAACTCGATCGCCTGTTGGTGAACGAAAGGACGATCGCCACAAATCACCAGATACTGCCCGACATTGCCCTCTTCCTGCGATGCTTTCAGCCTCAATCCCACCGTATTCTGACTCGAGGCTCCCACCATCATGATGAGATCTTCCTCCTCACTTGGAGGACATGCTCCGAAGTCGTCGCTGGCCCCCAGAGTTGATCCGATATTCTCCAGACTGGCATGGAGCAGTTTCACATTCCGGCCATCGGTGGCCGGAGGAAGCAGCAATTTTAAAAGATCCAGAAAATGCAGGAGCCCCTTTACTTCACCACCATTGTTTAAAACCGGAACCGCCCGGACCCCGTGGTCCACCATGAGTCGGTAAGCCATGAGAAAGGTATCATCCTGTCGAACCGCGACCACACTCTTGCGGCAGATTGATCCGGCCGTCGGCCTCACGTCGTCGACCAAGGGGGGAGAAGGAAGCTCCGCCTGCTCAAGAACAAACTTCACCCTGGGAGGCACGACCCCGCATCGAGCGGCAACGACATCGTCTTCACCCATCGCCCGCAGATAGGCCGCATGCCCGATCGCGGCACAGATCGCATCAGCATCAGGATTTTTGTGCCCCAGAACATACCAGGGAGGGGTCATGATTCGATCAATAGCCACGCCAAACAGTCAGTCCAAGAGTCACGAAAACAAAGCCCAGGACTACCCCACCAAGTAAAAGCCCTCGCCACCTCTCTGTCGTTTTGGTGGCCCAATCCACCCCATCCCGGCAAAGGTAGGGCATGCCCACAAAGTAGAGCCCTTTAATAATCATAAGGTAGCAAAAGGTCGGCATGATCCACTGCAAAGGAGCGGATTCGAAATCAGAGGCATAGAGCAACGGGGCCGCAGCCATGAGCAGACACAACCCAAGGCCTCGCACGAAAAGGAACTCCCTAACATATATGATCATTCCGAGGCAGAACAAGGGGACCCCAAGCATGAGGTAGGTTTTTGCCTTATTAAACTCTCCCAAATCCATAGTGAGACTTGAAAAAATCCCTTTCCCCGATGGCGCAACCAATAGCCAGAACCAAATCATCCCGAAACCCATCAGGTAAGTTCCAACCTGGGAATTTCGCGGAAGCTTCTTCACAATCTCTTTTGATGTCTCCGGCTTCGCGAGCATTACGCCATAAAGAACGAGCAGGATAATCCCGAGAACGAGTCCGGCAGTGCCCAGTGAAATTTCCTGATACGGATGAGGTCCCGATTTCATGCGCCGCCAAGCTAAGTTCCCCCACCCTGCGGTAAAGGCTTAAATCAAGCCATCTTAATAGATCTCAGGTGTTCCGTAGAGAGTATAGCCCGTCGAGTCCTCAATCTTGATGTCAAGTAACTGACCTGACATGCGCTCGGCGTCACCTTTGAAGATCACGATCTTGTTCTGACTTGTCCGCCCGCTCAAAGTTTCCTTATTCGTCTTGCTCGGTCCCTCACAAAGCACCTGCTGCACTGTCCCTATCAGCTTGGCGTTCTTTGGGATCGTCAACTCCTCTTGAACCCTCAGAAGAGACTGGTTGCGCTCTTCCTTCACCTTTTCACTCAATTGCTCATCCATCTCTGCCGCCGGAGTGTCCTTTCTCTTCGAATAACGGAAGATGAAGCTGTTATCGAAACCCACTTTTTTCATGCATTCGAGCGTCTCTTGAAAATCCTCTTCCGTTTCCCCTGGGAAGCCCACAATGACGTCCGTAGTAATCGCCAGATTCGGACGAGCCGCTTTCATCTTCTCGCAGATCGTTAGAAACTTTTCGTTCTTATACGGGCGCCGCATCTTTTTCAAAATCCGATCACTTCCGCTCTGCATTGGAAAATGAATGTGTGAGCAAAGCTTCGGCAAATACGTGAACGCCGCCACCAGATCATCGCGATACCCGATCGGGTGAGGACTCGTAAAGCGAATCCGCGCCAACCCTTCAACTTCATGCACTGCCTCCAGCAATTGCACAAAAGGAGATTTTCCATCCACCTTCGGAAACTCCGTCCGTCCGTATAAATTGACGATCTGGCCAAGTAGCGTCACCTCCCTCACTCCCTTGGCTACCAACTCCTTCACCTCACCCACAATATCCTCAATCGGCCTTCCCCTCTCCTTTCCTCGCGTATCCGGCACAATGCAAAATGAGCACCTCATATTGCACCCCTGCATGATACTAACAAAGGCCGTCGCCTGCTGAGTCTCTTTTGGAATGTGGTCTCGGATCGTATTCTGACTCCCTTCCTCTTCCTCCGTGTCAACGACTCGTGCCGAAATGATCCGGTCCTGATTCACCTTGATCACCTCATCTTCTACTCGCGCTGTTACCATTTCCGCGCCCACTTCGTCCATCCGTGTCTCCATTCGACGACTGAGAATCGAGTCCACGTAATCGAAAACGCGGTGATACTTCTGCGTTCCCACCACCAAATCCAGATGCGGCACCCGCTCAAAAAGCTCTGATCCCCGGCTCTGCGCCATGCAGCCCATAAATCCATAAACCACATGCGCCCGGTTCTCCCGATACTTCCCCATCATTCCCATCTTCCCCAGCGCTTTCTGCTCCGCCTGATCACGCACACTACACGTATTGATCAGGATCGCATCAGCGTCCTGTTCTTGAGGGGTGAGAGTGTAACCTCTTTCAGCAAACGTCTGAGCAACCTGCTCAGAATCACGTTCGTTCATCTGTCACCCGTAGGTTTTGATAAAGACCTTTGGCATTGGACGTCTCGCTTACTCGCCAATCTCCCTTTTGCCAACTCCGAAGTGCTCACACTTCAAGACTTCCGTGCATCCTGTCCTCAAATTAAAAACTCCCAAACCATCAACCCTGCTGTATTATCTCTACTCGTGAGTTCACTGACCGACAGCGAACTCGATGCCTTCATCGAGTTCATGACCACCGAGAAGAATTCTTCTCCCAAAACGCTCGAAAACTACACCCTCGCCCTCCGCCTCTTCCGCGAATGGCTCGGCGACAAATTCACCAAATGGCGTGACCTCACCGCCGATCATTTTCGAGCCTACCTCTTCCAGCTCCAAAAAGACGGACTCGCCCGTAGCACCGTCCGGCTCCGTTTCGCGGCCTACCGATCCTTTTACAAATTCCTCGTCCACCGACGCGGTTACCCAAAGAGCCCCCTTGCCGAAGTTGAACTTCCAAAAGCCGACAAGCCCCTTCCCGTGGTCCTCACCCTCCCTCAAATCGAAGAACTCCTCGAACTCCCCATGAAGTCCGAACTCCTAGGCCAGGCACCCCTCTGGATGCGCGAACGCGATGCCGCCATCCTCGAACTTTTCTACTCCACCGGGCTCCGCCTCGCGGAACTCGCCTCGCTCAATGTCAAGGATATCGACACCACAAACGAATCCGTCCGCGTCATGGGAAAAGGCTCCAAGGAACGCCTCGTCCCCATCGGCTCCCACGCCATGATTGCCATGCAAAAATACCGCAGCGCTGCCGAGGTCTTCCAAGGCCCCCTCTTTCTTTCAAAACTACGCAAACGCCTCTCCACCCGCTCCCTCAACTCCGTTCTCAAAAAATACCTCGCCCAATCCACTATTCCCTTCAACGTCACTCCCCACAAACTCCGTCACTCCTTTGCCAC
>TARA_B110000881_G_scaffold65406_1_pt1 | contig 11473 bp, 9 predicted proteins | sample TARA_B110000881 | Tara Oceans TARA_B110000881 (sample SAMEA4398150) | marine metagenome | biome: Polar Biome; feature: [MES] marine water layer (ENVO:01000295) within the mesopelagic zone...; material: water (ENVO:00002006), including particulate matter (ENVO:01000060) such as......
ATGCCCTAAGAGGAAAGGCGGCTGTATGATAAAATTTTTAGCAAAGGGATTAATCAGGGATCGCTCTAGAAGTCTTTTTCCATTATTAACAATTGTTGTTACTGTTACACTTGTCATATTTGGGATAGGATTTATGGAAGGAGTAATGAATAATTTTTTACAAAGTACTGCTGTTATTTCAAGTGGCCATGTAAAGGTGATTACAAAAGCATATGAAAAGGAAAGTAACCAGCTGCCTAATGATCTTGCGCTTTTCGAGACTAATAAAATAATTCAAACTCTTAATGATATGTACCCAAATTATCTTTGGAGTCCTCGAATCACATTTGGCGGATTACTAGATGTCCCTAATGAAAATGGCGACACAAAAGAACAAGCACCCGTTTTTGGAATTGGAATTGATTTTTTTTCAGAGAAATCTCGCCAAACAGAAATATGGGAACTTGAAAAATATCTGATAAACGGTCATCTTCTAAAAAATAGAGATGATGCACTAATTAGCTCAAAATTAGCTGAACAACTAAATGTAAATATTGGAAGTGCAATAACACTAATTAGTTCCACGATGGACAATGCTTTTGCTACATATAATTTTTATGTAGTAGGAACATTTGATTTGAACAAAGGCCAGGCAGATAAACAGATGATGCTAGTTGATATTTCTGGCGCAAGACAAGCTCTTGATATGACAGATGCCGCTTCAGAAATATTTGGCTACCATAATTCTCTTTATTATGATGACGAAGATGCAGCAAGAATCCGAAGTAATTTCAATTTAACATATAGTGATAGTATTGCACAGATGCTTCGCAATGAAAAATCATATGATGCTCTATCTTACATGTCCGGATGGAATAAAATCAGTAATGCTGAAAAAAGAAAGTTGCCAAAACAAAGAACAAATGCATTATCTGATAATCAGATGTATGACAATATTGATGAGTGGGAGGATTTATCTGTAGAAGACCCAGCAATCTTTACCCCAACAATGATTGCTTTAAGAGATCGTAGCCAACTAGCAAATATGGTTGATTTTAGTAATGTAGCGATGGGTGTTATGGCAGGAATATTTTTGGTTATTGTGATGATTGTTTTATGGAATTTGGGATTGATGAATGGTTTACGACGCTACGGAGAATTTGGGCTTCGCCTTGCAATAGGAGAGTCTAAAGGGCAAGTATACCGATCTATGATAATTGAAGCATTACTCATTGGATTTATAGGAACATTATTAGGAACACTTTTAGGAGTATCCCTTACTTATTATGTACAAGAGTTTGGCATAGATTATTCAGAGGCTATAAATCAAATGTCAAGTGAGATAGTATTGCCTAATATTTTCTATGCTAAAGTAACATCAGAATTATATTATATAGGGTTTATCCCTGGCGTTTTGGCGACTGTACTTGGAACAATGCTTGCTGGTCTTGCCATTTATAAGCGTGAAATGTCACAATTATTTAAGGAGCTTGAAGCATGAAGAATAGTCTGATTTTATTTTTTCTTTCCTCTTTTTTATTCACTCAATCTGATCGTATGAGTGCAGATGATATAATGAAAGAAATAGATAAAAACCTCAATGCAGAGTCTAGAATAATAACTAGTAAAATGGTTGTTAAAGGCAGGCGAAGTAATAGAACAATTAAGTCAAAAAACTGGATAGTTGGCACAGAACTCGCATTCACTGAATATCTATTCCCTCCAAGAGAAGCCGGAACAAAAATGTTAAAAATAGGAGAAAAATTGTATACATATTCTCCTCAAACTGATCGAGTTATCCAGATTTCTGGCCATATGCTCAGACAGTCAGTAATGGGCTCTGATATGTCATATAATGACATGATGGAAGACCGCCCAATAGAGGAACTTTATAGCGCAACTATAGAAAGATCGGCCATGTTAGACGGTAGAGAACATTGGATTATGGTATTAAATGCAAAAGTAAAAGGGCTATCTTATCCAAAAAGAAGATCTTGGGTTGATAAAGAATATCTATTACCAAAAAAAGAAGAACTATATGCTAAGAGCGGAAAACTTCTTAAAACTGCATCTCTTGAGGGTATTAAAAAGATAGATGGACGGTGGTTTCCTTCAAAATTTATATATAAAGATGAATTAAAAAAAAACAGTAAAGGCACAGAATGGATAATAGATAATATCCAATTTAATCAAAAAATTCCTGACTCTAGATTTTCAAAAGCCCTACTTCGAAAGTAACATTACCATTTCAATATGCGGAGTATGCGGAAACATATCCACCATTACTGCGTTTTTAATGTTATATCCGTTATTAGAAAGTATTTGAACATCTCTAGCTTGAGTAGTTGGATTACAAGAAACATATATGATTTTATCAGCTTTTAACTTGTGTAAATAACCTGACATATCTGGATGCATCCCTGCGCGTGGTGGGTCAACGATAACAATATCTGGCTTAGGCACCCTCCTTGGCAACTGCCCAGATTTAAAAAAAGTATCTAAATTAGCTTTCAAAAAATGAGCGTTATTAATCTTGTTAATAACAGCATTTTTTTCTGCATTTTCTAAAGATGACCTAATTACTTCAAACCCATATACTTCTTTCACATGGTTTGCTAGATATAATGCAATACTACCGGTTCCACAATAAAGATCATAAACAATCTCATCACCCTTGAGATTAGCTACTTTTTTAACTTCTTCATATAGTACTTCACCTTGATATGAATTAGTCTGAAAAAATGAATTAGCAGAGATTTCAAATTTTAATCCTCCAATTTTTTCTTCAATATATTGGTTACCATAAATTAAGTTTTCAAACTCCCCATATGCTACATCGGCTTTTCGAGTATTGACGTTATTGACCATTGAAGTTATTTGTGGTACCTCTTTTAATAATGTATCAATCAATGGAGATAATTTATTTATATCATCATAACCAGTAACTATATTAACCATTAACTGATCGGTTTTTACTCCGAATCTCAACATTAAATACCTAAGAAAACCCACATTCGTTTTTGGGTCATATGGTTTCAATTCTGGATGCTTAAGGCATACGTCTTTAGCAATGGATAGTATTTTGTTTCCCAATTCTGGCTGGATGTGACATTCATCAACATCTAAAATTTTATCATACCTGCCCGGTATGTGTAAGCCTAAAGCAAATGAACTATCTACACCCTCAGGTTCAGATTCAAGAATCCAGCGATGAGGGGAGAACGTAAATTCCATTTTATTACGATAATTATAAAGCTTCTCAGCACCTCTAATATCATCTAATTTAAAATCGGAAAATCCACCAAGTCGTTGAAAAGCATCTCCAACCTGCTTCTCTTTTTCTTTCAACTGCTGATCATAGGATAGATGCTGTAGTTTACTACAAATCCAATAGTGACTACATTTAGGTTCTGCAACATGCGGAGATTCATCAATAATTTTTGTCACCCTTGCTTCGGCAAAACCTTTTTTCTTTTTATATACAAAGGCATTTACACGTTGTCCAGGTATTCCATTCTTTACAAAAACAACGAAATCATCTACTTTAGCTAATCCCATTCCACCAAAGGCTAGGGACTCAACTTTTAATTCTACCTCTGATCCTTTTTTGACTAAAACTGACTCACTCATTTTTTTACCTTTAATTTATTTGCTATATGCAATTAATATTTACAATTAAAACTAGATTAAACTTTTAACTTTCAAGACGAGGTCCTCCGCGTCTTTTTTTAATGGCGCTTCAGCATATATTCTAATAATAGGTTCAGTATTGGAAGATCTTAAGTGTACCCATTTTTCAACCCACGTAATTTTTAAACCATCAATTGTATTTTTTTCACCATCTTGAAAATACTCATTTACTCTTAATAAAAAGTCATCGCTATTTACCCCCTCGACGCTTACTTTATCTTTTACTATTTCAAATTGAGGAAGTGAATCATAAATTTTACTAAGCGAATATGAAGACTGGGTCATTCGATTTAAAACCATTGTTACTGCTACTAATGAATCTCTACCTAGGTGGCACTCTCTTAAAATTACACCGCCATTACCTTCTCCTCCTAAGTTTGAATCCAATTCATTCATTTTGTTGACAACATTAATCTCACCGACGGCAGATCTTTCAACTTTACAATTTTTCGTCAAAGCAAGTTTATCTAAGGCTATCGAAGTAGAAAGATTTGAAACGAAAACTTCACCTTCAATACCAAGAGTATTAATGTATCCATCCGCAGAAAGAACCAGAGTATACTCTTCTCCCAGTGGCCGACCCTTTTCATCTACAACAGCTAGTCTATCTGCATCTGGATCAACAGCAAAACCAATGTCAGCTTTATTATCTAATACTCGTTTTGACAGTTCACTTAAATTATTAGGCAATGGCTCTGTACCTCTTTTAAAAATACCACTAGGTTCGCAATCTAATTTCACTACATTGCAACCTAATAAATCTAACATCTCTGGAAGCGCATTAGCCCCTGCACCGTTAACGGCATCAATCACAACTTTAAATTTCCTGTCTCTAATTTTATTTAGATTAATGCATTTTAAACCAGAACATTTAATAGTATGCTTATAAATAGCGTTTTTTTCTTCCCAGAGCATTCCTCTTTCATGTGGATATTTTCTATTAGAAGAAACGTTGTCAGCTAAATCAAATAACTTTTCACAATCTTTTTGATGAAAAAAAGTACTATCACTCCTTAAAAACTTTATCCCATTCCACTCAATTGGATTATGGCTAGCAGTAATAATAAAACCACCTACTGCCTCACTGGTATGAACCATAAATTGAACTGTTGGAGTGGGGACAATACCGCAATAGATAACTGTACGACCAAGCTTAATTAATTCATCAACCATGACTTCAGTAATTTCTTCACCAGATGGCCGACTGTCTCTACCCGCATAAATTACACCTGGCTTAAGGCAGTTGTGAAGGGCGTTTGCATATTTGATAATAGATTCATTCTTTAAATCTTCATTCACAAGACCTCTTATACCAGATATACTTCTAATTAACATAATTGACTCCAAAAATAAAATTACAAATTTTATAAAACAGATAATTAATATTAACTATTTCTATAAAAAAAGGGCTCAAAAAACGAGCCCTTAATAATCTAACAACTATTATAAGTTATTATATTTAGCGACTGCGACGTTTATCCGTTGTGGGCTTTTTTCTTCTTCTAGCACCTCTTGGATTATTCCTCAAAGCCTCTATTCTAGCATTCCTTGCCATTCTTCTAGTCGCTTTTTTTCTAGCTTCTCTTTTTTCATCACTAGGTTTTATATAAAATGCTCTTCCACGAAGCTCCCTAAGGATGCCTGCTCTTTCCCATTTCTTTTTAAAACGCCTTAAAACTCTTTCAAACGGCTCTTTATCTCTAACTTGTATTTCTACCACTTTATTCACCTCCTAAAGTGTAAGTGTGGCATATTAAAATTGCTGAGAAGCTTAGATGTGTATTATCACATAATCAAGCATTAAACTAACATTGCAAATTCTTCTATTGATAAAGTTTCCGGTCTTCTAGAAAAATTAATTTCCTCTTTTACATCATCTGCGACATCCCAGCCTTTAAGAGAATTTTTTAACATTTTTCGTCGTTGATTAAAAGCCATTCGAACAACATTATTAAATTTTATATATTTACCATCTTCAACCAATGCAGTTTTTTTCTTTGTAAATCTAATAAACGCTGAATTTACTTTTGGCCTAGGAATAAAGACTGTTGGCGGAATAGAAAAACAATATTCAACATCTAAATAAGCACCAACGGCAACGGTCAGTCTACCATATTCTTTTGTAGATGCTTTAGCTACAAGTCTTTGTGCTACTTCCTTTTGGACCATAATAAATGCGTCTTCCCAAAAGTCTAATTGTTCTATTAACCAAAAGATAATTTGTGAAGTAATATTATACGGAATATTACCTATAACTCGGACTGGACTAATAATATCTAAATCATAAATATTAGTTTTTAAAATATCTTCATGAACAATTTTTAACGACCTTAAGCTTTTGTTATCATATAATTTATCAATGAGTAATGGATCTACTTCCACTGATATCATATCTTTTACATCCGGCAGAAGCACTTGGGTTAATGCGCCACCTCCTGGACCAATTTCAATGATATTATCAGTGCTTGTTGGTTTTATTGTACTATGTATTTTTTTAATAATATTTAGATCAACTAAGAAGTTTTGACCCCACTTTTTTCTAAATGAGTGTGTTGGTTTTTCCATCAAAATAAAAACAAGTTAGGAAAAATTAAAAATAGCTTTTGCATTTTCTGTTGTTATATGAGCAATCTCATTTATACTCAAATTGTGTAATTTTGCTAATAAATCAGCAACAAATCGAGCTCTCCCAGGCTCATTAGTCTTACCTCTATGTGGAGCAGGACTGAGAAAAGGCGAATCTGTTTCAACTAATATACGATCAATTGGAAGTTTCTTCGCAACATCAGGGAGATGACTATTTTTAAATGTTAGATTACCCGAAAAAGAAATGTAGAAGCCCATATCTAATAATTTTTTAGCTACACTATAAGTACTAGAAAAACAATGTGCTACACCATAAACAGTTGGAAAATCTGATAATATATTAATAAGGTCATCATCTGAATCCCTATTATGAAAAACTATTGGTTTATCAATTTTTTGAGCTAGCTCTAACTGCTCAGTAAATATTTTTTTTTGAACGCGGATGCCTGATAACTTTTTGAAATAATCTAAGCCTATTTCCCCTACAGCCAATACTTTCTTATTCTTTAATAACTTATAAAGCTCATCGATATAATTTTCTGCTACTTCTTCTGAATCATGCGGGTGGATACCAGCTGTTGAAAAAATATTTTCATAATTAAGGGCTAGGTTATAGCTTTCTTTAGAATCTTTAATATTCGTACCGACACATATGAACTTTGTTACACCTAAATCAGTAGCCCTATTTAATACATTATTTAAATCTTCTTTTAATTCATCAAAAAAAAGATGGCAATGTGTATCTATTAACATTATTTCTTATCTACCACTATTCTTGGAAATAATGGGCGTAATTCCCCTAATTTTTTTCCAGGTTTTAATTCACCCCAGGACCTATCAGAAGCATCGGTATTTAAAACTAAAAGTAAATCCTTTGTTCTCTCAGGCATTATTGGCGATAATAAAATGGATACAATCCTCAGAGATTCAGCTCCAGTATAAAGAATAGTTGCCGCTGAAATTTTGTCCTCTTTGACTCTTTTCCAAGGAGCACTATGCTCAAAATATTTATTTATTTTACGAACAAATTGAAGAACTTCTTCAATTGCGTCATTAATTGCCATTCTCAACATAAAATTATCAAAGTTTTTTACAACATTACCTGAAAGTTCTATAATTTCTAATTCTTCGGACGATAGCTCCCCTGGCCCTGGCATGATACCTTCATAGTTTTTATTTATCAGCGTTGATACACGACTTAATAGATTCCCAAAATCATTTGCCAAGTCACTATTATACCTATTAATGAATGATTCTTTGGTAAAACTTGCATCATGGCCTAAAACCATTTCTCTCATCAAATAGTAACGGACAGGGTCTGCTCCATATTCTTCAACTAAATCTATTGGGTTTATAACATTGCCAGTAGACTTACTCATTTTTTCATCTTTCATTAACCACCACCCATGTGCAAAAATGGATTTTGGAAGTTCAATACCAGCTGACATTAAAATTGTCGGCCAATATACTGCATGAGTAGTTAATATGTCTTTTCCTATCAAATGCATATCGACCGGCCAAAGCTTTTCAAATAGTTCGTCATTTTGATTATATCCGACTGCAGTAATATAATTTATTAAGGCATCAAACCAAACATACGTAACGTAGTCTTTGTCAAAAGGTAAATCAATACCCCAATTAAGCCTTGACTTAGGTCTCGATATGCAGAGATCATTAAGAGGCTGTTGAAGAAATCCAAGTATTTCGTTTTTTCTATGTTCAGGCTGTATGAATTCAGGATTAGTATTTATATGCTCAATAAGTGCATCTTGATACTTACCCATTTTAAAAAAATAATTTTTTTCTTTTAATTTTTTTATACCTCGAAATTGTCCACTCTCCGCCTCTTTTTCAGTAATAAACCTCTCTTCAGAAATCGAATAAAGACCTTCATATTCATCTATATAAATATCGCCCGCATCATTTACTATGTTTAAAATTTTCTCTACTACTTTCTTATGCCTTTTTTCAGTCGTTCTAATAAAGTCATTATTAGATATATGAAGTTTATTCCAAAGCGAGATAAATCTTTTTGCCATTTCATTACAATGATCAATAGGATCAACACCTTTATGTTTAGCAGCATCCTGAACTTTTTGCCCATGTTCATCCAAACCAGTCAGAAAAAAAGAATCGTTCCCAACTTGTTTTTGATATCTGCTTAAAACATCAGCAAGTATGGTTGTATATGCATGACCAATATGCGGAATATCATTTACATAGTATATTGGAGTTGTTATATAAAAATTTTTATTCATAGACAAATTTTTGGATATCTATTAGCATGTTTAATAAGATAAGTGGCATATATAAGTTTTGGCGTGAATGTTTTTTTACATCTTCAATACATAAAATAACCTCAAAAATATTAGCCTTAGGGAATTTCTTATTAAATGAAATCATCCTTGGCTGCAGCCCCGTGTTTTCAAAACCACTGTTTAATCCTTGTTTTAATTTATTTACTCCATGCATCCATATTGTAATGAGGTTTAAATGATGATTAAAATCTAGATGGTTTGTGCCAAAAAGACGACTGTAATGAGATATAAAGTTTCGCCATTTTTCAGAGTCCTTACTAACTACAGTTGTTGCTAGTTTTTCAATTTGATTTATTAATTTCTCTACTGGCTGTCTCGATAGTGTACGCGCACGATGAATATTTGCACGGCAAATCATGACTAAAAACTCAGCCTCCGAATTACTGCTATTATTTTCAATTAGCCAATTATAAACGTATTCATTAGATAACGTTGGGATATCAATATTTTGACATCTTGAAATAATCGTCTCAAATAGCATTTTTTTATGATCAGTTACTAAAATAATTGTAGTTCTATCTGGGGGCTCTTCTAACAACTTCAATAAAGCATTTCCGGATTCACCCTGCCCAGAACATAATAATTCACAATCAAAAATAACTACTATATTCCTGCCACTATCTTTTTCATATTTAAAATAAAGTTTCTTCTTCAAATCTCTTATTGATTGAATCAATATTCTATTTGCTTTCGGAATTGCTATTTTATAGAAAGGGTCCTCTGATTTTGCGATTATAGATTCAAAATATTCTTTAGGAAAGATACCATCACTACTAGCGCTCTTCGGAGTCGGCAATGGAACAACAATATTTAATCGTTCATGTTGTAGTGCTCTAAATTTTATGCAAGAACTACATTCATAACATATTTCTTTAAGCGAGTTTTCACAATTAATTAGTTGAGAAAACTTTAAAGCAAGAGTTTCTTTACCTGAGCCTATTGGTCCAGTGAATAAATATGCGCTCCCAATTTTTTTTGAAACTGATATATTTGACAATTTATCCCAAATTGCAATTTGAGCTCTGGAAACATCATTTATCATAATCTTATTTTTTCATTAGCCATTTTTCAGGATCAAGCTTTTGCCCCTTTCCCCAAACTTCAAAATGTAATTTGGCCCCATTTACTGATCCAGAATCTCCCATATACGCAATTACATCACCAGATCTAACTTCGCTATCTACTTGAGTTTGGATATTCGTAACATGACTATATACAGTGTAAAAACCTCCACCGTGGTCTATAATGATTGTGGTTCCATACCCTCTGATGTAAGTAATCGTAGTAACTACTCCACTCATTGTAGATCGAATAGATGACCCAGGCTGGCCCTTTATATCAATGCCAGGATTATCTGTCGTCGTTTTTAATAGCGAATTCCATTGTTTACCAAATTTTAAAATAACCCTACCTTCAGTTGGCCAAGGCAACTGGCCTTTCAATAAGTTGAACTCTTTAGTTTTTAACGCTTGTCGTTGCTGTCTTATCCTCGCTTCTCTTTCATACCTAGCCTTATCTTCTAATACTTTTTTAATAATCGACTCAAGTTGCTTTACTCCAGAAGACTTCTCTTGCATATAGTTAGCTAATGCCGATTTATCTTGCCTGATTCTATTAAGCTCTTTTTCTCTCTTTATCTTCATTTTTCGAAGTGAGGTCATTTGTTTTTGCTTATCTCTTTTTAGTGAAATACTTTGCCTTAAAAGTGATTCAAGCTTTAATTTGTCTTTATTTATTATTAATAAAATACTCTTAATCTCTTTTGTCATTTTTTGCTCAATTGAAGAAATTATTTTAAGGTATTGGGTCCTATATACTGCCTGACGCCAAGAGGTTGAAGACAGTACCTTTTCTAAGTCTGAAACTCTACCTTTCAAATATGTATTAATAATTCTCTGCTCATACCTTGTCCTAAGTAAGTTTAATTCATCTTCTTTTATTTTTATTCTACTTTTTAAATTATCAACCTTATCCCTATTAAAGTTTTCTTCTTTTTTTAGAGATTGAATTAATCTGTTTACTAGAGCTAACTCCTCATCAAGATTTATAATTCTTTTCGAAGTAGTGGTCTCATTAATATTTGCTTTCCTCAGTTTTGAGCTTAGTTTTTCAATTTCCTTTTTCATTTTATTTATAGCATCATTTTGATACCTAAGTTCTTCACTATAATCTCTTTGAGATGATTGCGGATAAAGAATATTTATAAGAAAGCAGAGGAATATTATCTTATTGAACATTTTCATTTAATGAAAGCTAGCCAGATTAAATCACTGCTTACAACGCACATTATTTTTCTTTTTAGCCACTATTTTTCTTCAACTTTGAACAAGATAAAATCTTTAAACGAAAGTTCTAATTTTTTATCTTTTAAAAAGTATATCCAAAGTTGTTCTTTTTGATTTAACTTAGTAGAAATAACTTTATCATGAGGTTTACCAAGAAGCTCTTCAATAAAAGGAAGAGTCATACCAACTGTTAAGCGCGGAGCTCGTGCTACAGCTTGAATATATCTCGCTTTCGACATTTCATAATCGATAATCATTTTTGACTTGTATTCGCTATACTTATTTAATTTAAATTTTAAATCTTTTAGCAATCGTTCGTTTTGTGGTCCAATGCTAGATGTCAATTCTGATGCTTCTTCTAGTGATTGAATTGCTAAAACTATCTCGTCAAAGTCCTTTACTTTATCTGCTAACTCTACTAACTGAATTCCCGCTTGATATTGCAGTGCTCGAATATTTGATTGTAATGCACCATTTAACTTAAGCGCTTCTGCATATTTTTTCATGGCCTTACCAAATATCAATATTGATTGTAGTTTTTGTCCCTGTTCAAGAATTACATATGAGTTGAACTTATCTATTACTTTTTGATCAACTTCTGAAAATTGCGAAACC
>TARA_B110000881_G_scaffold148526_1_pt1 | contig 11399 bp, 10 predicted proteins | sample TARA_B110000881 | Tara Oceans TARA_B110000881 (sample SAMEA4398150) | marine metagenome | biome: Polar Biome; feature: [MES] marine water layer (ENVO:01000295) within the mesopelagic zone...; material: water (ENVO:00002006), including particulate matter (ENVO:01000060) such...
GGAGCAGGGCCATCAAAAGGAATAATTGTTGCACCAGTTGGTATATTTAACTGTGCATTTAGTGTTCCGCTGCTACCATTACTTTGTATAGTAAATTCCGGTGTACCAATGTTAGCACCTGTATAAAACCCTGCTTTTCTTAATTGCGTATATGTAGTAGTTAATAATTCATTGTTTGCACTACCAACTTTTGCTTTAGCAAAATAAGTAAACGTGCTAGTTGTAGGTATCGCAGCAATTATAAAGCTACCTTCTGCTCTTGCTGCACCAGTAATTGAATTTTCTAGTGCTTTAATAGTTATTGGATCACCTGCTACAAATCCGTGTGGACCTTGAGTAGTTACTGTAATTAATGATTGACCAATGCCATCTGATCCAGTAGACGCATCAGTTTGTACAGATGTAACTGCTGTATCTGTACCCGGCAGTTCGTATACACTTGGATATCCGCGCAGTGTAGCAATAGCACTCCATTTAGTTGGCTGTAATCCGTATTCAAAGTCAGCATCAAGCATTGACTTAGGTTCAGCAGTTCTGCCTCTTTCAATAGCATCTGTACCAAAATCAAATGGGCGTGTTCTAACTTCTCTTTCTTCTACAAAGATTTGTAAGTCGTCTGTTTTCGAATGTGACTGTGTACTATAATTTAATTTAATAGTAGTAACGCCGTCTGTAGTTTGTAAGAATTTTACAAAGTCTGCACTAGCTCCGTATTCTTGTATAGATACTATGCCGCCTTGTGTCGCACTACCAAAATTATATATAACTTCATTTGAAGTAGTATTTGTAACCAGCAGTAGTTCATTTGAACTCCACTTGCCTTGTATTATAACATTGCCTACACCAATATAGATCTTCTTAGGTAATCCAGCAAGTCCGTTTGTTATTGTGTCTACTGTATTAAATACCAATGTATTAATTTTTGCATTTGGGCCTGCAGTTACGCCGTTTGCTGTAGCACTACTAAATGTATGTAGAGAAGTATCAGATGATACTCCGACATTAACAGTAATTGTATTTGCTGTTACTCCTGTAATTTCAACAGGTGCATAATAAAATCCGTCTTTTCCAGTACTGTTAGGAACACCTGTTGCTCTTGGATAAGGATGCAATGTTGCGTTACCATCTAGCGCACATGTAAATGTTATTGCGTCTGGTGCAATTTGAATTTCTTCGCCGACTGACATAGTATGTGCGCCGACAGTTAAGGTCATTACGCCAGTTTGTGGTTTGTAAGTTGCATCAGTTGGTGTAAATTGTACTAATGGTTCAGTAGCAGTGCCCGAAAGTGTCTGACTAACTTCTGTGTTTGCTGCTGAATATGCTACTTGCGGGAAAATGTTATCTTTAATTAAATTACCAATCCACGTATGTGTTTGTATTTCAGGTTGTCTATCACCGTCAACTTGAGCAACGTCTTGGTCCCAGTAGTATTTAATATTGTTTATTACAGTTTCGTTTCCGCCGTATCTTAAATCAGTTAGATATGCATCAATAATGTAGCCAACGTCTCTTTGACATTTTTCTTGGTTGTATGTGTACCCTATAAAGCCTGCTGCGTTTGCTGCTACTTGTGCAGCAATCCATGCAGTTGATTCTTTTTGTATGAATTCTTTATTTGCATTTAACAAAGCGTGAGCGTTTGGATAACGGTTGTCGTTTGCTCCGATGCCCGGTTTAAATACATAATTCTTTATCTGTGTTTTTGCCATGTTTTATAATCCAAATGCTATTGCTAGTGATAGTGCCTGACTATCGACATAATCTTTATTAGTAATACTAGATCCTACAGTAGGAGCATTTACTATCGTTGCTGCCGAAAACGCTGCTGCTGCTGGCGTTATGCTACCTATTACTGTATTGTCTATTGTACTGTTATTTATAGTAACTGCAAGACCTGTGGAATTTAATTCGCCTAGTTTTGTGTCTGCTATTTGTAAAATTATTTTGTTTGCTGCGTTAATATCTAAGTTTGTTGTAGAGTCTAACTTAGCTATGCCAATTCCGGATACGTTTAACTGTCCACCTACGTACAAATCTTCAGCAATGCCTACGCCGCCTGCTACAGTAAGTGCGCCAGTTGTTGTGCTAGTTGCTGCTGTAGTTGATGTTAGCGCAGCAGAGCCAAATAGCCCTGTTGGGTTTTCAACTGTTATTGTTCCGTAAACTGAACTATCTGCATTACCGTAATACAATGTGTCCGGTGCGTTTGATGGAATAGATACGTATAATGTACCTACAGTTTTACCTTGTGCATCAGCCTGTGTTGTGCCATCTGAGTGTCTTAAGCCACTGCCGTATAAAACCGGTGAGCCGCCTATTGAACTATAAATGTTCATTGAAAGTGTACTAAGATTTAAATCAAATGTTTTAGTACCATTTCTAAAAAGTGTAATTGCAGGGTTATCTACTGCGCCTGCGTCTATTCTAAAATTGCCGCCTACTTCAGTAACATCAAAATCAGTTACAAAGGCATCATCATCAGCCTCTGCAACTTCTAATGTGATTGATCTAGCGGTAATATTTCCAAGTTCGTCAACAGTGAACGACGGACTATCAAATCCGTATTCTGACTTAAATGCATTGTTTACAATTGTTGGCATACGTTACTCCTACAAGTATATTTATCAGATAAAGATATTAAGGAGTTAACGGGTTTTGATTGTGGAAGTATTGTGCTGTATGTATTACTTTAACACCAAGATTTCCATCAGCTGGTGACGTAGTAGCTGGATTTAGTATGATATCAACATGACTATCATTTATTATAGCACCGACTGTAATTAAATCTCTTAAGGTATTATTTCTAGCATACACAACTACACTTGCTTTATCTCTAGTAGCAGTTACTAAAACTTTAATTATCTCTTTGTTATTAGTATCAAGATCTGCTGATATTGTATATTCAGCTGACGAAAATGATCCCATATGCCATCTGTCAAGTAACGTATCTACGTATACTTGCTTCCAAGGACCGTTATGCGATGTACCTAAATTGTTTTTAAACAATAAAGTATTTTGTAAGCCTGTTTTTATAAATGCACTAATATCCATCATATTTTATTCCTAACTGATATAATATTTATCATTTAACGAAGATTGCCCTTCATGATCCAATTAACACTAATGCGTCTAGGAACTGTGCTAGATATCGGGCTATGATTTAGTCTACAGTCAAACAATAATGCAGAGTTTTCTTTATGAACAAACTCTTTATCTTCAAACTTTGTTCCTCCGTCAGCATCGTTAACATAATATAATAAACTATAATAACCATCTTCGAGCATGTCTTGATGCCAGCCTGTATTTTGACCAGGAGTATAAAAGTTAATCATACATCTATGTAAATGATCTAACTCAAAAATATCTTTGTTTTCATCTAGCCAACAATCAAGTGCATACATTAATGAATCTGTTCCATTAAAATCAAATGTATTAGTTAATAAATTAAACGGTTGTTTTGCAAAACTGCTTTTAGCTATGTCTGTCGCCATGCCGCCAAAACTAGGGAAGTGCCAATCAAGTTGTGGATTTAGAAGCTGATCAAAAACTTTTTTATGTAACCACTCGGGTATAAATTTATCAAATGTTTTCATTAATATTTCCTTTATTTTTTAAAGTAAAAATTGCCAGCATTTTGTTTAAAATAAGAATAATTAAACTTTTCTTCCCAAGCAATCCATTTTTCAGTAAACCAAAATCCTATTGGGATTTCTTTAATCTCGTCTTCTGTAATACACTCGTTTACTAAATTTATTGTTTCTTGCCAACGCGGATTACTAGCTAGTTTTGCAGTTGATGCTGTTTTAATTTTATCCCAAAAAGGACTATCAAACGTACTGCCGCCGTGATATACATAGTGATAAAATAATTCTAAGTCTTGTGCTAGTGTTGTTAATTGTGTGTTAACCTCATCAATTGAATATTGACCTTCTAAAAAATCAAATACTGTACGTAATGATGATTCATAAAAGAATCCTGATAGTGCTTCTAACGGCTCAAAAAATAATGAAGTATTTCCGTTTTTTAAAATTCTTCCATCAAAGAATGTTTTAGCATAGTATGGCTTAAAACTAAATTCTTTTAATTTAAGATCATTTACAGGTGTATCAAATATATCAGCAATGTCATTAGTTGCTTCTTGCTTTGAAGTTATTTTATCGTTATATAAGTATCCCCAGCCTTGTCTAGTCTTTAAAGGAATTCCAAACATCCATCCATTCTTAGTAGCTTGATGTATTGTAGTATTCCAATCTCCGGGTTTAGTAATTGTATGTACTAAACAATGATTAACTGGCATGTCTTCTATTAAATTATAATCAGTATAGTCTGTTGGGTATCCTCTGCAATCAACCACTAAATCAAAAGTTTCTTCATTGTTATTTATTATTACACTAGCATGTGATTGATTATTTACAATATCACTAACTGTTCCTTCAATAACTTTAAATGTATCTTGCCACATTTTTTCAAAACGCATAAAGCAAAACTCTTTCATTTTAAAGTTATTAAAGTGAATGCCATATCCACCCGGTTGTATTACAGATTCAAAATCGTTATCTCGCCAATTTTTCCACGACACTCCGAATTTAGGTGTAGCATCTAGCCAATCTGCATATTCTGCTAAATTAAATCCAGTGCCTTGAAACAACATTTTCGGCAACCCCCATGTTGAACTTTCACCAATACCTAATATATCAATAGCTGGATCGTATACTGCTGTTACCGTTGTTCCTTTTGGAGAGTGGGCAAGGAAATGACATAATGACATTAACCCTGCTGTACCTACTCCAACAATAGCAATTTTCATTAGTTACGTACTGTCAATAATTTATTATACTCAGGCAAATACAAGTATTCAATTTTACTTTGTGCTAGTGTACGTAATGCATCATCAAGTGTTTCAACTAATGGTTCGCCGCCTAGATTAAAACTTGTATTAAAGATAATAGGAACTCCTGTTTTTTCTTTAAAGTTTTTAATAATTCTATAATATAACGGATTATCTTCTTCAGTTACTGTTTGTATTCTACAAGATCCATCAACATGAATAATACTAGGAATCTTTTCAGCAATGCCAGGTTGACACGAAACTGCATACATCATATGCGGACTATCTTCCATACCACGCAAATCAAACCATTCATGTACATCTTCAGCTAGTATACTTCCAGCAAACGGTCTAAAATATTCTCTATTCTTAATTTGATTAACAAAGTCTTTTCCATCTTCAAATGTTGGATCAAACATTAAACTTCTATTACCTAATGCCCGAGGTCCTGCTTCTGACCTACCTTGGAAACATGCAACAATATTTTTACTAGTCATCAATTCAATTGCTGTGTTATCATCTGCATCTTGTACGATTGCTCCGTATTTTTCAGCTATCTTATTAATATCACTGTCGCTATAATCATACGAAAATCCTAAATAAATTTCACGATCATTATACTTTTCACTACTTTGTGTTATTGAATGGAACCCTAAAAGTGCTACACCCATTGCAGTGCCACCATCATTAGATACCGGTTCAACGTATAAATTAATACCTTGTTCTTTTAATTTAGTAAGGTAATAATAGTTAGCAACACAGTTTAATGCGTAACCGCCTGATAATACTACATTTTTATTGCCACTTACTTCTACTGCTTTTAGAATAAGATCTAACACTTGATCTTGTGTCTCGGTTTGTACAGCATAAGCAAGATCTCTACGATTCTGCTCTAGTGTAACATCACCAGTATTACCTAACTCAGTGTTTAGTTCGTCATACAACTGCGCATTTACTAAAGCGCCTCTTGGGTAAAACGGAACAATAACATTTGGATCTGATAATTCATAGTCACCAACTTTTGTAAATAATTTTGGTATCTTATCGTTAGGCTTACCGTATGGAAATAATCCCATAGTTTTGCCAGCTTCAATTTCTTGGAAGCCGCAATATTTTGTAACTGCTTCGTATGTTTTAGTAATGCCTGCATTTCTAGACAGTACACTATGGAATGTATTACCTACTTCTCCAAACATATCTTCAGCATCTCGAGCTTTATCTATAGTCGTTAGTATTGCATCTTTTGTTCCAGAATGTTTGTACAAGTGATTAAATGTACACGGGTATGCGCAATCAATATACGATTCAACTTCCCACATGCCAGATCTAATAATTTCTTCGCTGTTATATTTTGGATCAAAACAAAAGTCTGCTTCCATTACAGATCCCGAACCATCAACAACAACTGCTACAGCATCATCAAACCCTGAACGATAAAATGCACATGCTGCATGTATTTTATGATGTTGATGGCTTAGATCTATTACTTGTGGATGTTTTGGCAAGTCTCCTTGTGGGTCAATTAATCCCAACTTACGTGCTAGTCCTGTATATACATCATCTCCAGTAAAGTCAATTCTCGGTCCGCCTTCTAGATCTTGTGTATGTGATATAAACATATAATCAATTCTATCAGTATACTTTAATACTTTTACCATAGCAGCAAACGGACTACCGTCATATTTTTTACGAGCAAGTCTTTCTTCTTCAATAGCAAATATAATCTTGCCATTTTTAATTAGACACGCACCTGCGTTATGTCCTCTAGAGATTCCTAACACCCAAAAATCTTGTTTACTCATAAAGTTATTTCCTCAATTATATATCGTTTAATATTGTGTTTGCAATTTCTTGTATTTGATCATCTGTTAAAGACATTGCATCTTCATTTTGTCTATCTGGGTATTCGTCAATTGTAATACGTATTGGACTATATACTCTTTTATCTTTATTAAAATCAAATATTGTAAAATTTGAATTATTAGGATATGTTACGTTCTCTGGGAATGTAGATCCTAAAGCTACATAAGACGGTTTGTTATACATATTTGTAATATGTTGACCTATTGAGTCGCAACCAATAAAAGCATCACATTCATGTAATAATCCAAACCATTTTCTTAAATTAACGTCTTCTACAAAATATGTTTCGTGTTTACATCCAAATTTGCTAAAGTCTATATTAAATTCATTCATTAGTAATATAGAATACTTGTGCTCGATTAATTTTATTAATTTAGCAGCGCCTTCTACAGTAAAAGATTTACCAGACGTGTCAATAGGTCCTGACGGACTCTGTATTGCTTGCAGTGTAATTCCTCTACCAAATGGTTGAAAAATAAACAACGGTGTTCCTCGCTTAGACCGCATATCTTCTATCATACTACGTGCAGTAACTACTTCGTCAATACTTAAATTAATAGTCGGATTACTTAAATCTTTATCTAGGGATCCGTTAATTATGATATCAAATGCTTGTGCAATACTAGCTTTTTGATTAAAGTATTCCCATACAGCGTACGGCTCTGGTATCACTACATTTCTATCTTTTATCTTGTCTCTAAATAAATGTGGTGAGTTTGCTGGATAAGATCTAGCATGTAACTTGGGATGACCTGAAAACGCTTCGTACGAAAATTCTGAAAATATTATATAATCGTCATCTGGATTAAGTTTACCATACTTTTCTAATGCAGGTATTGCACATATAACTCGTCCGATGCCGCCGTTTATATAAAATGCTGTACTTCTTTTAGTTTCTGTCATTGAGTCTCTCATAAGTGTAATTGGTTTAAGTTTTTTTCGTTTCCAAAGTCGCCTTTAACAAACACGTTAAATGCTAAACTTATTCTGTTTTGCTCCGATTCATTCGGACTAACTTCGTGTAGTGTTGATGAAGGAAAATATATAATACTATTTGTTGGTACCGGAATATTCCAACTATTTGAATTAGCTATATTATAATCCTTAACATCTATTTTTAACATAGGCAAACTTGTAACATTAGTTTCATTTTGTGAAGAAAATGTTATGCTGTTATCTTCTGTAGTATCAACATAATACACTCCGCTAATAACCGAGTTAGAATGATTATGTCTATGATGACTAGTACCTGGCGGATTAATATTTAACCACGACTGTGTAATATAAAATTCATGTTTGTCTGTATCTATACGCAATACATCGTTAACATATTCGTCTAGTCCTTGTAAGATTCTATCTTTAATCACTTTATAAGATTCTAATTCTAAAATATTAGTTTCTTTAGATGAAAAATTACCTTCTTGATTTTTAATTACATTTTGTTGTTCAGTATGGGTAACGTGTACGTCAGTACCAACGTAATCATTAAACAAATATACTGGTGTTGCAAACAATAGCATAGTGTTAGTTATTGTTTTTGGTAATTGATGTTCCATTTAATCTTCATCCTTCTTCGGTGGGCATATTCGAAGATTGCCCGAAACACTTATTCTATAATCATCTGATGTATAAAATGGATAAACTGCATGAAGCAGTTCTGATGGAAACATTACTATTGTTCCTTCATAAGTTTTATCTACTGGTACCATAGCTGGTGTTATACGTCCTAATGTATTAGTATAATAGAAACAAAACTTTGATGTATACGCATTGTCTACTGGATCATCTTTTGCTCCAGATACAGGCGGAAAGTAATTAACTTCGTCTTCTAAGTTATATGGTATCTTAATCCAAATAACAAAACTTAGTGCGCCTGAATGAAAATGTAATGGATTAAATTCATGTTTCTTTTGTTTATTAAACCACATTGAATCTAAGTAAAACGACCAATCTTTTAATTTTACTGCCTCTTCGTATGCATCAATAAGTCCTGGATTAGATTCTTGCCATGTACTTGCCATAGCTACTAAAAATTCTTCCATGTGATCTTTTACATGGTTTAAAGAATATTCTTCTTGTATGTGTCCGACTAAATTATGGTTATATGTTTCGCCGCCACCTTCTTTAGATATTTTTTCTATTTCACTCGATATCCCTTCAAATAATTCAAACGGCAATTTTGCTTGTAATACGCCAATGTTATCAAATAATTTTGGCGTTGCAAAATATTGCTGATCATCATTCATTTGTTGAGTCTCCATCACTATATATATTCTGTTTTAACCAGTCATATACGCTAAGTTGGTTCTTAACAGCTTCGTTCCATTGATGCATTTTCCCGCGCCTTTCATATTGATAATCATTAAACTTTTGTTGTAAGTTTATTTGCTTACCTAATGCTTCTCGCATTGCATCAATTTCACTATACACATTGTAGTTCATACCATTTGCAATAGAAATAATTCCGCCTTGTCCGTAGTGCGAATTACTATCAGTTTTTCTAAGATATAAATCATTAAATCCGCTTTTAGTATTCATTAAGTTGTTATCGTACACTCTATCTCTATTTGCTCTCCAATAAGCAGTATCATCTCTTATTGATAGTGCATAATGCAATGCAACAAATTCAGCAAAGTTATTATATATTTTTCTAATACTTGCGTTATATACATCACGATCCCATTGTGTGACTTTAGGCCTGTCTACTTGACTACAAAATTCTAGCATGAATTCGTGTACACTAAACAGCCCATTGCTTTCTAAAGGTTCAATAAATGCTGCTGACAATCCGATTGCTAGTACATTTTTAACCCATGTACGTTCGTGTATACCTGTTCTAAAATTAATATGTCTAAAATTTAATTCGTCAGTGACTCTATTAGGATTATGTACCTTCATCTTATTAGAATTAAGATGATCTTTAAACTCTTGTAGTGCTTCTTCGTCTGTTGTAAATTCATCTGAATAAACATATCCTGTGCCTATCCTTGACCATAATGGAATATTCCAAACCCAACCATTGCCTAATGCTGTACAATTTGTATATACTTCTAGTTCCTTTTCTTTATCAGTATATGGTAGTTGTACTGCCCAGGCCTTTCTGTTTGGTAATATATCATTATATGATTTAAATGGCTCTTGAAGTGCTTCGCCTAACAATAAACTTTTAAATCCTGTGCAATCAACATATAGTTCTGCACTAAGTTCTTGACCGTCTTCTAATATAATTTTTTCAATGCCGTCGTCATTAGTTAGAATATTATCAACAGTTCCAACTATATGATTAACACCTCTTGGTATACAGTAATGATCTTTAAGGTATTGGCCGAACAAACTAGCATCAAAATGGAATGCAGTGTCATAGTCAAATCTAAAATTATCTAGTTTGCCATCTTCGTTTAGTGATATTTTATTTTCGTTTACAAGTGCCATACCTGGCCAAAAGTTATCTGCAAAATCACTAGCCGGTGTGTCAGGTTTAAATATCTTTTTAAGAGCCCAGTCATTGTAATTAAACTGATCAGATTCGTAAGGACTACCAAAAGGATAATGAAATCCTCCTGAGTCTTTATCATAAAAGTCTGTAAATTTAATACTTAACTTGTAGCTACCGTTAGTGTGTTTAAGAAAATCTTTATCATCTAATCCGAGATAAGTAGTCCAATTACGTATAAACCCTAATGTACTTTCGCCTACTCCGACTGTTGGAATATCACTACTTTCTACAAGGGTAATTTTAGTATTTGGAAACTTTTTTACAAGCGTTGAAGCTGCCATCCAGCCTGCAGAGCCGCCACCTACAACGAGTATTGATTTAAATGCCATGTTATCTCCTTTGATACTATATTTAATTATAACATCAAAGGAGACTTTGTCAACTGGCTTTTTACTTTATAATGGCTGATCTACTGGAACGTGTCCGTCTTCGTCTTCTTTTGCTACTACTGGTAACTCTGTTCCTGGCAGTAATGGCCATGTAACATCTTCAGATTTAGTAAGAGTCGAATAGTCAATAGTTGCTGGTAAATCTCTAAGAGCCTGTCTATATGTAGCCCACGTGGCTTTATCAGCATCTGATAATGGTGAATCTACAACTTGTGTCCAATCACTTTGGAATAGTAAGTTAGTACGTGTGCGTTCTACAAACCTTTGTCGTTTTTCCCAGTTGCTAATTTCAGCATGTACCCATTCTTGAGTAAACACTCCAGTGTCAGCATCTTTAACAATATCACCAAATGATGTTTCGATGATGTCATCACCATTAGTAAACGTTGCATTTGATTCTAGCACAGGAGCAAAGCCCTTTGCCATAATTTCTTCTAGTGTAAAGTCCCATGATGAGTCCATTATATAATAGATATTTTGAGGATCTATATACGTTGGTTCAATCATTTCGCCATCAGCATCAACTTTTATGTAAAATAAACGTTGGTGCAATTCTTCATCTGATTCAAACATTTTAATTCCTTGTTTTTATATATTATAAGTTATGTGTATTGCAGCAAGGCCAGCATCTCTGGTTGCCCCAAATAATTCTAACAACGCCAGGTCCACCCCAGCCGCCGCCATGTGACGTGCCGCCACCGCCGCCACCGCCGCCAAATTGTCCGCCACAGCTATAACCGTGTCCACGTCCGTTTGACCATGGTTCGCCTGGTCTACCACATCCACCACCTGAACCGCCTTGTCCGCCGGAACCAGTTTG
>TARA_B110000881_G_scaffold213780_1_pt1 | contig 11394 bp, 9 predicted proteins | sample TARA_B110000881 | Tara Oceans TARA_B110000881 (sample SAMEA4398150) | marine metagenome | biome: Polar Biome; feature: [MES] marine water layer (ENVO:01000295) within the mesopelagic zone...; material: water (ENVO:00002006), including particulate matter (ENVO:01000060) such as......
CTTGAGTCAAGTGTAAAAAACCATTTTATTTGAATAGCTTAAACCTTCTTACGGGGTGGCAGCAGCAGGGTAGGTTACAATTTTTATCAAGTGATGAAGGTTTTTACATTATAGGTACATTATTTGGCCTAATGTACCTTCCACATGACCTTGCTTACCTAATGTTACCCATCACCTACGCCCCCTAACAACACGTCATCCTTAAATACAATTACCAGTGATAGTTTGGCTTTAAGCAAAATTAACACGGTAATCCACCATGCGTTATTTACTTTTAATCATCAGTCTAGTGTTATCAACTCATCTTTGGGCCATCAACGCGCCACTTGGCAAAGTGTCTCAAGCTCATCAGTCACCCGCAGTAATGTTTAGCAAGTGGCGCGCCATGTTGGATCGGCAGTCAATCCCAGGGGGCGTGCAATGCGAAACAACGGTCACTCAATGTTTGCCAAAAAAAATACTCAGCCAATTAGAGTCATTGTCTGAGCATAATTTAATGGAGAAGATCACCAAGGTGAATGCCATTGTCAATCGAGTCTCTTATGTGAGTGACAAAAAACAATATGGCACGGGTGATTATTGGGCGTCGCCATTGGAGTTTTTTGATAATGGAAAAGGTGATTGTGAGGATTACAGTATTGCTAAATACTTTGCTCTTCGTGCCTTAGGCGTAGCCTCTAGTCATATGCGCTTGATCATCGCTAAAGATGATCACATTAATGATTTTCATGCAGTCTTGTCGGTCAAAGTGGGTGATCAGTTCTATATTTTAGATAATAGAACCAACCGTGTTAAAGCCGACATAAAGCTTGCTAACTTACTGCCCATTTATTCCCTTAATGAAAGTCAGTGGTGGCTCTATGAAGGCGCTTTGAGCATGCTCAAAGGTTAGTATTCACTTTGTTGCAGCCAGCACTCCTTGGCGAGGGTTTTAAGACGGGTGCATAGGGCCCGACCTTGATGTTGACCTAAGCCCACGGCCATGAGCCTATTGACACTGTTATTAGATCCCACCTCAGACGATTGGTAATGAACCAAGTAAGTCAAAGCGGGCTCTTTTGTTAATATCACTTGCGCTTCTTGTACACTTGTCTCTTCTCCAAGATCCACCTGCCACAAATACTTTAGCGCTGCTGTAGCAATCATAGTAGGTGGTTGTGGTCGTTTTAAGTAGTGTGCAACCGCTGAATGATTGATGTTATTGCTTGGAGTGGAGGTGTTTTCGCCGTAGCCGCTAATCGCCACTAAATGGTCACTATTTTTTATAGAGAGGTCTGTGCCACTAGCCGGTGCTAAGTCTATTATTTTCGATAGGGACTCATAGTTTTTATTGGCTAAAGATAAGCTGTTAAACGATTGTTGCCATTGGCTTGGTGGTAAGTGTGAGCTTGCTAGCAGTCTTGCATAGGCATGTATGCTGTCTAAAGTGGCTTGCAGGTAGAGTAGATGCATGGCCATCGCCTCTAGGCTGCGAGAATTCACTTCTTGTTGATTTATGTTGCCATCCAACATCTGCTCTTGACTGAGTTGGTAGAGGCTCTCAGTGACTTCATGCTGGCTTTTAATGCTGGCCATTTTTAACTGGCTGTAGTGGTAATCAACGAGTGACATATTTAACTGAGTAAGACGCAACTCTTGGGCTAGTGGTAAGTTAGGTGTGTCCGCGGGGAGTAACCCGGCTTGATGTGTCAGCGTCTTTTGTATTTCTTGCCATACATAAGTTCCGAGTATTGGCTGTTGGTAAAGCTGGCTCACTTGAAGGCTCTTTAAATTCGTGTGGTTAGCACTGAGGCGTGCATATGTTGCATGATAATGCTGCTTAAGTAAGCGTTTAGAAAACTCATTAATGAGTAGCGTATTAGCTTTTGGAAGGCGCAACCTAAGTTCAGAAAGAGGCAGATAGTTAAGGCTGAAGTTGTCGGTTTCGGAGCCAATAATGTTGAGCAAATGGCGGTTGGTTTTCTGCCTATGACGGCTGAGTTTTGAGCTCGTAGACGCGAGGGCTTTTAGCTGAGCCAGATGTGCATGAGACATGGATGTAGCCGCATTTTGATCTGCATGTTGGGCAGAGGCTGGAATGAGTTTTTTCTGCTCTAGCCAGATGCGTTGTAAGGCAGTATCGATAATGGCCAGTTGCCAAAAGCTTTCTGTAACCGCTAAAGCAGCATTTTGTTGCTTAAAGAAACTCGACAGTTCTGGTTCTAGTGGGTCTTGTATTTGGTAAAAACCAAATAATGATGAGGTTATTGATGTGTTGCTGCCAGGCGCGGATGTTTTTGTTTGCAGCATCTGGTAAGCCTTGTCTAGGGTTAAATCGAGGTGTTGAGGCTTGGCTTGAGGTTTGGGTTGGCTAAGCGCCTTAATCGGTTGTAGCGGTTTAATGGTGCTTTGAGTGGGGCCGCAGGCACTGATCAATAGAGCTAATGCCCACACAGTGAGTTGGGTGATTGGCCAAAGACGAATGCATGATGGCATGATTTATTCCTAAAATTATCATCTGTCAAAAAATATACAATTAGGATAAATATAGTAAAAAAACTAAAAACGTCAAATGCGTTTAGGTGTTATTTTCAACACCGGTGAAATAGCTTCCGTGATATGATCAATGAATGTTAAAAACTTAGGAAATAACTGTGGATACTACGGCCAGTAAATTGCTCGAATTGGTATTAACGCCGCTCAATGTTAGCCATCATCAGCTTGATAACGACAGCCACAAGCACAGTGGTTCTGCCACAGAAAGCCACTATAATTTAGTCTTGGTGTCAGATGATTTTGCTGCCTTAGGGCCGGTAAAGCGTCATCAAAAAGTTTATGCCTTGGTTGGCGAATTAATGAGTAACCCCATTCATGCACTGGCGCTGCATTGCTATACTGTCGACCAGTGGCAGGCTAAACAAGAAAAGATGCCGGCAACGGCGCCCTGTATGGGTGGCAGCTGACTTTTAAGCTATGTTTTAGGCATAAAAAAAGCCCCACAGACTGGTTCTGTGGGGCTTTTTACTAGTGATGCTACGTTGGCAAGGTTGCCGGTAGTGGCAGGGTGCTTTAGAAGTCGCCTGTGCCTGCAAGCTCTTCTCTGCGCTTGGCCATAAAATCATTTAGCCCATCGTCAATGCTTTGATCTAAAGGTGGAGCTTCGTATTCATTAAGCATCTTTTTCCACAGGGCATTGGCGCGTAATTGAATGTCTTTGCTACCGTCTTCTTCCCACTGCTCAAAGCTATTGTTGTCGGTAAGGTTAGACATGTAAAACGCTTCTTTAAAGTTGGCTTGCGTATGAGCACAACCTAAAAAGTGGTTGCCCGGGCCTACTTCGCGGATGGCATCAAGTGCCTGGCCGTTTTCTGAAAGGTCTATACCCTTGCAGAAGGTATGCGCCATACCCAGCTGATCTAAGTCCATAACAAACTTTTCGTAACCCATAGACAAGCCAGCTTCTAACCAACCCGCAGAGTGCAAGGCAAAGTTCACTCCAGCTAGAATGGTAGGCATTAACGTGTTGGCACTTTCTGAGGCCGCTTGGGCGTCAGCAATTTTAGAACCAGGCAAAGAACCACCACTACGAAAGGGAATCCCTAAACGACGGGCTAACTGGGCCGCACCGTAAAGCACTAAGGCCGGTTCTGGGGTACCAAAGGTGGGTGCACCAGATTGCATGGAGATGGAGCTTGCGAAAGTGCCAAAGATGCACGGTGTGCCTGGACGGTATAACTGAATAAAGGTAATACCAGCCAATACCTCTGCAAGAATTTGCGCCAAGGTGCCGGCAATAGTGACTGGAGACATGGCTCCTGCCAAGATGAACGGGGTCACGACACAGGCTTGATTATTCTCAGCATAAACTTTAGCGGCACCCAGCATGGTGTCATCAAAAGTCATGGGTGAGTTAGCGTTAATTAAGCTGGTGGTCACCGTGTTGTTTTTGACAAACTCTTCACCAAATACAATTTTGGCCATGTCCACAGTGTCTTGGGCACGAGAAGGTGCGGTAACAGAGCCCATGAAGGCCTTGTCACTGTATTTAATATGGCTATAAAGCATATCTAGGTGGCGCGTCGTCACGGGCACGTCTACAGGCTCACAGACAGTGCCACCAGAGTGGTGCATGTAAGGCGACATGTAGGCCAACTTAACAAAATTTTGGAAGTCTTTGATCGTGGCATAACGCCGGCCGTTGTCTAAATCACGTACAAATGGACTTCCGTAACCTGGAGCAAAGACGGTATTTTTACCCCCTATTTCTAGGCTGCGATCACTATTGCGAGCGTGCTGCGTATAGTTTGCTGGCGCCGACGCTTGAATAATTTGCCGACACATACCTCGAGGAAAGCGCACCCGCTCACCCTCTACACTAGCGCCTGCTGCTTTGAGTAATTGCAGGGCTTCTGGATCATCCCGAAATTCAATACCAATTTCTTCCAAGATGGTGTCTGCATTGCGTTCTATGAGCTCTAGACCTGCTTCATCTAACACTTCAAATGGATTAAGTTGACGGGTAATAAAGGCAGGTACTTTTACCGTTTCATTAGCGCGAGATGCTTGGCGAGCACTCCGACCACCTCCGCTTTTACGGCGTGCGCGGGTTTCACTCATGGAAATACTCCTCAATAGAATGGGGCAGGTTTATATGGGCCAAATTTTGCAGTTCTTGAGGTTAATATGCTGGCTAAGTGGCGACTGCTAGTTATGTTTAAGCGTCACTTTACATCGTCGACTTGGTCGGTATTTAGGTCTGTTTAACTATGAATTACATTCATGACGGTCTGAAAAAAACTCAACTTGAATGATGAGTTGAAGGGCTGCTAAAGCTATCTTAAGAGCACCTAGGTAGGTAGCATAGGTCTATTACTAGTATTTTTGAGAATTATTTATGAAAGCTAATCTACTTCAAGATTTGCTAGCAGAGCGTGGGGTTTTACTTGCAGATGGTGCCACGGGTACCAACTTATTTGCCATGGGCCTAGAAACAGGCGATGCGCCTGAATTATGGAATGTAGATCACCCTGACCGAATTGCTGCTAACTATCAAAGTTTTGTAGATGCAGGTTCAGACATTATTCTCACCAATACCTTCGGTGGTACCCATTACCGCCTGCAACTGCACAATGCTGCAGATCGAGTGCATGAGTTAAATGTAGCAGGGGTTAAGATAGGCCGCGAAGTGGCTGCTAAAGCAGGCCGGCCAGTAATTATAGCGGGTTCCATTGGCCCCACAGGTGAGATACCAGAGCCAATGGGTAGCTTAAGTCATGGCGATGCCGTGGCCGCATTTGCAGAGCAAGCGCAAGCACTAAAAGAGGGTGGCGCAGATGTCTTGTGGATCGAAACCATGTCTTCAACGCAAGAGTCTGAAGCCGCAATCGAGGGTGCCAACCTCACTGGATTGCCGGTCATTTGTACCTACAGTTTTGATACCAACGGCCGTTCTATGATGGGGGTGACGCCGGCAGACATGGTGCTATCGTGCGCCCATGAAGATCATACAGCATACGCCTGTGGTTCTAATTGTGGTGTCGGTGCTTCTGAATTAGTGTTGGCTATTCGCAATATGCGCAAGGCCCCTGGTGGCGACAAGGCCATCTTGGTGGCTAAAGCTAATTGTGGTATCCCCGAATATGTGAATGGGGCCATTCATTATAATGGTACCCCCGAAATTATGGCTAGCTATGCGACTTTGGCCATGGATGCAGGGGCCAATATTATTGGTGGTTGTTGTGGTACTTCCCCAGAGCATGTTGCAGCGATGCGACAAGCTTTAGACGGCCACACTAAAGGCGAAGCGCCCACTGTGGAGCAAATTGAGCTGGTGTTAGGAGAGGTTTCTAAGGGCGGCAGGGCACAATTCTCTGGCGACCTAAGTGTTGCCGGTGGGGCTGCAGATGGCGCGGTTATTAACCGCCGTTCGCGCCGTCGTTAGTGAGTCGTATCCTTGCCTATACTATTTTACCCAAGGGCTGGCGTGTTAACGCTTTTTTAAGGTAATGCCTTTGCCAGCTGCTGCTGGCCAGGGTAGTTGCCCGTATTGAGCATCAAAATTAACGAGGCTTTGCAGCATCATGTCACTAAAGTTGGTGACCTTTTTGGCCTGTAAGTTATAGCATATTAGTAACATTTCTACGGTGGCCAGCAGTTGGTTTTGCTCATTAAACATACTGTGAAAAATGCGCATGCGCTTACTGTCTGTTTCAAGTATTTTTGAGGAGATGGTCACCACTTCACCCAAACCCACCTGTTGCACATAGGCTAAGTGGGTCTCTACGGTGAACAGGGTTTCACCGGTATGTTTGATGTGCTCCAGAGTTAACCCTAAGTGGTTTTGTAAGGCGTCAGTGGCTTGAGTGAAAATGACAAGATAATAGGCATCGTTGAGGTGGCCGTTGTAATCAATCCAATCTTTTATTACTGGTGTTTGAAGGGTTTGTAGTGCACTAGACATAGGTGTTCCGTAACAGGTGAGGTAAATAGCAATCGTAGATTAGGCGTTGCAAGGGCTTTCAAGAATGATTAATATCGCATTATTATTGCATATTAACGACCTCTTCACTATGTTCACCCCTAAAGCCATTAATAAGATAATTAACGTCACTTTTTACTTGGTGCCAGAGTTTTCGATGATTGGGTTTTCGGCCTTGGTCGATCCTTTACGACAAGCTAATTATATTTCTGGTGAAACCTTGTACCGCTGGCAAGTGGTCAGTGCCAAGGGTGAGCCCGTGCCAGCAAGTAACGGTATGCAGTTGATTGCTGATTGCGCCATGGGTAAAGAAACAGCTCCAGACATGCTTATTATCTGTGCCGGATATAGCCCAGAAAAAGCGCAATCTAAAAGGTTACAAACGTGGCTGCAGCAACATAGTCGCAAAGGTGTGTGGTTAGGGAGCCAAGATACCGGTAGCTATCTATTGGCCCAAAGTGGCTTGTTAAATGATCATCGAGCTACCATCCACTGGGAAAATCTGATGGCCTTTAAAGAGGTGTTTCGGCGTGTGGAAGTGGTGGAAGAACTTTATGAAATTGACCGTCGGCGTTTTACCTGCTCAGGGGGTTTAGCGGGTTTAGATATGATGTTGTATTTAATTCAGTGTCAGCGTGGCCACGAACTATCTTTGGCGGTATCAGACGAACTCATTTATAGCCACATGCGCGAAGGTAAAGCACCCCAGCGCATGAGTAGTGCCTTAAGGTTGGGCACTAATAATCGTAAATTATTAAGGGTTATTAGTGTGATGGAAGACCAATTAGAAGAACCCTTGAGCATCCCTACCTTAGCCGCTATGGTAAACGTATCTGAGCGCGAGTTAGAGCGTTTATTTAGTCGTCATTTGCAACAATCACCGGGGCGCTATTATCGGGCTAAGCGTTTGCAAAGGGCTAGGGCGCTGCTACAACAGACCGACCGCTTGGTTGTTGATATTGCCATGGCCAGCGGGTTTGGCTCAGCTGCACATTTTTCTCGTGCCTATCGGCAGTTTTTTAGTGTGGCACCCAGCCAAGACCGGCAACATCAGTTACGCCGTGCTTAGGTGGATAGCCTTTATTTACCTTGCCAATGGGGGCTGCGTTTTTCAGCAAAGGCGTTAGGCCCCTCGCTGGCATCCTCTGAGTGCAACATGGTTTGATACACTGGCACCTCTGTGCGCATGTGCGTGTATGCTTGCTCTAAGGCCATGCCTTGGGTGGCTCGGCTGATAGCTTTGATGGAGGCTAATGACAAAGGTGCAGATAGGGCGATCTCTTGGGCCCAAGCCAGCGCTTGTTCGACCAGCACGGGTCCTTCACAATGACGGTTAATGAGGCCAAAGTGCATGGCTTCTTCAACCGCCATGCGGCGCCCAGACATGAGCATATCCATGGCCACCGCCTGTGGCAGTCGGCGTGGCAGTCTTAGTACGCCGCCACTGTCAGGTATGATGCCCAAGGTCGCCTCTGGTAAAAAGAATTGCGCATGGTTAGCCGCAATGATTAGATCAGCAGCCAATGCCAGTTCAAATCCGCCTCCAGCGGCGTAACCATTGACCGCGGCAATTACAGGTTTATCTAAGTTCCACAATTCCGTTAGACCAGCAAAACCACCAGGGCCAAAATCGGCATCCACTGCTTCACCCTCTGCGGCCGCTTTTAAGTCCCAACCCGCACTAAAAAAGCGTTCACCGCTGCCGGTGATGACCGCTACGCGTAAGCTGGGGTCATTGGCAAAATCAATGAAAACTTGGCCCATAGTATGGGAGGTGAGGGCGTCTATAGCGTTAGCTTTTGGGCGGTTTAGGGTAATAAGTAAAACGGCGCCATGGCGCTCGCAAAGCACTGAATTAGTCATAGGGAAGGTTGGCCTAATTGAATGAGGGCATCAACTGCGACTGCACCCTGTTCGAGGGCGAGTAGTGGATTGATGTCGAGTTCGTAAATGGGGTGCTTCTGGCTACAGTCTAGCACTGCCATGATGGCATCGACTATAGCATCCATGTCGGCAGATGCTTGGCCGCGGTAACCCATGAGTATGGGTGCACACTTTAAGTGCCTAAGCGCCTGCATGATCTGATTTTTATTGGCGGGTAGCAACAGGCATTGGGTATCTTGTAATATTTCTACCAAAACTCCACCTGCACCCAAGACTAGGTATTGGCCAAATAGGGGGTCTGTATTAATGCCAATAATCAACTCTGCCACAGCGCCTTGCATCATCTGTTCTACCAGTAAGGTATCACTTAGGGCCCATAAACTGGCCGCAGCCTGCTCGACTTGGCTTTGATTGTTAAGGTTAAGTTTAACTGCACCTAGTTCGGTCTTGTGAGCTAGGTCTGCAGCCACCGCTTTTAAAGTAATCGGGTAACCCAGGTCGGTCACCACTCTAAGCACTTGGGTGAGGTTAGCCGCCGTTTGACCTTTGGGTATGGCTAAGCCGTGTTGGCTTAATAGGTGTTTGCTCTGAGCCTCAGAAAGCGCAGGTCTGTCAGTGTCAGAAGGGGGGGTAATGTGTCGAATGTTTAACGCTTCTGGAGCGGGTTTGGCAAAGGCTTGGCCAATAATATAGGCATGATTTAGGGCTGTAAGACAGACGTCCATACCAATCATGGGGGCCATGCCATGGGCTATGCAGGCATCAATGGCATGGGGTGGCATGCATTCAGCCATCGAGGCTAACACGATGGCCTTATGCGAGCCTGCTTGGGCTGCGTCTGCCAGTGCCTGGAGCGCCGTATCCCATTCATCTGGATTAGCTCCTGCGTTATTGGGCCAATCGAGCACTAACATGGTGGCGCTGAAATTAGCCGCCATGTGAGCCCCAAATGTGGCCGCCATCTGTTCTCGCTTATGCCAAATATAAGTTTGATAATCCAGTGGGTTATCCACTTGTTCGCCATTAGAAAAGGTATCTAGGGTGACCTGTTTTTGGGCCGGTGTAATAGCCCCAAACACAATTTCACGACCTTCAATGAGGTCTGCCATCATGCCTGCTTCGCCGCCAGAGCAACTCATGGAGGCAATGTTTTTGTGGGCCAATGGCCCCAATAGGCTTAACAGTTTCAGAGTCTCTAAAAACTCTGGTACCGTGTCTACTCGAGCGATACCTAAGCGGGTAAATAAAGCATCAAAAAGCCGGTCTGCACCGGTTAAGGAACTGGTATGAGATAAGGCTATTTTGGCCGCTGCTGGAGTGCGTCCTGTTTTAATGGCCACCATGGGTATTTTGAGCGACAAAGCACGACGTGCAGCAGTATCAAAGGCCACCAAGTCGGGGATACCTTCGATGTGCAAGCCAATAGCAGTTACCCTTGGATCATCCAACATGGCGTCTATTACGGTGGCAATATCCACTTGTGCTTGGTTACCCATGGTAAACATATAAGCGATGGGTAGACCCACTTTTTGCATGGTCATATTAAGACCAATATTGCCGCTTTGGGTAATAATGCCCACGCCCCTGTCTACGGGCTGGCAGCCGTGTTGATCAGGCCATAATACCGCCCTGTCTAAGGCATTGATCACCCCATAACAGTTAGGGCCAATAATAGGCATGTCGCCTGCTGCGGCGATCAAACGCTGTTGGCGATCGAGGCCCACCGCCTCTAGCTCATCACCCAGTTCGCTAAACCCAGAGGCATAAAGTAGGGCACCACCAGCACCCATTTTATTCAGTTGGGCTACGGTGGTTATGGCACTTTCGGCATTGACTGCCACATAAGCGGCGTCGGGCGCATGGGGTAAATCCGTCACCGATGGCAGGCATTTAATGCCCATCAGTTCATCACGCGTTGGGTGTATTGACCAAATAGGCCCAACAAACCCCATGGCTAAGCTTTCTCGAACCGCAAAATCGGCACCACGGCTGCCAAACACGGCGATGGATTTTGGCGCTAGTAAGCGCCGTAATCGTTGTTTATCAATCATACTAATGTAGACGCCCAGTTATTCTTCTAAAGGCCGTAACATGGCGCGCGAGATAATATGGCGTTGAATTTCACTGGTGCCATCCCAGATGCGTTCTACGCGCTGGTCGCGCCAAATTCGCTCAAGTGGTAATTCGTCCATTAAACCCATGCCACCCAATATTTGTATGGCTTCATCAGACACCATGGCCAGCATTTCTGTGGCTTTTAGTTTGGCCATAGCCGCATCTGCATCGGTCATGTCCCCGCTAGTGTCTTTCCAAGCCGCGTACATGGTGAGCAACTCTGCCGCTTTAAGTTCTGTGGCCATGTCGGCTAACTTAAAAGACACGCCCTGAAATTTGCCCACACTTTGGCCAAACTGTTTACGCGTGGCGGCCCACTGGGTGGCAATTTCCAAGGCCCGTTCAGCCCGACCTAAACACATGGCCGCTACAGACAGGCGGGTGGCTCCCAACCATTCATTGGCCACATCAAAACCGTGATGTTCCTCCCCTAAAATTTGAGACTGGTGCACCCGGCAGTTATCAAAATTTAAGATGCAATTGTGATAACCACGGTGGGATACGCTATTGTAGCCAGCTTCTACGCTAAAGCCTGGGGTGCCTTTGTCGATCAGGAAACTGGTGATTTTTTTCTTTGGGCCCCGGGGTGTTTGTTCTACCCCACTGGCTGCAAATAAAATAACAAAATCGGCCACATCAGCATGGCTAATAAAGTGTTTGGTGCCATTAATAACAAAGTCCTCTCCATCTCGTTCGGCCCGACACTGCATAGAGCGCACATCGGAACCGGCGTTAGGTTCGGTCATGGCTAAACAATCCACCTTGTCACCGCGGATGCTAGCAAGCAAATAGTTTTCAATTTGGTCACCCTTACAGGCCAGCAAAATATTACTTGGGCGTGCAACAATGTACTGTAAGCCAAAGTTAGCTCGGCCTAACTCGCGTTCCATTAAACAAAGCGTCAAAGTATCTAGGCCTGCACCACCGTGCTCTTCAGG
>TARA_B110000881_G_scaffold47018_1_pt1 | contig 11295 bp, 8 predicted proteins | sample TARA_B110000881 | Tara Oceans TARA_B110000881 (sample SAMEA4398150) | marine metagenome | biome: Polar Biome; feature: [MES] marine water layer (ENVO:01000295) within the mesopelagic zone...; material: water (ENVO:00002006), including particulate matter (ENVO:01000060) such as......
GAAATTGAAGAAGAGTCTCTTATGCTAACGGGTGACTTGAATGTTGCCGTAGTCCCATGGAAAACGCAATATAGAATAGTTGAGCCAGACAAGTTTTTGTTTAAGGTGAAGGACCCAATTGGAACATTTCGCGATATGAATGAAGCTGTTATGCGTGAAGTTATTGGCGATAGGAGTGTTAACGAAGTTCTTACCGCTGGGCGTCAAGAGATTGCGGCAAAAATGGAAGTAAAGCTTCAAGAGATGTGCGACCAATATGAAAACGGAATAAAGATTAATAGAATTCTTCTTCAGAAAGTACTGCCTCCAAAACAGGTGCAAGATGCTTTTAATGAGGTGAATACCGCAGAGCAAGAAAAAGAGAAAATGATTAATCAGGCCCTTGGTGATTATAATCGTATTATTCCTAGAGCTAGAGGTGAAGCAGAGCAAACTGTTCAACAAGCTGAGGGTTATTCAATGGATCGTATCAATAGAGCAAAAGGTGATGCTTCGTTGTATACTGATCTATTAAAAGCATATAAAAAATCACCAGAAGTGACAAAGGATAGGATTTATCTTGAAACAATGGCAAAGGTCTATCCGAACGTAAAACAAAAAATAATTTTGGATAAGGAATTAGAAGGCGTCTTGCCTCTTCTTCCACTTGGACAGGAGACAAAATAATGGGAAAATTTCTTAGCATAATCATAAGTATAGGTATTCTAGTGGCAGTCCTCATTTTCGGCGGTGCTTTTTACATTGTCAATGAAAGTGAACAGGTCGTAATTACCCAGTTTGGTAAGCCAGTTGGTGATCCAATAACAACGCCTGGGCTAAAAATGAAAACCCCATTTTTAGAGACTGCAAATTATTTTGATAAAAGATTCCTAGCTTGGGATGGAGAGCCAAAACAGGTTTCTACTAGAGATAAGCGTTTTATTAATATAAATACTTATGCGAGGTGGAGAATTTCAGATCCATTACAGTATGCAAAAAGTTTATCTGATGAATCTAGAGCTAAGAATCGGATTGGTTCTGTACTTGAAGGCGCTACTCAAAATGCAATTGCAAAACACGATTTGATTGAGCTAGTAAGGACTACAAACAGAGATTATATAGTAAATAATGAAGATACTAATGATCAATCGAGTAAAGAAAAAACTGTAATAAAAAGTGGAAGAGATGAGTTGACTAGAGAGATACTAGATATTGCCAAATCAAGTACAAGCGAGCTAGGTATAGAAATTCTAGATTTCCAGTTTAAGCGAATTAATTATGTACCCGAAGTGCGGAAAAAAGTATACGAACGTATGGTTTCAGAGCGTAAGCGGATTGCAGAAGAGTTCCGTTCTCAGGGTGCAGGAGAGTCGGCTAGAATTAGCGGTCAAAAAGATAGAGATCTTAAAGAAATCACTTCTGACGCCTACAGGCGTTCGCAAGAGATAAAAGGTAAAGCAGATGCGAAAGCTGCAAATATATACGCAGCCGCTTATAATAAAGACCCGGCATTTTATCGTTTTATGAGAACTATGGAGATATATGAAACAACCTTAGATAAAGAAACCATTTTAGTTTTAAGCACTGAAGGAGATTTCTTGAAATATCTCGGGTCTATAAAGTGAAACACCCAAAAATAAGATCTACAACTATATTAGGAGTGCGTTCAAAGAGGAAGGTTGCTATTGCTGGAGATGGACAGGTTACTTTTGGTGATATGGCTATGAAACAAAAAGCTATAAAGGTTAGAAAATTTGACAGTTCAAAAGGTGGGGTCGTTGGTGGTTTTGCAGGTGCTGCTGCAGATGCTCTCACGCTTTTTGAAAAATTTGAACAAAAGCTTGAAGAGTATGAAGGTGATTTAAAAAGGTCAGTAGTCGAGATGGCAAAAGATTGGAGGATGGATAAGATGCTTCGTCATCTAGAGGCCTTGCTATTAGTTATGGATAAAAAAGATAGCTTTATTATTGCTGGCGATGGAAATTTAATTGAGCCAGATGGCCCTGTGGTTTCTATTGGATCAGGAGGTGGTTTTGCGCAGGCAGCAGCCATTGCCTTTCATCAAGCGGGACAATATTCTGCAAAACAGATTGCTGAAGAATCATTAAAGATAGCAGCGGGATTATGTATTTATACGAATGATTCAATTACCATCTTGGAGCTTTAATGAAAGAGCTTACCCCTAAACAGATTGTCCGAGAGTTAGATAAATATATTATTGGGCAATCAAAAGCTAAAAAAGCTGTTGCGATTGCGATGAGAAATAGATGGAGAAGACAGCAAGTTTCTGGATATATGCGAAATGAGATCATGCCAAATAATATTATTATGATAGGGTCTACAGGCGTTGGTAAAACTGAAATATCTAGGCGGTTAGCTGCTTTGACTAGCGCACCATTTGTAAAAGTAGAGGCAAGTAAATTTACTGAAGTAGGTTATGTAGGAAGAGATGTTGAATCTATGATAAGAGATTTAATGGATACTTCTTTTAATATGGTTCAGAGAGAAAAAGAAGAAGAGGTTCTTGAGTTAGCTGAAAGTCTGGCAAACGAAAGAATTATTGATATTCTTTTTCCAGAAAAAAAATCAAGTGATTCAGCATTAGCCAATGAAGTTGAAGAGCGTCATTCAAAAACCCGGGCTAGACTTAGAAAGAAATTAGAAAATGGAGATTTTGAAGAGACTATAATTGAAATTGAAATTGAGCAAGAATCTATAGCTGGGATGCAAGTTCTAGGCCCAATCGGTATGGATGATTTTGGAATGAATATTAAAGATATGCTTAGTAATGCAATTCCTAAATCTAAAAAACCAAGAAAAATGCCAGTGACTGAAGCGCGAGAAGTTCTTATTGATTCTGAAGCTCAGAAATTAATAGACAATGATGAAGTCATTCGCATAGCAAAAGATAGAGTTGAGAATAACGGCATCATATTTATAGATGAAATTGACAAAGTTGTTAATGGTAGTGGTGGACAAGGCCCTGATGTGAGCAGAGAAGGAGTACAAAGAGATTTATTACCAATTGTTGAAGGTAGTAACGTCAATACTAAATATGGGGTTGTCTCAACCGACCATATTTTATTCATTGCTGCTGGTGCGTTTCACATAAGTACCCCATCTGAAATGATTCCTGAACTGCAAGGGCGATTTCCAATTAGAGTAGAATTAGATAAATTAAAAACAAAAGATTTTATAAAAATATTAACCCACCCAAAATCAGCGCTAATAAAACAATATGTTGCTTTATTAGAAGCTGACGGAGTTATTCTTGAATTTGAGCCTTCCTCTATCAAAGCCATTTCGGAGCTTGCGACTGAAGTGAATACAAAAACTGAAAACATTGGAGCTAGGCGACTGCATACTATTATGACAACTTTACTTGAAGATCCTTTGTACGAACATCCAAAAAAAGGTCAAACAAAATTAAAAATCACTGCGAAGTACGTAAAAGAAGCTTTAGGAGATATTGTTTTTGATGAAGATTTAAGTAGATATATTTTATAAGGAAAAAATGAAGCATTTTTTACATATATCAGATTATAGTAATTCAGAATTATGGGAAATACTCAAACTAGCAAAAAATTTAAAATCTAGATTTCATTTAAGAGAAGATTACAAGATATTTAAGAATAGATCTCTTGCAATGATATTTGCTAAGCCATCTGCAAGGACTAGGGTTTCATTTGAAACGGGCTTTGAATGGATGGGGGGGCACGCACTTTTTCTTGGGCCTAATGATATTGGAATTGGTAAAAGAGAAGCTATTAAAGATATTTCAAGATTGTTAAGCAGATATAATGATGTAATTATGGCTCGCCTCTTTGATCATGATCATATCCTTGAACTAGCAGAGTATTCTACAATCCCTGTAATTAATGGATTAACAGACTATAATCACCCTTGTCAAATTATGACGGATATATTTACTGTTTGGGAGCATCTTGAAGTAATTGACAATCCAAAAATTGTTTATATGGGAGATGGGAATAATATTGTTCATTCATGGTTGCAGTTGGCAATGAAAATCCCAATTAATTTTGTATGCTGTTGTCCAGAAGATTATAAACCTGACGACGCTACTATACAAAAAGCTATTGAGTCTGGAATTTCAAAAATTAGTATATCGCACGACCCAAATCAAGCTGTTCGTAACGCGGATGTTGTCTACACAGATGTTTGGGCTTCAATGGGGCAAAAGGATGAAGCAACCGAAAGAGAGAAGTTGTTTTCAACTTTTCAAGTTAATGAATCACTAATGGAACAGTCTGGTAAAAAGACATTTTTTATGCATTGTTTACCTGCAGAGCGAGAAAGAGAAGTAACAGATGGTGTTATGGAATCTGATTATTCTATTGTATTTGATCAAGCAGAAAACAGGATGCATGTGCAAAATGCAATTATGGCTTATTTATTTGAAAAAAATAAATAGAAATATTTTTTAGGCTCTATTACTAGTAATCCATATCCATTCCGCCACCATTACCACTGCCTCCAAAATTACGTCTATTCCATTTCTTCTTTTGTTGTTTACCAAAGTTATAATTTAGATTGATGCTCATGTATTTTTGTTGGCGTCTTCGTTCTGCATTCATTAATTGTGTATAGGTTTCTTCTGAAATTGGATTGGTAATTTGATTATCAGTATTGATAACAAATTTCTTTGTGTCGAAAATATCATCGATTTTCACTGTTACACTAAGTTTATTATTTAAAAAAGATTTCTGGATACCTAGATCAGCACTAAAGTTTCCAGGGCTATTTCCAGTTGTAAACTTCATTTCACCTCTTCCACCCATTGAAAGCTCTATCCTTGCAACCTTTGGGAGGCTAAGTGTTAGCATACTTCGGTAGTATGCTCCTTCTGAATCTCCATTCAGATCAGATTCTCCATTGCCAGAAGTTTTTCTATTCCAAGACCACCTAGACAGCATGATATTTATTAAAGGCATTGGGCGATAATTTAATATTAGGCTGCTGCCCATATTTTCTGAGTTTTCTGAATTATCTGCGGTCATTATTTCATAAACTTTTCCTTCGTATTCGAACATGTCTCTATCCCACCACATGATATTATCTTCTACAAGTTTATAGGAAATTCCAGCGTTTATATTAAGCTTCCTTGAATTACTTGAAAATTTCATTTCTGCTACATCTGCATACTCAGGATTTAGGTAAGGGTTTCCGTTTCGTATCCTTGAAATATCAAAAGTATTTCTTGGAAAAGGGCTTATAGTACGACGCCCAGGCCTGTTTACTTTTTTTGAGTACCCAAGCTGTATAGTCTGCATTGGCGAGAGTTTGTAAATCAAAAATACGCTTGGATAAATTTTTGAGTATGGGTTATTGTAAGGTGATTCCTCTACTGCATTGTTTATAATTGCAGATATAATATTAGAACTATCTGGGCTTATGTCATTATCTGATGATGGCTCAAGCGATGCATTCGTCTCAACTTTCTCAAAACGAGCTCCTGCTTTTAAGCCAAAGCGATCTGTGATGTCGTAAGTAAAACTTGTATAAACAGCATGAATATCTTCATCATAGTTGTTAACATACAGTTGCTGTAAGTAATTATAATCTGTGGAAAACGATTTTAAATTAGTTTTAAAACCTGTTTCAATTGATATTTTTTCATTTATTTTATCTTCATAATCCACACTAAAAGTGATGCTATTATTTTTTTCTATGAAATCTGTATCCTGATTTGTATTTAAATCATCATTCAACGAACTATTTTCAAAATTAGATTGTGTCACTTCGTCTTCTTCAAGGTTGAGATCAAGACTTGCTGTCAGCTTACGATCAGTCGTTCCAAATTTGTTTTCGTAGCTAACTGAATGATCATGATGTTTCCCAATGTCTTCTGATTCTGATTTAATAATCTTTGAAATCGGGCTAGTAATTGCTAGCTCTTCTTTCGTCGTTTCTCCATGGTCTCCATATGCGTAGGTGTAAGAAATTGAACTATTACTGTTTGGATAATAATCACCTCCAAGCCTGATTCCAATATTCGCTGGATTTTTAATTCTCAGTGTGTTTTGGTAGATAGAAGAATCTCTTTCGGCATATTGATAGGTAAAATTTCGATATCCCCTTCCAATGTTATTTCCAGATCTTGTATTTGCTCCCCCAAAGAAATTCCATTTTTCACTTCGATAGTTAATGTTGCTATTTAAATTTCTTTTTTCATATTCTCCAGCCATTCCAGATATAGTACCATTAAAACCATCTAAAGCACCTCTTTTCATTACAATATTAATTATGCCGCCTACTCCATCAGGGTCATACTTTGCTGAGGGGTTTGTGATGACTTCTACTTTTTCTACCATTCCAACTTGAATATTATCCACAACTCCTCGTCTGTTTGAACCAGTGAGCCCAGAACGTTTTCCATCAATTAAAATAGTAACATTTGCATCACCTGCTATGGATACTTCTCCATCGATACTTACATCGAGAGTAGGAACTTTTCTAAGCAGGTCAAACCCTGTTCCGCCAGCAGCTGTAAGGTTCTTTCCCACTTTAAAAATTTGTTTATCAACTGTTTGAATGAATTGGCTTTCATCTCCAACAACTTCAACAGCATCAAGGTTAATGTTAGATATTTTTAATGTAACCTCTCCCAAGAAATGTTTTATTTTACCTTGTTCTCCTGGGAAAATATTAATTGGTCCAATTTCTTTTTTAGAGTAGCCAATGAACTCCATAAGAATTATATATTGGCCCAAAGGGATTTCACTAATGTTAAAACTCCCATCTTTTCTAGATAAACCTCCAGTTATTACACTACCATCATCGTTATCTATAATTGAAATAGAGGCATACTCAATTGGTGAACCAGTAATAGAATCAGTTACGCTGCCCTGGACGACTCCAATTGCAGGCCTTTTTGATTTATTGTTATGACCTCCATGGGCTAAAAGATTATCTATTGATAAATAAAATAAAGAGATTAATGCTAACATTAATCTTGTTGGGTTTTTTGACATTTGAATCCTTGAGTTATATAAAGTTAGACTGCGGGTATACTAAAAAGTTAAATGTTTTAATCAGTATTATTCCAATGAATATCCATGGTATGATATTGTGCTTTTCTGCGATTTTTTATTTTGACAGGAAAGTTGTATGTTGCTGTCTCACCTGGCTCTAAAGCTGTATCTGCAATAACACCGGAATTATAAATTATTCTTGAGCCCTTTACAAAAACAGAATCTTGTCCTGCGAGTTTAGTTGTTTGAGTGAATAAATTTGAAATTACTCTCACAAAATCGGCTCTCTTCTTTCCAACGTTTTTTATTTTACCAGAAAATTCATGTCTGTCTGGGTATATATTAACAAAAGGGTCGCCCAAAAATATAACTTTTGGCTCTGGTGCTTCGTACTTATTTCGTCTAATTACCATTTCTTTCTTCAATACTAATTGACCAATTTGTGTTTTTAAAACTAGGGATGAATCTGTTTCGCTTAAGATGTCACCCATTACTATTGTACCATTTTTCAGTTCAACTCTATATTGAAACTCAGGGATTTTTATTAAATCTAATATGTCTCGACTAACATTTGGCATTGTTTGTTTTTTTTCAAAGGCGGTAACAATACTTTTTAATGAATCTATTTGATTTTTCAATTCTCTTAAATTTGATTCATATTCAAAAAATTGATCTTCAAATTGCAATTTATCTACTTGACCAAATTGTCTTACCTGCGGAAGAAGATCACTTTCTTTTTGTGTTTGAAGCGGAGTGTTAAGAGTTTGTAATTGGGAAGGCTTATTTTGCGTAGGAATTTTAGAGTCTTCGTTATCTTTTTTCTCGGCTTCTTTAACTAGATTGATAATTAAATCTAAATTTTTAACATCATCATCCATCACAGAAACGGGACTAGAATTTTTACCCCCAGCATCTATGTTTACTGTGTAATTACCACTACTAATTTTTTTAAGTTTAAACTCGCCTTTTCGATTTAACTTTGTTTCTTTAATCTCTGACCCATCAGTCTCTTTTATTAAAGTCACGGTACCTTTTTTAATAATATTTCCATCTTGATCTTTAACGCTTCCAGAAACTGTGTAGCTAGCTTGAACAGTATTAAAAAAACAAGTACAAAAGAATAGTATAATAAATATTTGTTTTTTATTCATGTTCTCTTTTATTTAAGCTCGCCTTAAAAGCCATCCTGCGAACTTGTTCAGCCCATATTTTTTCTTCTCCAAGCATATAAACCATATCAAGTATATTATCATAGTAAACATAATTTTCTTTCTTTTCAAGAATAGGTAATATTTTAGGAATAACATCCGGGTCTTTAAAAGCGCCCAAGTTATCTATCGCTTTCTTTCGAATGTCTAAAGGATAATCACTGTTACTTGCAATCTCTACAACTGCAAGCTTGACTTCTGGCTCATTGAACTCTCCCAGAGCAGAAAGCATTGTATTTAAAAGTGTATAATACTGGCCTTTTCCAGTATTATATGTATTCAAAAGTGCTAAAATAAGGTTTTCTTGTTTTACCCCAGCCATCGTATTTATAGCAAATTCACGAACTTCTAAATTAGTGTTTGGATCACCCAGCAATTCAGCGAAAGCAGTGGCAACATCTTCGGGGCTTTTTTTACCTAATATTTGAACTGCTTTATTTCTAATGCCTAACCTAACGTTTGGATCTTTTGCAATGGTAGTAAGCACAGGTATTACTTGGTCGCTTTCTAATCCACCTAATATTTGTGTTAGCATTCCTTCTGTTCTACTCATATTTGCTTTTGCGATTTCATATAAATCTAAAAGCACAAGAATTTGATCTTTAGTTCTCACTTTATTCAAATTTTCTGCTATAGTTAAATGTAAGTTGTTTGTTCTATCTTCTAGAACATGCATACTCTCAACCATGGCAAAACTCGCTTTCGGATTTTCTCTGAACAGTGCTAGCATTTCTATTGAAGACTTTAAGAATGAGAAATCCACGGCACTTGTTGTTTCGACCATTTTTGCAATAGCGTTTAACGCCATTGGGTGTTGAGTATTGGCTAACATTCTACCGGCTTCTATTCTAGCTTTTATATGTTGATTGTCATCGTTATAGATTTGAATCATTTCTTCTAAGGCTTGAATATCTCCATCTTGATATGCGCTTCTCAGCTTTTGAATATTATTGAGAAAATTTGGATCATCAGGGTCGATGATTGATTTTTTTCCAAAAAAACTTTTCACAGTAGCACAACTTTGAAAAAGTGTAAAAAAACAAATTATTATTAATAAATATTTACGCATCATTCTCCCATTGATGCAGGTTTAATTCTTTACCATCAAAAACTGCGTATGATGGCTGATCTTGCCAATCACCAAGAACTGCGAGTTTACCTTTTCCAGTATCTATTATCTCGTTTAGATGATAATGACCACAGACCATGTAGTCAAACCCTTTTTCAAAATGACTAGAAGCATGCTTTTTAAGTTCTGTTCTAATTTTATTTTTGATTTCATCTGCTAACTCATGATGACTCTCTGTTCGGGATATTTTCCTAGCAATTTTGTACGCAGTGGTTGGGTGCAAAGATCGGAAGCACCAAATAAAAAATGGAGAGCGAATTATTTTTTTTAAAATTCTATATCCATAATCCCAACTTAAAAGTCCATCTCCATGCGTAATATAAAAATTTTTTCCTCTTATAGAAAAAGTAGTATCGTCAAAATAGGTATGGTTCATTAATTTTTCTTTCATAAAATCTAGAATCCAATAATCATGGTTTCCTGCAATAAACCTCAAATCTACTCCAGCTTTTCGCAATTGAAATGCTTTATTATAAAATTCAAAATATGATTTAGGTATCATATCGGGGTATTCAAAATAAAAATCAAATAAGTCACCGACAAAAAAAAGTGTACCTCTGGTCGTTCTGACAAAATTTAAAAATCTATATAAGGATTGTCTCTTGGCGTCTTCTTCAGATGATTCATTTAACATTAAATGAACATCCGAAATAAAATAAATTGGTAATTCCATGGTTTAAAATATATCTTTATAAATTTAGTCTTAATAAGAGTGTTAAATTTAACAATAAAATTTACTTTTTAGGACATATTGACATTATCTTATATTTTTTCTTAATGTATGAAACATCCTACGAACGTATTTCGTTAATTCTAAAATGACTTTATTAAAATATATAACAATTATTACTTTATTAATCAGCTCTCTTTATGGGCAATCCTTTGGTAAAAATAAAGTTCAGTATAGAGAATTTGATTGGTCATATATCCAAACGCCTAATTTTGATATATACTTTTACGGTGATAACCAGGACTTAGCAGAGTTCACTTCTAAAGTATCAGAAGATGCTTACAACCAAATATCTACACACCTTGCATGGGATTTAAAAAAGCGTGTTTCTATACTAGTTTACAATTCACACAATGAATTTCAGCAGACTAATGTCATTGGTCAGTACATGTCTGAAGGCATTGGCGGAGTAACCGAATTGTTTAAAAATAGGATAGTTTTTCCATTTGATGGTGACTTTGAGCAGTTTAGACATGTTATTCATCATGAGCTGGTTCATGCTATGTTAAATGATATGGTTTATGGAGGTACGGCCCAAAATATGATGGCGAGTAGGACTAGAGTTCGAATACCTCTGTGGTCAAATGAGGGCTTGGCTGAATTTTTAAGCTCAAATTGGGATACAAAAGCAGATATGGTTTTGCGTGATATTGCCATCCACGAAAGAATGCCAACAGTAAATGAATTAAATTATTTTATGGCATATAAAGGAGGGCAATCATTATGGCGCTTTATTGCTGGGAAATATGGCAGAGAAAAAGTTGGGGAAATATTCCGCTCAATGAAGAAAACGCAAAGTGCTGAAAAAGGTTACCAACTAGCCTTGGGAATGAAATGGGATGAATTATCTGATCAGTGGCATAAGTACTTGAAAAAAGAATACTGGCCAGATATTGCCAATAGAGAGCCCTTGGAGGATATGTCAGAAAAAATAACTGATCATAAAAAAAATAGAAATTTTTACAATGTTTCTCCGTCTCTTTCTCCTGATGGAAGTACAATAGCTCTACTATCAGATAAATCTGGTTATTTTGATGTTTATCTTTTAGATGCGGCGACAGGTAAGAAAAAAGCAACATTGATACAGGGGAGTCGTTCTGTTAATTTTGAAGAACTAAAGTGGTTGCAGCCTGGTATATCGTGGTCACCTGATGGAGAAAAAATAGTAATCGCGACTAAATCTGGTTCTTCTGATGCATTGCAAATAATAGATGTTAATTCTAAAAAAGTAAAAAAAATCCCGATTACTTTAGATGG